>Ga0114933_10003549_pt1 | contig 15138 bp, 18 predicted proteins | sample 4SBtaG_FD_89691 | JGI IMG/M metagenome (GOLD analysis project Ga0114933, IMG submission 89691) | Deep subsurface microbial communities from Kolumbo volcano to uncover new lineages of life (NeLLi) - 4SBTROV12_W25 metaG | ecosystem: Environmental > Aquatic > Marine > Volcanic | place: Kolumbo... | reverse complement strand
CTGGGAGCGCGTCCGCAAAACGGCTGGCCTTAATGATGTTAGGATCCGCGACCTACGTCATACGTTCGCCAGTGTAGCTGTCTCAAATGGCGTGCCTCTCTATGAAGTTGGCCGGCTTCTTGGACATGCCTCAATACAGTCGACACAGCGATATGCGCACCTCGATCAGTCACGCCTTCAGGAAAGCCTCAATAAATTTTCAAATAAATTAATATAATTGACTAAGTGGGACGACAGGCTCTACCTGTGTCTGAAATACTATCCTTATTATTAAACAACAATAAGGATAGACGAATGAAAATACTTCTAAATGAAACAGAAACAGCCAAGCAACTTTCTCTCAAAACAAGCACACTCCGCAAATGGCGATGGACGCAGTCTGAAGCGAACCTGTCTCCATCTGATTTCCCTATTTAACAGGGAAAATACAGGGAAATTTTGGATTTTTGCCAACAATGAGGGTATTTCATTGCTGAAAGGTACGACTGGCCTCACTTCCTGAGAAAGTTCCCTAAACATTTATCAGGGAAAAAATTGCTCAAATCAGTGAAAGTAATTTTAAAACAGGGATAGTTTGGCGATCATATCGTAATCAGGTCCAACATAGTTTCCAGGAGACCGGAGAACTACACCACCGCTTGGTAAAGAATGCCGGCGATGATCGCGCCAATGATGCCAAGGCTGAGATAGGCGACAAAGACCTGACGTTTCACCAGGGACCATACCGCAGCCATGGCCGGAATAGAGCTAACGGAGCCGGCCGTCATAAACGCCATTGCAGCACCTGCCGTCATTCCCTGCTCCATTAAACCCGCAACAAGGGGGGCAGCGGCAAAGCCGTTGAGGTAGGCTGGCGCCCCGACAAGCGCACCTGTCACAATGGGCAAGATCCCTTCTCCACCGACTACGCCCGCTATCAACTTTGCCGGCACGTAATCAATGAGCAGGGCTTCGATGAGATAAGCGAATGTCAGCCACTTCAGCAGGAAAATTGCATTCTCACTCGACGAGTTGAAAAACGTCCTGCGGCGCTCGTCCTCTTGCCAAAACTGCCAAACGGGTTTCCCGCTAAACGGATTGGCGCTGCAGCCGCAGCAGCTCATCGCTGTACCGTGGCGCAATGGTTCGGCGAAGGCACCTCGCTTGACAAAAAAACTCACCGCAAAGCCGCCGAGCAGACCGAGACCGACTGCCGATAATGCCTTACCAATGGCGAAATCCCAACCGAGCGCTCCTGCAGTGATCAACAACTGAGGTGGGTCGATCAACGGCGAGGAAAGCCAGAAAGCCATCACCGCCGACAAGGGGGCTCCTACGGCCAACAGACCGGCGATGAAAGGGATAACTTCACACGAGCAGAAAGGAGCCCAGCCCCCCAGGAAGGCAGCGAATAAAATCATTCGGTATTCATTGCCCTCGAACGCCTTAGCGACCACTGCCTCAGCGCCAGTCGCCTTCAAATACCCGATGGTTAGGACGGCGAAGGCGATGTAGGGGAGCGTGCCGCCAAGCGCTGTTACGGCGATCTGCAGGATATTGGTCGTGTTTTCCGGATCGAGCACCAAAACGGCAAGCGGGATGAGCGCAGCGAGAAACCAAACGGAACGAAACCATTCCAGGTTCCTGCGAATGTTCTGATAGCTCTTGAGGACTAGTTTTGTCATCTCTTTGTTCCTAATCGATTGCGCCTAGAAGACGATTAGTCGGCGACTTTGATTCGAAGATTGGGCCGGTGTTGTCTACCATCTGGCAGAATCCAGATGGGCTCAGAGAAATGACTGACCTCGACAATGCCGTTCGGGGTTTCAAATGTCAGGCCGCGTCCACAACTCATGGCGACCCGACGCCCACCCGCCGGGTTAAGCCCCGGGGCAAGCTCTGGCACACCCCACTTCAGATGATGGGCAAGGTCCCAGAACACCCGTTCACCATCAGCCTCAAAAGCAAGCCAGCAATGCATGTCGAGGGTCTCGGTTTTCTCCGGGTGAAACCAATAACCGGCGATATACTGTCCTTTGATGCTGAGGCTCCGGGCAGCGGCCAACAAAAACGTATTGATATCGACACAGCTGCCCTTGGTAGTACCGCAAACCGCCGGCACGCTCTCCATTCCTTCATTGAAGCGCTCTTCCGGGTGATCATAGCCAAACATCTCGGCGGCATATTCGATCAGCGCAAATACCTTTTCTGATTCATTCTTACAATCAGCGGTGATTTCAACGGCGAGATCAATCAAGCTTACATCAGCACGCGTGAAGCGATTTTCTTGGACCTGCCAAACATGGGAAGCAACCGGATGATCTCCTTCATTAACATCGTACCTCAATTCGATCGGACCGTCGTCACCCCGATGCCAAACAACAGCGCGTTGTTCCGAATTGAGTGCTTTGACTTCATATCTGGCACCCAACCCTTTGGTTTCACCCAACCTGCTTTGCTGGCCCCAATGACCAAATGGCAACGGGGCTAAAAGAACGCAATTTCCGCTTGGAATATTGCTATCTATTTCAATTTCAATGAACTGCATGGCTCAAATTCTATGTGAGGATTTAATGATAAACATATCTCGATATTTTTTCATTTTTATGCCTGCCCCTGGCGACAGAATGTTCGTTTTCGGGACCAAAATGTGAAATCAATTCTTCAAAATTGGGGATTAGATGTTCTGAGTCACCCATTTTCCGCTATGCCTCACCGCGCAAGATCGCGTTTATGTCGATCACCTTCCCGACAGCCATTTCCGTTAGGACGAAAATGACAACCATACCGAGGAAATAGAGAACAAGCTTTTTATGCTCTTCACCATCGATGACGACCTTGCGAAGATATTGTGAAAAAATATCCAACATCGATACGGTAACGATGATAATCAGAAGAATCGCAGCGCTGGCCGAAAAGTCGAAACTTCGAAGTGCTTCTGACAACGACATGCCGATACCACCGGCGCCAACAATTCCGAGCACGGTAGCAGACCGTACATTCGCCTCAAATCGATAAAGCGAATAAGAAATCCAGAGCGGTAGCACCTGAGGGATTACGCCGAATACTATTTCCTGCATATGACTGGCGCCGGTTGCCCGAATACCCTCTACAGGGCGCGGATCAATGGCTTCGACAGCCTCAGAGAACAATTTGGCTAACGTACCCGTGGTATGAACGGCCAATGCAAGAACACCTGCAAGCGGCCCCAGACCAACGGCGGAAACAAAAATCAAAGCAAAGACAAGCTCGTTAATCGCCCGGGTCGTGTCCATCAACCGCCGGACCGGAAAGGTAACCCATTTTGGGGCGATATTATCTGCAGATAGCAGACCAAATGGAACGGCTGCGACAACAGATAAAAAACTGCCCCAAATCGCCATTTGAACAGTTTCAAGCATAAGCTCTGAATATTGGTGCCAATAACGGAAATCTGGTTTAGAAAAATCCTTCGCCAGCTCTCTCATGTTTTCAGCGCCAGTCCATAATTCCGGAATGCGGTTCATTTCTGCTGGGAAAAAACTCCACAACAGGGAAACCAAGAAGACCCCCCAAATGCCCCATTTGTAAAGCTCTTGCGTCAATTCTGGTTTCGGAACAGTGACTTGATTTAAATTCATAGTTTGAGCTGTGGTACTCGTTTTCATCAGGCTATCTCTGTTTTGGAGAGGTCAAATAAATTTCGATAAGGATAAAGAAAAAACGGTGCTGGATTTTTCCAGCACCATTTTTCTCTACATCATGATTACATGTTTGGCAGTTGTGCTACCATCTGACGCACTTCGCGGATTTTATCTTGAAGTTCAGCAACCATTTTTTGTTTCTCAGCTTTTGAACGAGTTTCGTCGCCGCTGATTTTCAGGATTTCTTTGTTGTACTGCAGCTCACGCATTGGCAGGAGTTGCAAATTTGAAGAAGGAATGAAGCCGCTAAAGCCACCGTTCTTGAGGTATTTGCGTTCTTCTTTCAAAGTTTCCGCATCACCAAGACGACCCATGGCCATAAAGGCATAATGGATTTTCGCTTTGAGTTCGGCAGGGAGATTTTTGCGCCAAGCAAATGGATCAGCCGGGATCAGTGGTGAACGCCAGATTTCTTTCAATTTTGCATAAGCTGCCGGTTTGTTCTTTTTCAAACGAAGATACATTGCGCGGTTGTTAGCTGTCGCAACGTTTACCTGCTTGTTGGCAACAGACAAAAGGTTTGCTTCATGGCTGGCATTTCGTACCGTTCGGAAACAATCACGAGGCTGAACATTGTTTTTCGCAAAAACGAACGTTGTTGGGACCAAGAAGCCAGATGTCGACTGCGGGTCACCAATACCGAAGGCCAAAGACTTATCGCATTTTAAAACGTCTTTGAGATTGGTTAGGTTTTTATTATCTTTATGGGTGACGAGCAAAGAATAGTAGCCTTTAGAGCCGTCTTTTTCGATCATTTGAGCAAATACTTCTGCACCGGCCCGATCAACTGCGGTCATGGCCGATTTGTTCCCAAGCAATACGATATCCACTTTGTTGAAACGCATCGCTTCAATTACGCCGGTATAGTCAGATGCATAAAAAGGCTTCACTTTAAGACCAACGCGCTTTTCAACCAACTTAATGATGGGGCCGAAACGTTTCATAAGATTTTCTTGGGATTCAACGGCGAGCAAGCCCCAATTGATGGTTTTCTGATCGGCTGCTTGCGCACCGGATACGCTGACAACCACAGCAGCGGCTGCCAAAAGTGATTTAACGAGTGTTTTCATAATCTTCTCCTATAAGAATTACATGATATTGGTAGTGGTGATGAAAAGTGGTAGTTAGTTAACGGCGACTGCCGCCATTTCTGGATACTCCTCAGAATGTGTTAGGGGCATCTTCTGAATTTCTGCATCCTGGCCATCAGGCAGGATAAGTTCTTCAGAGGATTCGCCATAAATTTGACGTAGGAAATCGTTGGTGAGTTCGCGACTAGGGCCATCGAAAACAATCTCACCATCCCGCATCGCGATTGTCCGTGGACAATAACGGCGGGCATATTCAACTTGATGAAGGGATACCATAACGGTAATTCCGTCTTCCTGGTTAATTGAAGCCAGGTTTTCCATAACGCGTTTCGCTGAAGCGGGATCAAGAGACGCAATCGGCTCATCCGCAAGTATGACTTTCGCGTCCTGAACGAGCGCTCGCGCAATTGCGGCCCGCTGCTGTTGACCACCGGACAATGTAGCTGCTCGGCGCATTGCTGTTTCAGAAATACCGACACGAGTAAGTGCCTTCATCGCACGCAGTTTTTCATCATGGCTAAACAACTTCAACGTACCGCGCCAGCGTGGCACGCGCCCTAAAAGTCCCACCAACACATTCGTCAGAACCGGAAGGCGATTCACAAGATTGAACTGCTGAAAAATGACGCCAATCTCGCGTCGTACTTTAGTCACGTTGTTGTTGATTTTTCCATTTTCTTGAACGGTTTTACCAAGTACTTCAACGCAACAGACTTCGCCATTACGATCAGCGTTCGTCAGACCGGAAATATGTCGAATGAGAGTACTTTTACCTGAACCCGAAGCGCCAATGAGAGCTACCATTTCACCGGATTCAATATTGAGAGAAACACTATCTAGGGCACGTTTATCTGCGCCAAATGTTTTTGAAAGACTTGAAACTTTTATGCGTGCGTCCATTAACGCCTCCTTCACACCCGTTTGTTTGAAATCAATATCTCAGGATTAAATGAAAGGAACGTGAAAGAGATTTGACGGAATCATGACAATTTTACTACGCAAATGTGAAGCCACTGTCACGTTCCTGAAGTCCGAGGGAAATCAGCCGAATAAGTGTTAAAAAACGATCTGAACTTAGCGCCAATTTTTCATTGTTCGGCAATTCATAGACGTTTGGTCCAGAAAGTTGTGCGGTTTTGCGGCTCAATCGGGTTCGAATTTCTTCTAACGATTCTCTGGCGCGCCCTTCCAAGCGTTGATAAAGAATGTCTGGATCAGCCGTAATATTGATCACACAAACATTGACGAATAGCTCGCGAGCATCGTCAATAATATTTCGAGAGACATTTGCGATCACACATTTGCCGGCATCTAGTTCTTGGATAATATCAAACGGCAGCCCGTAAGAGAGTCCATGCGCTTTCCAATGGAGTGCAAACCGATTTGACGAGGCAAGTTTTTCAAACTCTTCCTCGGTTATTTCTTTATGATTTTCGCCACCGGCTTCTGCCGGCCGGGTAATGCAACGTTGCACAAAATGGAATTGACCGTTCTCTGATAAGCTCGAACGGGCAAGATCCAACAAAGTGTCTTTACCGACGCCGGAGGGACCAACCACAAGAACGAGTTGCCCCGGCCGATCTGAATGGAAGGCGAGCGGTTCGGAAACAATCGAGGGTGGACATTCTCCATCCATTATTGAATTACGCGGCTTGCTCTGAAGGTCGGTAGCAGTTTTGAACGTATTGGCGGAAATGTGCCAATTCCGGCGTCGTCAAATCTTCGACCTTGGCACCTTCGTCCCACCGACGGAGCGCAACGGCATCGCGAGCCAATGGCGAATTGATAAATGCTTCTGCTTCATCGTGAGAAAATGGACCGCCTTGCAATTGCAGGCTCCGCACAGAACCGGCTGACAAACTATCAAAATAGCCTTCTTCGACCGTGCAGAGATAACGCTTGGCATCAACATGCATTTTTACCGGCATGCAAACATCGTCACCAAAATATTGGCGCAGGTATTTGTAGCCGATGTCTTCATGTCGATCATCCACACCACGGATAGCAGCGTCATCCCCAAGCTTATGCATCATATGACCGATATCGTGAAACAGGGCAGCGGTGATCAAAGCAGGGTCACCAGATTCCCGTTCTGCCAACCACGCGCATTGTAAGGCATGCTCAAGTTGGTTAATGCGCTCACTGCCATAACGCGCAGCACCCTCATTTTCGAAGACTGAAAACATTTTTTCAATTTCTTCCATAGTAGCTCTCCTATTAAGCGACGCGACCGCCGTCCCGCCAAACTGACCTGATCACTGGAATATTGCCCTCCAGCCTGACACGTAAAAAATCGGCTTTTTTGCCTTCTGAGATTTCGCCACGATCATCGAGCCCAACCATTTTTGCCGGTGTTAACGATGCCATCGCGATCGCCTCGGGCAATTTGATTTCGGTTTGATGGGCAACCATAAAGGCACCGTGTAGAAGACTGTTGGGCACATAGTCCGAAGACAAAATATCCAGTAACCCTTGGTGTGCCAGTTCCATTGCGGAAATATTGCCGGAGTGAGAACCGCCAAGAACAAGATTTGGCGCACCCATCAGCACTTTCATTTTGTGGCCACGCGCAGCATGGGCTGCCTCCAGAGTCGTTGGAAACTCCGAAATTGTCACACCTTCACCGGCGGCTTCTTCAACATGCGCGATAATCGCATCATCATGGCTCGCCAGGGGCACACCGATTTTTTCGGCATATTCCACCAGAATAGAACGGTGCTTTCGACTGTATCGACTTTGATCAACCTTTTGTTGGGCGATCATCCGATCAATTTCGATGTCACTAATCGAATACTTACCCTGGTAATATTCACGGTATTTATCTTCATCAACGAACTGACGCTGTCCAGGTGTATGGTCCATGATTGAAACCAGTTTTAGGTTTTTCTCTTCAGCGAATCCTTCGAACTGATCGATCACGTCCGAACAAGAAATTTCGCAGCGGATATGAAGCAGGTGCTCACACCGCAAAGTGTTTTTCTTTTTTTCGGTTTTTATAGCCTGCGCGATCCTCTTCGCACTGCTTCGTAGATTCTCGCTTGGCCAGGTATCCCCAACTCGAATGGCGTCCAGAACTGTTGTTGCACCGGAAGTTGCCATTTGTGCATCGTGTGCCATGACGGCGGCCTCGGAAGGCCAGGAAACACCGGGGCGCGGTTTAAAGTGTTTCTCGAGATTGTCGGTGTGAAGTTCGACAAAACCTGGCAGAAGATAATCCCCTTCAAAGTCTTCAGCTTGGGTTAGATCAGACATACTTTCATCAATCTGAGAGAACAATCCATCAGTCACAACGACTGAACCGTCGATGACATCTGTCGGTGTGACAATCTTGGCGTTCGTGATTAGGAGGTCTTTATTCACGCCGCTACTCCCAATTCTTTCAGCAGCAACTCTCGATCCGCGACCGCATCACGGACTTCCTTGTCATGGAAAATACCTAGAATTGCTGAGCCGTTTTGTTTAGCTTCTTCAATGAGACCGACAACGACTTGGCGATTTTCTGCATCGAGTGAAGCGGTCGGTTCATCAAGAAGGAGCGCCGGGTATTCAACAATAAAGCCGCGCGCCAGATTGATGCGTTGCTGTTCTCCACCAGAGAAAGTCGATGGTGCCAAGGACCACAGGCGTTCTGGGATATTCAACCGCGCTAACATTTTAGCGGAGCGTTCCCGTGCCTCGTCTAGATCAACACCCAGAATACGCAATGGCTCCATAACAATCTCAATGGCAGGTACGCGCGGCACAATCCGCAAAAACTGTGTAACGTACCCAAGTGTATACCGGCGCAAATTTACGATCTCCCGTGGCGCGGCTCGGGTAATATCTAATGCAGTTTCCGGCGGCCCGACGTGAACGGAGCCTTCAGTTGCCAGATAGTTTCCGTAAATGCATTTAAGCAGGCTGCTTTTGCCAACTCCGGAAGGACCGGTCACGACGACGCACTCGCCAGAAGAAATTTTCAGATCAACAAGATTGAGAACCGGCAACGTGATGCCACCTTGATTGTGGAGTGTAAAAGACTTTGAAAGGCCTTCGATTTGGATAAAGGATGTTGTCATGCTGGCCTCCTAATTCTGCAAAATCGATGAAACGAGAAGTTGCGAATAAGGGTGCTGCGGGTCATCGAGAATCTGATCTGTCAATCCACTTTCCACGATTTCGCCGCGGCGCATCACGATCATTCGATGTGCCAGCAACCGTGCAACGACCAAATCATGGGTAACGATAATGGCAGCCAAGCCAAGATCGGAAACAAGCGTGCGCAGCATATCGAGCAAACGTGCCTGCACGGAAACGTCTAATCCACCGGTCGGTTCATCCATGAAAACCAAACGCGGTTTGGTTACCAGATTTCGCGCGATTTGAACGCGCTGCTGCATGCCTCCGGAAAAGCGGGTTGGCAGATCGTCAATCCGTTCAAGATCAAATTCAACCCGTCCCAACCATTCACCGGCATCATCACGAATTTTACTGTAATTTCGCTCACCAATAGCCATGAGTCGCTCGCCGATATTTGCCCCGGCACTCATATCCATCAGCAAGCCGTCGCGCGGGTTTTGATGAACAAAACCCCAATCGGTACGCATCAAAAAACGGCGTTCCGGCTCAGACATGTCAAAAATGTTTTTCAAACCGTCGCATCGTGTTGCATAGCGAACAGTTCCTGCGTCTGGCTCAAGACGGGCCGACGTACAGTTTAAGACAGTAGATTTTCCGGAACCGGACTCGCCAACAACTGCGAGAACTTCGCCTGGCCAGATATCAAATGAAATGTTTTTGCAGCCCCTAATCGCACCGTAAGTTTTCTTAAGATCCGTAACGCTTAAAATTGGTTCGTCCACTATTCCTGTCCCCTAACATCGGTATCTTGGTGATTATTCTTTACTTGGCTGGTCCCTTCCCGCACCCGATCGGCACAGTAGTCACTGTCCGAGCAGACGAACATCCGATTGCCTTGATCGTCGACAATTACCTCGTCCAGGAAGCTATCGGTAGACCCACACAGAGAGCAGGATTGCTCCCATTTTTGGATTTCAAAGGGATAATCCTGAAAGTCGAGGCTCTTGACTTTGGTATAAGGTGGTACCGCATAGATACGCTTTTCCCGACCGGCGCCGAACAATTGCAAAGCCGGCATATTGTCCATTTTCGGATTATCGAATTTGGGTATCGGTGACGGCCGCATAAGATATCGTTCATTCACAATGACTGGATAATCATAGGAAGTGCTGATATGTCCGTATTTTGTTATATCCTCGTATAGCCGGACATACATCGAGCCATATTCATATAGCGCATGCATTTTCCGAGTTTCAGCTTCACTTGGTTCCAGCCAGCGTAAAGGCTCCGGGATTGGCACCTGATAAACCAAAATTTGCTGCTCTGATAATTCCGTTTCCGGAATGCGGTGACGAGTCTGAATCAATGTGGCTTCAACAGTTTTTTCCGTGGTCTCCACGCCGGTTGTTTTTTTGAAAAACTTCCGGATGTTGACAGCGTTCGTCGTATCGTCAGAACCTTGATCAATAACCTTCAACGTGTCATCTGGACCAATGATACCGGCCGTAACCTGGATGCCACCGGTTCCCCAACCATACGGCAACGGCATTTCCCGACCGCCAAATGGTACTTGGTACCCGGGAATTGCAACTGCCTTCAATATGGAGCGCCGGATCATTCGCTTGGTTCCTTCATCGAGGAAGGCAAAGTTGTATCCATCGGCGGAGGATTTGCTGTGAGCTTCTGGAGATAAAATATTCATTCTTTATTCCGCAGCCTCCGGCAGATTATCATCGAACTCTTTCCGCATGCGACGCACAAGTTCGAGCTCCGATTGGAAATCCACGTAATGAGGCAATTTTAAATGTTGGAGAAAACCGGACGCTTCGACGTTATCGGAATGTGACAATACAAACTCTTCGTCTTGGGCCGGCGCGGATGGCTCTTCGCCCAGTTCGCGCGCTCTCAAGGATCGGTCCACCAGGGCCATCGACATGGCTTTGCGTTCACAGTGGCCGAAAGTGAGCCCGTAACCCCTGGTAAATTGTGGTGGGATTTTAGCTGACCCGGCAAACTGGTTCACCATGTCGCATTCTGTGATGGTGATTTCACCAATCTCAATAGGAAAGCCAAGTTCCTCTGGTGTAAATTCAACTGCAACCTCGCCGACACGAATTTCACCAGCGAATGGATGATTTCGGCCATACCCGCGCTGTGTCGAATACCCCAGCGCGAGCAAATAACCTTCGTCACCGCGCGCCAGATTTTGAAGTCGCACAGCGCGCTCCGTCGGATACAAAACCGGCTCTCGCGTAAGATCAACTGGTTCGTGATCCGCTTGATCCGGTTTTTCCTCTTCGATTAACCCTTCTTGACCGAGGAAATCAGCAACCCGCGGCATACGCGGACGAGATAACGGCTCAGCATCGTCCGCCATCTCCGTTTTTGCCGCTTTAATGTTTTCATCCATGAGATCAAAATCTAAAAGGCGATGCGAATAGTCATAGCTTGCACCCAAGACTTGTCCACCGGGAATGTCTTTGAAGGTTGCTGAAATTCTGCGACGCACTGTCATGTTCGACGTTTCAAGTGGCTCGCTCGTGCCCAGTCGAGACAACGTGGTGCGATAAGCGCGTAGCAGGAAAATTGCTTCAATAATATCACCTTGCGCCTGCTTGATGGCCAGGGCGGCCAACTCTCTATCCGCGATCGAGCCTTCGGTCATAACGCGATCGACCGCCAATCCCAGCTGTTCTTGAATTTGTTTAAGGGAGAGTTCCGGCACCTCTTGATCACCACGACGTTCCGTCGCCAGCAAATCAAGAGAGTTTTCAATGGCTTTTTCGCCACCTTTAACAGCTACATACATGGCTGACCTCCAAACATCGTCGAACGCGGCAGTGCACAGACTTTGTCATTAGCCGTAAAAATGAGATCAATCCCTTGTGGGAACATCTCCGCCATATCTCGTCGTTCTTGCCAAAAGGCTTCTGGAATACCTGGTATTTTCAACGATTTTGTCGTTTCAATGCCGGGCCCGGTAAGTTCCATACCGCCAGCATCTCCAGATATTTCCGGCACTTGAATGATCATTGTCGCAGAACGATCAGGTAGTTCACTGGTTCCGATCTTAAACATCGACAATTCGGGAAGATTTTCCAGGTCGGAGATCAGAACAAAATCAGCTTTCTCAGCAACAGGCGTTACCGTGCAGCCGCAATGAAAGCCGAGGTAGGATGAAATTTCCTCGCTATCAAAACCGCTATCAAGCCATACATTTACCTCGAAATCGAGTAGCGTCAGGCAAATCGCTGCGGCGGCTGTGTCCATACCTTCTGGTGGGTTGAGGCCGACCGAAATTTTCTCAATTTGGCCTGGATAGGAATTTGCCCGCAGCAAAGCCCGAAAAGTTGCTTGGCTATCAAAGACCGGACTTTCAAATCCGCTCAGAACTTTATTCTGGGTAGTTACCTGATTCATGCGTCGTCCTCGCCTCTGACCATTGTGAAAAAATCAACCTTCGTTGCATCGGCTGCTTTAAGTTTTTGTGCACGAAGGCGCTCTTGCTTGCTTTCTAAGGGCAAGATCAAAGAGGCTTGCAAAGCTTCCTGGTGATCCGGATTCTGCAGTAGAGCATCAAACACAGCAGCAAGTTCGGCATGACGTGTACCGCGGCCGGCGATATACCCATGGCCGATGGAGCCGTCCTGCATTTGAACACTGCACCGGGTCATCGTCATCTCGCCGAGATTGAATTTTTCACCCACTCCACCGGCACGACCGCGTACCATGATCAGGCCTGTTTCCGGTCGCCGGAGAAAGTCATAAGCAGGTTTATCTCTTAGTTTGTCCCAAGCAGCATCGAGCGCATCTATTTCTGACTTGGCGAGAATCGACATCCATCTTTGACGCGCACCCTGTTCGCCGGGCGCGTGGTTGGCATTCTTTTCAATTGATATAGCCATTGTTCGATGCCCGATGCCCGATCTAGTTTTATTTACTGGACGACAAACTGACCAAAACAATATGACTGTTTTTTTACGTAAATGTGAAAGTTTTGCGACGAGACTGTAACCGTCATAGAGCCGTCATAAAAATACTATAGATTCTGCGGATAAATCAGAAACTTCACCTAGCTGGTTGATGAAAATTGAAACACACGTATAAAATTCTTACGCTAAATACCTGGAATTGTGACGGCAAATATAAAAAGCGTCTGCCGGTAATGGCGAACGGAATTGCCGAATCGGAGGCCGACATTATTTTCCTCCAAGAAGATTTTTCGACCGCTGACGGAAGCTTTGACACGTCGGGCTATATTGCCAACCAGCTACAGTTTCACCAGGCCAAAATAAATAGTCGACTGAAAATCAGAAATCTAAACAGCCTGATGACGCATAGTTCCTCCGGCCTAGCCATTCTTAGCCGTTACCCGTTGCAAAATCTCCAGATTGTAGAGTTACCATCTGACGCATCGGACGGGCAAAGACGGACGATGATTGTGGAATGTCAATTGCCAAGCGGTTCGATACAGTTATGTAATTTTCATCTAACACATCTCGCTGATCGCGATGATCTCAGATTGGATCAGCTAAAACACATCCTGCACTATTTGAGCGAAATGTTTAAGGGTGAGATATTTGCCTTAGGCGGAGACTTTAATTGCTGCCCCAAAAGCCCTGTTTTTGAATGGTTGGAACAGCAACGAACTGTTGAAATCACAAATCTCTCGAAAGTCGCCGAGGCCCATCAACCGAGCCTTAATCCCGTCAACGGCATTCAAAGTGAGCGATCCTTAGATCATTTGTTTGTTGGCCAGGTTGGCGGACGAGCCAGTATTGAATACACATCTATTGAATATGTGATGAATAAACCGCTGGGACTTGACCGAATTTATCCAAGCGACCACGCAGGCGTTATACTCGAGTTTGAGCACGTTGCAGAGTTAGAATTGGAGGCCGCACAATGACAACGCGATATGCAATTTATTTTGTGCCTGAGCGTGAAAGTGATTTATTCAAGAATGCTAGCCAATGGTTAGGTTGGGATTGTCAAAATGCTGTGAAGATAGACCAGCCGACACACCCTCAAATTGAGCTCAGTGAAATCACCTCTTCGCCAAAAGTTTACGGATTTCATGCGACACTCAAACCGCCATTTGAGCTATTCGGTAGTTTGTCTGAAGATGATCTCTTGCGGGCCGCCGACAAATTTTCTCATGCCATAAAACCCATTTACGAGCTGGAGTTTGAACTTAACACGCTTGGATCCTTCTTGGCATTAACGCCAAAAAATCGAATGAGCGATATTCATCGATTGGCGGCAGCAGTCGTCCAAGGTTTCGATCACTTTCGCAAACCGATGGAAGCGGAAGAGTTCGCTCGCCGCAACAAGCCAGGCTTATCAGAAGGCCAGCGCGCGCACCTCAAAAACTGGGGTTATCCTTATGTGTTGGATGAATTCCGCTTTCATATGACTCTCACCAATTCACTTGGCGACGAGATGCTCAATCGCGTCGCGGCCTTTCTTTCTAATTTCCTAGGGAATTCGCTGAAAAGCTGCTCCGCAATAGACCGCCTCTCGGTACTCAAACAGCAAGGTAAAGGCGAGCCCTTTCGGCTTATCCACACGGCACCGTTCGCTGATTAGCCCCCCTTCGCTAAAGCGCAAAAATTATCAAATCCAAACAAGCTGCCGTTTATTCATATTTTAGCAGGATAATTGCCGCACCTTTTATTATTATAATTATTATTTTCTCAAAACCTCAATATTGCAAGCGTTTGAGCTTTGTTTCAATCCCTTCCGCAATCGAAACCGAAAATATATGCCTTCGCTTTTTGTATTTGTCCAGCCATGGCGATTTGCCGCAATGAAACCCTCAACAGCATTCTCGAATGTCATGGACGCTTTCTGCTTTTCTGTTTGCCGGGAAACCTTCCGCTCGTCGATTGGATCAATACCCGATGCTACAAGCCCCCTTGCTTGGTTAGCGAGTTCGCGTGCCTGAGCCAAACTAATGGTATGGGTTGGTCCCAAGCCCATATCACGCACTTTATCCCGTGTAGGTGATGTAAATCGGAATATCCACGAACGGCGTTTATTTGCTGAAACTTGGAGATAAAGACCCGCACCGTCCAAATACATGCCCGTCGGCTTTCTTAATACGTCAATAGCGGCAATTTTGTTTGTTATTTGTTCTTTTGGCATTCTCTGTACCCATGTCTGTACCCATGTCCAACAAGTTGATTGTAACACACGTAGAAAGACGTGAGAAGACGATAAAGCCTATAATTCATTGTTTTTATTGGTTTATTAAGGACGCCCGCAAACAGAGAAAGACGGTGAAAAACGTGAGTATGGCGGAGAGGGTGGGATTCGAACCCACG
>Ga0114933_10003548_pt1 | contig 15140 bp, 12 predicted proteins | sample 4SBtaG_FD_89691 | JGI IMG/M metagenome (GOLD analysis project Ga0114933, IMG submission 89691) | Deep subsurface microbial communities from Kolumbo volcano to uncover new lineages of life (NeLLi) - 4SBTROV12_W25 metaG | ecosystem: Environmental > Aquatic > Marine > Volcanic | place: Kolumbo... | reverse complement strand
TGACCGCATACGTCGAGACGAAGAGCCAGACGACGACGTCCTGGGTGAACCCGCCTCTTCGACCGATGAAGAGATAGCCGCCGAGGAGCAGCGTGGCGACGGCGAGCCGCCCGCCGAGCAGCCAGAGCTGGCGCCGTCTCGAGCTCTCCACCTCAGGATCTCGCGGTGGCGAACACGAACGCTTCAGGTGAGGGCATCGCGGCCTTCGATGCCCGGTGTGCCGAGCGCGCCGTCACTCTTGCTGGACGGTGCCGGCGATCTCGAAGATCGGCATGTACATCGCGATCATGATGAAACCGACGATGCCACCCATGACCACGAGCATGATCGGCTCGAGCATGGAGGTCAGCGCGGCGACGGCGACGTCCACCTCTTCTTCGTAGAAGTCCGCGATCTTGTTCAGCATCGTGTCGAGGGCACCGGTCTGCTCGCCCACGCCGATCATCTGCACGACCATCGGCGGAAAGACCTTGGTCTCCATCAGGGGCTCGGCCATCGTGCGGCCTTCCCGGATCTTGTCGGACGTGTTGTTGACGGCCTCTTCGATCACGACGTTGCCCGCCGACCGAGCGACGACCGCCATCGCGTCCAGGATCGGGACGCCGGAAGAGAGCAGGGTGCCGAGCGTGCGGCAGAAGCGCGCCACGGCGATCTTCTTCATGACCGGGCCCAGCAGTGGGGCCTTCAAGAGCACCGAGTGCCAGAAACGTTTTCCGTTGGGGGTCCGGTACGTGACCGTGAACGTGATCGCCGAGATGACGATCGCCGCGATGATGTACGGGATGTTGGCGACAAAGCCGTCGCTGACGGAGATGACGAACCGCGTGATGCCGGGCAGCGAGTCCTCGCCGCCGAAGTCGCTGAACATCGCCTGGAAGGCGGGGATGACCCAGGTCAGCAGGATCCCGATGACGGCGAGCGCCACGAAGCCGATGATCGCGGGATAGATCATCGCGCCCCGCACCTGCTGCTTCAGCTTGACCCGCTTCTCGATGTAGACGGCGAGGCGCTGAAGGATGGTGTCGAGGATGCCGCCGAGCTCGCCGGCCGCGATCAGGTTCACGTAGAGGGTGTCGAAGACCTTCGGGTGCTTGGCCAGCGCGTCCGAGAACGTGCCGCCCTGCTCGACGTAGCTCTTCACCTCTTTGAGGATTTTGCAGAACGCTTTGTTCTCGCCCTGTGTGGAGAGAATATCGAGGCACTGCACGAGGGGGAGGCCCGCGTCGATCATCGTCGCGAACTGCCGCGTGAAGATGACCAGCTCCTTCTCGGAAACCGGGGCCCCGAACGAGAGGCTCAGCTCCTTCGGCTTCTTCTTGACCTTGACGGGACTGAGATTCTGGGCCTTGAGACGCGTTTCGACGGCTTCGGCATTTTCAGCCTCCATCACGCCTTTACGGGTTTCACCGCCCCGGTTTCGAGCCTCGTAGACAAATTCAGCCATATGGGCCTGAGGAGTCTACCTGGCGCTTTGCCGTCAGAGCAAAATTCAGCGCCGTCGCCGTTGTCCTGCGGTCTCGCGGGCGGCCGCTTCGTCGATGATCCGCCTGAGCTCCGCCGGGTCCGGGGAGCGAGAGATGGCGTCATCGTGCGAGATGATCCGGCGCGTGTAGAGCGCGAAGAGCGACTGATTGAAGGTCTGCATGCCGCTCTCCCCCTGGCCGATCTGCATGGACGAATAGATCTGATGCACTTTGTCTTCTCGGATCAGGTTCCGAATGGCGGGGTCGGGAATCATGATCTCCAGGGCGAGCGCGCGACCCGGCCCGTCGGCCCGGCCGATCAGGTTTTGGCAGAGCACGCCCGCGAGCACGAAAGAGAGCTGCGCTCGCACCTGCGACTGCTGGTGCGAGGGGAAGGCGTCGATCATTCGGTTGATCGAACTGATCGCGCCGTTGGTGTGCAGCGTGGCGAAGACGAGGTGACCGGTCTCGGAGATCGTCAGGGCCGCCTCGATCGTCTCGAGGTCACGCATCTCGCCGACGAGCACGACGTCCGGGTCTTGCCGCAGGACGTACTTGAGGGCGTTCTTGAAGCTGCTCGTGTCCGCCCCGATCTCGCGTTGATTCACCACGCAGAGCTTGTTCGGATGCAGGTACTCGATGGGATCCTCGATCGTGAGGATGTGGTGCCGCTTCTCGCGGTTGATCTTGTCGATGATCGAGGCGAGCGTGGTCGACTTGCCCGAGCCCGTTGGGCCGGTGACCAGCACGAGCCCGCGCGGCAGGTCCGCGAGCCCCGCCACCACGGGCGGCAGTCCGAGCTCTTCGAAGGTCAGCACCCGGAAGGGGATCGCGCGAAAGGCCCCGGCTACGGCCCCGCGCTGCAGGAACACATTGGCTCGGAACCGAGAAAGACCCCGCACCCCGAACGAGAGATCCAGCTCGTTGCTGCGCTCGAAGCGCACGGTCTGCTCTTCGCTCAGCACCGTGTAGCAGAGCGCCTTGGTCTCGATCGGGGTGAGCGGGTTGGTCTTGAGCGGGACCAGCGAGCCGTCGATCCGCAGCTGAGGTGGGCTGCCCGTCGTGATGTGCAGGTCGGAGGCCCCGCGATCGATCATGACCTTGAGCAGTTGGTGGATCGTGAACCTGGGAGCGGCGCCTTCCATGGCTCGAGTCTACCGCGTCCACGGCCCCGGCCGCTTCAGATCTCCAGCTTGCCCCACCGACCTCGGCGCATCCAGTCACGTTTGTTGTCGGATCGGCTGACCAGGCGGGCCGAGGACCACGCCGCCAGAAAGAGGCCCTCGAGACCCAGGCCGGGCACCACCTGATCGTTGCACATCAGGAGCTGCTTGATGGGTGAGCGCACGGGGACCGCACACACGCCCAAGCCGCTGCTGACCGGGAAGCCGTGCACGGCCCGCATCGTCGAAGGGCCGCGGTGCCACGGCTCGGGGCTGGTCAGGCTCATCCGATCCTCGAGGTGTTGCGCCCCGCGACCGTCGTGCGGCGAATCGATCAGCTCGATGTGCTCGCCGAGGAAGGGCATCAGCTCACCCAGCGAGGCGACGACCTTCTCGCGCATGCGCGAGGCGAAGTCGGTGGGGTCCTCGATGCCGCGTCGGGGCAAGATCGCCTCTACGCAGAGGTGGCGCCGCCCGTCTTCGCGCAGGGGTTCGGCCCGGATGCGAAGCGCGTTGGCGGCCCAGAGCGGGCGCGAGGGATCGCGGACGTAGAAGACATCCTGGCTCATGCCTTCGGGGATCGCCTCGGGTCGCACGCGCAGGTTGACCGTGTAGCGGTAGTAGCGGACGACCGGCTCGCCGATGCGCTCGAAGAGCTCCTCGAAGGGTGAGCGGTCGGGGATCCAGGAGAGGAGCCGGCGCAGCGGCGAGCCCATCAAGACCCACTCGGCGCCGATCTCTTCACCGCTCGCTGCCAGGCGCACGCCCGTGACGCGGCCGCGCCGCACGCGCACGCGGTCGATCTTCTCGGGGTCCCGCATCGCTCCGCCGTGGGTCTCGATGGTCTCCTCGAGGAGCTTGCGCAGGGTCGCGTAGCCACCTTCCAGGGACGCCGCTCCTTCACGCCACGATCCGAAGAGCCGGCTGAGCCGGAAGCCGTTGGTGTGGTCCGGGTCCATTCCGTCGCTGAACCGAGCCGGCAGCTCGACCGCGAGTCGAAAGGGGTGCCGCTCCGGAAATTCCGCCAGCGGATCGTACTTCGTGCCCCGCTTGCCGAACGGCAGGCTCGCGGTGGCTCGGTTGTGCTCGCGGCGCTCGAAGAAGGTCTGAGGCGGCCACATGAGGTCGCGGTCGAAGACGGCGTCGAGGGCGCGCTGCTGCGACTCGTTGGCCCTTAGGAAGTCCTCTACGGGGCGCTTGACCTCCGGGAACTCACGCTCGATCTCGCGATCCAAGATGTCGGCGTCGCGTGCGAACTCGAACCGGTGCCGCGGCAGGCAGATCTGGAAGGCGGGGTCGACGTGGGTCGCGTGGCGGCGAAACCGCTGCTGTAGCGCGAGCTCGGCGAGCACGCGCCGCGCCACCGGCGAGCTCGCGGGCAGGAAGTGAAACGGCTCCCGCGGGAAACGGAGCTCGTCCGTGGCCGCGTAGGTCGCCGGTCGCTCGTCTTGAGAGACGAGCAGCACCCGGAATCCGCGCTTGGCCAGCAACGCTCCCGCGAGGAGCGGCGCGAGCTGCGTACCGACGCAGACGACGTCATAGCTGGCGGCGGGGGTCTCCATCGGTCCGTCTCGCGGGCGCCTCAGGCGTAGCGCACGCGGGCTTCACCCTCAGCGTCGCTCGGCACGACCCGGCCGAGCACAAAGGCCTCATCGAGCGCTCCGAGCACCGCGTCCGCGTCCGCCTCGGGGACCACGAAGACGAAGCCGACGCCCAGGTTGAACGCGCGACGCATCTCGCTTTCGGCGACGTCTCCGAGGCGGGCGATGGCGTCGAAGATCGGGGGGCGCGGGATCTCGCCTTCGATCTGCACGCCTGCACCGTCGGGCAGCACCCGAGGCAGGTTGCCGGGGAGGCCGCCGCCCGTGACATGGCACATCGCGTGGATCTCTCCGGCCTCGAGCGCCGCGGCGGCCTCTGTCGCGTAGATCCGCGTCGGCTCCAGCAGAAGCTCCCCGAGCGGGCGATCGAAGCCCTCGAGCTGAGAGCTCACATCCAGGCCGGCCTTGTCGAAGAGCACCGCCCGCGCGAGCGAGTAGCCGTTGCTGTGCAGCCCGCTCGAGGGGAGGGCGATCAAGACGTCTCCGAGGGCCACTCGGCTTCCGTCGAGGATTTTGGCCTTCTCGACCACGCCGACGGAGAACCCAGCGAGATCGTACTCGCCTGGTGGGTAGGAGCCCGGCATCTCGGCCGTCTCACCACCGAGGAGGGCGCAGCCGGCCTGCTTGCAACCGTCCGCGATGCCTTTGACGATCGCCGCCGCGGTCTCCACATCGAGCGCGCCCGTCGCGAAGTAATCGAGGAAAAGGAGCGGCCGCGCTCCGATCGTCAGCACGTCGTTGACGCACATCGCGACCAGATCGATGCCGACGGTGTCGTGTTGGTTCGCCATGAACGCAACCCGGAGCTTCGTGCCGACGCCGTCGGTTCCGGAGACGAGCACAGGGGCGTCGAGGCCGGTCGGCAGCTCGAAGAGGCCAGCGAAGCCCCCGACCCCACCCAGCACACCCTCGATTCGGGTGGAGCGAGCGAGGGGGCGGATGCGGTCGACGAGGCGCTCGCCCGCCTCGATGTCGACGCCAGCGTCGCGATACGTGAGCCCTTTGGACATGTTCGTGGCGACGTAGCACCGCTCGGGGGAGGCCGAAAGCGGCCCGCGGTCTGTATCCTCGTTGAGCCGGGGGGATCGGTGTGCCACGGTTCACAGCTCTCATGGATCGCACCGTTGAGCTCTCCGTAATCGTCCCCTGCTTCAACGAGGCGTTGAACCTCCCGGAGCTGGCGCGGCGCACGCTGATGACCTTTGAGCGCGGGGAACTCGAGGGCGAGCTCGTGCTCGTCGACGACGGCTCGAGCGACAACACCGCGGAAGTGATCGGCGAGCTCGCCGACGCCCACCCCGAGATCGTCGGCGTGTACCACCCGAAGAACGCCGGGATCTCCGTCGCTTGGCGGAGCGGGTTGGCGGGCTCCTCGGGGCGTTGCGCCGCCATCATGGACGCGGACCTTCAGTACCAGCCCGAGGACCTGCTTCGGCTGCACCGCACGCTGATCGAGACGAGCGTGGACGTCGTGCAAGGTTGGCGCTCTCACGTCGGCCGTGAGCGCGGCCAGCGCTACTGGGTCTCACGGGGCTTCAACGCGCTGCTGAACGCGACCTTTGGCATGGAGCTGCGTGACAACAAGAGTGGCTTTGTCTGCTGTGCGCGCGAGGTCATGCAGGACCTGCTCACCTTCGACAGCGACTACCGCTACTTCCAGTCGTTCATCATGGTCGCCGCCCACGCGAAAGGCTACGCGTACCGGGAGGTCGAGACGCTCTTCGAGGACCGCCGGCAGGGCGTCTCGTTCCTGGACGGGAGCAAGACCTTCCAGGTCGCGGCCGAGAGCTTCGTCGACCTCGCCAAAGCCGCCGTGGAGTACCGGATCAAGGCTCCGCCGCGAGATCCCGCCGCGCACTTCCTGCGGCGACATCCGGTGAAGGCGCCGCCTCCGCCCTCGCTGCACAAACATCCGGTCCGGTGGCGCACCTACATCGAGGGGTTCGAGGCGACCCACTGGATGATCACCGGCAAGGTCGAGCAGCACTACAAGACGCTCAACGACACGCAGTGGCTCAGCGCCAGCGCGCTCGGTGAGCTGCAGGACGAGAAGCTCCGGCGGCTGATTCGGCACGCCTACCGAAACGCGCCGTTCTACCGGCAACGCATGCGGGACGCGGGGCTACGGCCCGAGGACATCCGTGGGCGACGTGATCTGCACAAGATGCCGTTCCTCACCAAGGACGACGTCCGCGACAACCTGCACTTCGACATCATGGCCGAGAACATGGATCGGCGTGACATGCTGCGGATCACGACGAGCGGCAGCACCGGGCGACCGTTTGTCTGTTACGCCGACCGGGAGCAGCTGGAGTTTCGGTGGGCGGCGACGCTGCGCGCGCAGGAGTGGACCGGCTACGCCTTCGGTGATCCGTGTGTGCGCCTCTGGCACCAGACCTTGGGCATGAGTCGCACGCAGGCGTTCAAGGAGCGCGCGGACGCGGTGATGTGCAACCGGCTCTATGTGCCGATCTTCGAGATGAAAGAGGACGGCCTCGCCCAGATGCTCCGCATGATCGAGCGTCACCGCCCGGTGCTCGTCGACGGATATGCCGAGGCGTTCGACTTCCTCGCCAGGCACCTCGGTGAGCACGGCGGGCTCGAGTACGCGCCTCGAGCGGTCATGAGCAGCGCTCAGAGCCTCCCGCAACACAGCCGCGAGGTCATCGAGCAGGCCTTTGGGTGCCGCGTGTTCGACAAATACGGGAGCCGGGAGTTCTCGGGGATCGCCTATGAGTGCGACGCACACGCGGGTCATCACGTGGTGAGCGAGGGCTACATCGTGGAGATCCTCGTGGACGGCCGGCCGGCGGAGCCCGGCGAGACCGGAGAGGTCGTCATCACCGATCTCAACAACTACGCGATGCCATTCATCCGCTACCGGATCGGCGACCTCGCGGTGGCGATGGCCGACGAGCCTTGCGCTTGCGGTCGAGGGGCGCCGCGCATCGGAGAGATCCACGGCCGCGTACAGTCGATCATCCAGGGCACGGACGGGCGCTACGTGCCCGGCACGTTCTTCCCGCACCTGCTCAAGGACTACGAGTACGCGATCGAGCGATTCCAGATCGTTCAGGACGCCCCCGGCGCGATCACCTTCCGTATGGTGGAGGGGGGGCGGTACAGTGACGCAGTGCTCGATGAGGTCTTGGCGGTCATTCGCGAACACCTCGGCGACGATCTCGCGATCGTGGTGGAGCGCGTCGAGAAGGTCGCGATGGTGCGCACGGGGAAGCGGATGACGTCGATCAGCAATCTCAGCATCGATTTTCAAAGCGCGGCACCCCAGCGTTCCGTCGTCGTGGGAGCAATCGGGGGGGGCTGATGAAGCGGCGGAAGATTCAGCCGAAACGGGTTCTGGTGACCGGCAGTGAAGGCTTCGTGGGCCGTCACCTGGCGCAGGCGGTGACGAGCTTGCGTGGGACGGCGGTCGGGGTGGACCTGCCAGGGTCCGGCGCCGACATCGAGATGGACCTCGGCGAGCCGGATCTCGATCCCGAGGCCCTCATGAAGGAGGCCGGCGCGGTCGACGCGATCATCTGGATGGCGGCGAAGATCACGCGGGGCTCGTCGGTCGACGGCGACGCTCGCCGCAATCTCACCGCCATCGCCGAGGCGCCGGTTCGGGTCTTGGAGACCTACGCAGCTGCGGGCAAAGGGCTGCCTCACCTGGTGTTGTGCTCGACCTTCAAGATGTACGGGCCGCCCCGCGACGACGCAGCGATCGACCCCGAGGACCCGCCTCAGTCCCCAGACCCTCACAGCTATGGCAGCGCGAAGTTCCTCGCCGAGCGGCTGGCCGAGATCGCGACGGCCCGGCTCGGCGTCCGCCACGCTGTCGTGCGCCCCTCGTGCATCTACGGGCCGGGCCAGCACAGCCACAACGCGATCCCGCGCTTCCTCCAGGCCGCCTTGGACGGCGAGTCACCCGTCGTGTTCGGGGACGGAGCGAGCCTACGGGACGACGTGTTTGCGCCTGACCTGTCGCGCTTGATGGCTCAGGCAGCGCTCCAGCGAGCGCATGGCGCCTTTCATGCGAGCGGAGACCGGTCCCGGACGATCGCCGAGGTCGCTCAGGTCTGCTGCGAGGCCGTAGCCGCTGAGGGCGGTCCCGAGGTTCAGCCGAAGCTCGACGCGTCCAAGTCGCCCAAGTGGTGGATCGACCAGCGCTTCGACCGCAGCGCGAGCGACCGAGATCTCAGCTACCGGCCGGTCGAGCTGCTCGAAGGGCTCCGGCGCCAGGTCCGATGGATGAAGGCCGGCGCGGACGCCGCGGACACGATGGACTTCGGGAAGGGGACGCGATGAAGATCGTGCTCACCGGTGCGACCGGTCATGTGGGACGGGCGCTCGTGCAGGCGCTCGCCGATCACGAAATCGTCGCCGTTTCGAGGGGCGGCGAAGCGGTTGGAGCGTCCCGAGGACTCGCGGCCGACCTTTCCGATGACGCGAGCGTGGCAAGCATCGCGTCCGAGCTCGGTCCGGACACGACCCTCGTGCACCTGGCGGCGGTGCACCCGGCGGCGACTGCGGCCACGACGCCCGCCGATCGCCGCGCGCTGGTCCACACCAACGTGCTGGGTACCATGCGCGTCTTGGACGCGGCCCGATCCGCCGGCGGCGTGAAGGCGGTCGTCTATGCGTCGACCTTCGAGGTCTACGGTGAGCCCCGCGATGCGCTGATCGACGAGAGCCACCGGACCTACCCACGGACGGACTACGGCGCCACGAAGCTCTCGGGGGAGCACCACGTGGCTGCGTTTGCCTACGAGGAAGGTGGCGTGCGCACGGTGTGTCTGCGGATGCCCGCCGTCTACGGGCCCGGGGAGAAGACACCGCGGGCGCTGCCCAACTTCCTCGAGCGGGTCGCCGCGGGTGAGGCGCCGGTCGTGTACGGCGACGGCGGGGATCTTCGCGACCAGCTTCACGTCCGTGACGCGGCGCTGGCGATCGAGCGAGCGCTCGAGGCCGGCGACGGCGTCTACAACGTCTCGGACGGTCAGTCGCACTCGGTTCTCGAGATCGCCCAGCTCGCGATCAACCTCGCTGAGCTGGACTGCGAGCCTGAGCTGCGTGAGCGCGACAAGGAGCGTCGCGATTTCCACATGGACATCTCCCGTGCGCAGTCCGAGCTCGGGTTCAAACCGCGGGTGAGCCTCGAGGACGGCATGCGGGAACAGCTCGCGTGGCTCCGCAAGCGCGCCCAGGGGTGAGGGTCGTCGCCGGGTCTCAGGCGGCGATCGACACGGCTTCGAAGGAGTGCTCCCAGTCGGGCTCCAGCAGCCCCAGGGAAGCGAGGGCCTCGGCCCGCTCGGGTCCCGCGAGAAGATAGGCCTCGGTCTGGTGCGTGGAGAGGAGCGGCACGAACCGCTCCTCGGTCCGCGGCGTGAGCATGGCGTTGGCCGCGTCCACCACGTCGGCGAGGTCCGCCCAGCCGTGGTGGGTGGCGATACGCTGGAGTCGTCCTTGCCCCTGAAGCGAAGCGAAGGGCCGCTGGGTCACCGTGGTCCCGCGCAGCACGGGCGCGGCGCCGATCAGGCGAGCCAGCCAGAGCATCGCGTTCATGCGTTCTCCGAGCTGCACCGCTGAGTATCCCTCGGTCCGGCGCAGGTGAAGCAGCGTCGAGGCCTGACCTTGGCCTCGGTAGTATCCGTGCAGGACCTCAGCCATCAGGTCCGGATCCATCGGCCGAGCGGCGTAGATGCCGAGCTGTCCAAAGAGGTAGCGAGCCGTCAGGTCTTGGGCGAGCCCGACTTCCTGAATCGCGCTGAGGGCCTCGTACCAGCTGTGGTGCAATGAAGGCTTCATGTCCTCCAATACGGCTGATGGAGCGCTAACTTTAGCCCCAGACGCACATCATTCGGGCACCTCTGAGGGCTGCGTCATGACGTCGATTCCTGCCTCGAACACGGTCCGCCACGCCCGCTCGGTCTCGCCATCATATTCCGGGTCGTGTTTGCGCACGGAGGCGAGCAGCGCTTCGAGCCACTGCACATAGAGGTGCGGCCGGATGCTGCGCTCCTCGTGCAGGCGTCGAAGCCGAAGGAGCGCGGTGGCGTTCTCGGCGAAGTAGTGCTCGCCGATCAGGGTGAAGCTATCCCGCAACATGCGTCGCTGTCGCCGCATGTCGGATCCCACGAAGTGGCCCTGAATCTCGGGGGAGAGCTCGAAGAGCTCGTAGTAAAAGGTGCCGAAGAAGTCTCGCCCCTCGACCTTGCTTCGCATGCAGCGCCAATAGCTGCGGTCGTACACGCGCTCCATGAGCCGATCGGGCACGGCCAATCCCCCCTGCGGAGTGCGCCGAGTCGCCACCCCACCGAGCGCAGCTACACACCGGGTGGGGGAGGCGCAACTCGAGTGCGGGGCGTCGGTGGCTCCTGTGCGCGGGGCCTCCGGCGCATCCCGTAGAGCAGTCCCCCGAAGAGAAGCGCGCAGACCGAGTAGCCGACACCGATGATCGTCCAGGCCATCGTGCTGCCGTCCGACCAGTGGTTGAGCGTCCGGGGCGTGGGGTCGGGGATGGGGCGCCAGCCGGGGATGCCGATGGTGCGCCAGGGGTACCAGGACGTATCGGTCCATTCCTCGCCGCTGAGGTAGCGTTCGAGGAGCCAGGCGTGGCCGACCGGGGGCGTGAACTCAGGCACAAAATGCACGACGACGAGGTCGTCTCGCACCCAGTTCTGAAGGCGGAAGATCTGCATGCCGGCGTGCGTCACCCCAGCCACGGCGATGTAGTGCGAGTGGTCGATGATGATGCCCAGAAAGTTCACCACGAAGCCGAGCGCGGCCAGCGAGATGACCGCGGTCCGCCATTGCCAACCCTCACGCTCCATCACGTAGAGAACGCCGATGAAGAGCAGCGGGTAGATCGGCATCACGAGGCGTGGGCCCCATCCCCAATCGCCGAGGCCGGACCACCACTTCGCCATCGTCAGGAGCATGAAGACGGTGGGGATCGCCGCGTAGACCAGGAGCGCCTTGTGACGCCTCCACATCCGGTTGAGTCCGAACGGCAGAAGGAGCAGCAGCGGCCCATAGACGAAGATGCTCTTGCCAGGGGAGAAGAGCAGGCCGTGCAGGCCGGACGCCATCGGCGTTTCGAAGCCGAGCGAGAGGTCTCGCCCGGACGAGTAGCCCATCTCGATCATCGAGCCGTACCTGACCTGGTTGTACCAAAGCCACGCGGCGAAGAAGGGGGCGAAGCCGATCGCGCCGTAGGTCAGGAAGCGGAGCGTGTGTTGGCGGTTGGGCCGCTTCATGAACATGAAGACCATCGTCGCCAGGCCAATGACCGCGAGCGGCGTCTTGCAGTGGATGCAGAGCCCGACGAGCATGCCGCCGAGCAGGTAGTGCCGACGCGTGCCGAGGCGCGCCGCCCGCACATAGGCCCAGACGGTCCAGATCACCGCCATGCACTGGGTGCTCTCGCTGTACATCTCCCGGCCGTAGGACCAGACGGGAGAGCAGAAGACGAGGAAGAGCGCTGCCCAGCCAGCGTTGGCTCTGGAGAACCCGAGCTCGCGCCCGAGGGAGAAAAAACCGAGCGCGATGAGCGCGGTCCAGAGCGCCGGCACGATGCCCGCGAGCAGGTATTTCGTCGCGCTCTCGTCGCCACCGATGCGGGAGCCGAGGCTTTGCAGCGCCAGCCCCGGCCCGCACTGCAGCGTGTTTCCGAGGGGGTACTTCGTGTACCTCAAGCCATCCGGGCCGGTGTGCAGATCATCGCGACCGTGCATCACGTCGATCCAGCCGTGGTCGTAGATCGACGCCGCTGCGTTGCACATCTGAGACGCATCTCCGCGCACGTGCAGACGCCCCGTGGAGAGCGCGACGAGCGCCCAGACGAGCAGAAAGAGCACAAAAGCGAACGTCTTGGATGGCGGCTGGAGGGCGCGCATCGAGGCGCGACCCTAGAGCACCGCTCCAAACGAAACCACCCGAAATCGGCAGCGACGCCCCCGTTGCGCCCCAGCGGTGTGGAGGTGATACACCTCCGACGTGAGTCGTGATCGTCCGTTCTTTTTGCGGGTCGCTGCCCACCGAGGGCTCGTCGGCGCGCTCCTGGGCGCGCTCGCAGGTGTCTCGGTGGGGTGCGTTCCCGCCGAAACGGACGACGGCTTCGAGCGGCGCGAGGGCGTCTTCCGCGTGGTGCTCGTGCCCGATACCCAGTGCTATTCGCTCCTCTACCCGGAGATCCTCGAGGCGCAGGGTCAGTGGATCGAGGAGCACCTCGCCGACCTCGACATCCGCGCGGTCGCTCACCTCGGTGACATCACAGAGAACAACGAAGCCGCGCAGTGGGATGTGGCTCGACGGGCCTTCGCGCCGTTGGTGGACTCCGTGCCGGTGGTGCTCTCGCCGGGCAACCACGACCTCGGCCCCCGCGGGAGCGCGATCGACCGGAGCTCGATGCTGGAGGGCTTCTTCCCGCTCGGCGAGATGGCCGCCGCCCCCGGCTTCGCCGAGTCTTTTCGGGGCGAGGCTGGCAACACCGCCTGGTTCTTCGAGGGCGAGCGGCACGCCTACGTCTGGATCGGGGTCGAATTCGCTCCGCGGGACGCGGTAGTTCAGTGGGTGCACGATGTCCTGGCCGCCCACCCCGAACGAATCGGCATCATCTCCACGCACGCGTACCTCGACGCCGACGGCCAGCGCTACGACCACACCAACGGGGTCGCGCAGGCTTTCTGTCCCTACGAGTACGGGGTGGCCATGGAGGACGCCAACGACGGTCAGGAACTCTTCGACGGAGCGATCGCGCCCAACGCCAACGCGCGACTCGTCTTCAGCGGGCACGTGCCCAACGGCTTCGCGCACCGCGTCGACTCCAACGAGGCCGGCGCCGATGTGCACCAGCTGATGGCCGACTACCAGACCGGCACGCGGTGTCCCGAGACCGGGGGCGACGGCAACGGCTTCCTGCTCGCGCTCGAGCTCGAAGAGGATGAGCGCTCGGTCCTCGTGCGGGTCCGCTCCTACTCTCCATGGCTAGCTGAGTTTCGGCCAGACCACGCGCTCGAGTTCAGCGTCTCGGCGCCCTGAGCTTCAGGCCGCCGGCCCGTCCAGGCTCAACCGGCGTCGCGCGGCCGCCATGAGAGCGAGGCCTAGCGGTACCTGAAGGAGCGTCAGAAGCACCCCCCAGCTGACGGTCGAAGCGAGGATCGCGGCCTCGGTCGCCGCCGCATCCTCGAGGGCGGCCCCGGGGACCCCAGCAAAAAGCGTGAGCGCGACCCAGTCGCGGGTGCCGAAGCCCTGCGGTGTCAGGGGGAGAGCGACGACGAGCATCAAGACGGGCACGAGCGCGAGCGCGTCCGTGAGTGGGATGTGAACGCCGAAGAACTCAAACGGTGCCCACGTGCCCACGAAGAGCACAAAGACGTGGGGCAGTCGCCGCGCGAAGTGCAGCAGCTGCCCACGCACCCCGAGCTCGAAGAGCGGCTGAAGGAGGCGCCGCTCGGCCAGAAAGCGGGGCGCGATCCCGATTACCGCGAGGTAGCCCAGCGCCGCCACCCCGATGGCGATCACCGTCGGCGGGAGCCACGCCACGCGGTCGCCCGCCAGCACGCCCCCGGTAAAGCTGAACGCCCAGAGGCCGCCAAACGTGGTCGCGTACACGACCAACGTCGCGCCGCTCATGCGCCAGAGCGACGCGCCCTTCTTGCGCGCAATGAACCAGGTCAGCCACGCCTGCCCCACGTGGTAGTTGACCATCGAGGGCAGGTAGGACGCGCCGCGGACGATGAAGAGGTCCAGCGTGCTCACCTGCGTGACCGTCTGGCGGTAGACGCCGGCGGTCGCGAAGGCGTCTGCGAAGAGGAGAGCGACGCTGAAGACGGCGCCGAAGGTGACCAGGGCGGGGATGTTGGTCTGCTCGAGCGCGGCCAAGAACGCGGCGCCGTCCGTGCGTGCCCCCACCCAGCCGAGCAGGGCCACCGCGACGACGAAGGGAAGGGCCCGCCGCCAGAGGGGCGCGTTGGGCACGTCGGGGCCGGCCGGCGCCGAGCCAGCCTCGCTCACCGCCCGCACTCGTTCTCGGACACCACCACGACGGGCCCTGGGCGCTCGACGCCCGCGGGCCAGAGCACGGGCTGCATGTACATGTCGAAGGTGTCGTAGAGGCTCGAGCAGTCGGACTCACCCGGGGAGAACCGGGCCACCTCCGAGTAACACTCGGGCAGGTTGGCGAGCCTCCCGTAGGGAACCACGCGACCACACGTGAGCTGAGGGAAGGTCTGCACCACGTAGGCGGCCGAGCCTTGGCTGCCCCGGTCGCTCGAGTGGACCAGGAACTCTTTGACGAGGGGGCCCCAGCCGGCCGGACCCTGCTCGACCATCGGCCGCCAGGCGCGCGCGTGACCGAACGGAAGCGGTTCCTGCCAGAGGTCGTCGGGCAACACCTCTCGGCATGCCTCGATGGCCTCGGTGTCTGTCGTCGGCACGGAGATGAACGACGCCTGCGTCAGCACCGTCTGGTCCTCGCCGAGGTGCTCGAGCAGCCAGTCCCGCGCCAGATCCCGGGTGTCGGGCTGCATCATCCGCAGATCTGCCCGCACGCTGTGCACCGCGGGCAACGCCAGCAAGAGTGCGGTCACCACCATCGCCGCGCCTCTGAAACGAGCCTTTCGAGTATCGATCCCCCAAGCCTGCACGAGCTCGAGGGGCACGAGCACGGCCAGCACAGAGAGGGCGGGGTAGAGCGGCTGCGTGTACCGCATGAAGAGGATCGTGCTCGGACCCAAAACGACGACGTAGAAGGCGACCGCAAAGAACGCGACCACGAAGATGCCGCCGTGCGTCCGCCAGAACGCCCTCACGATGCCCGCGATCGCCAAGAGCCACACGGGCCAACCGATCGCCGTGGGAACGGAGGCCAGTCCGTGGAAGGTGATGCCGTGAACGGGTGCCCGGCCGGG
>Ga0114933_10003542_pt1 | contig 15154 bp, 11 predicted proteins | sample 4SBtaG_FD_89691 | JGI IMG/M metagenome (GOLD analysis project Ga0114933, IMG submission 89691) | Deep subsurface microbial communities from Kolumbo volcano to uncover new lineages of life (NeLLi) - 4SBTROV12_W25 metaG | ecosystem: Environmental > Aquatic > Marine > Volcanic | place: Kolumbo... | reverse complement strand
GCTGGAGTCAGGTCGTGCAAGGTATCCGTTGGTTCCATGATCGCGGAGGGTATTACGGCACATGCCCCTTTGTTGCGGGCGCCCTGTTTAAAAGTAGTGATGATCAGCCCTTTCCAGATATACAGGTAATCTTTACTCCGTTGGCGACCGAGCCAACAAGTCAGAAACCGAAAACTATTCATGGTTTTCAGGCGCATATAGGGCTTCAGAAATTCTCCACGGCGGGGATAGTTAGGGTGAGGAGTGCTCGGCCAGATCAGGCTCCAGAAATACGTTTTAATTTATTCCAGGAGCGAAACGATCAACAAAGACTGGTTTACGCTATACGCCAAATGGAGAACGTGTTTAGACAGCAGGCATTTGAAGAGTTTTGCGGAGCGCGAACGTTCCCCGGTCCAGATGTCCAGTCAGATGATGATCTAAAAGCGTGGTTAATGGCTAACGCTGGGTGTGCCCATCACTCTTCTGCGAGTTGTCGAATGGGCTCGCCGGATGACGGCAACAGCGTCGTTGATCCCACGTGCCGAGTGATTGGCCTTGAAGGATTGCGGGTGGTTGATGCGTCAATCATGCCGGAAATCGTCAACAGCAACACCCACGCAACGGTTGTGATGATTGCGGAAAAAGCAGCGGATATGATCATTCACGGCGAGCAATAAATAGCTGTCGAACATAGGGGAGACATCCGCCTTTTTCGGTAGATCATTCTGTTTTGGATTTATTGAGAAACCTTGGTAGTGCTGACTTCCAGCCGGCCACCTTCTGGATCACGAAAGAAAATTTGAATGAGATCAACCTCGGGCACCTCGTAGACTTCGTATTCGATCTTTCTCAAGTCCAGTTGCTTTATGATCTCTTCGATGTCGTCCGTGCGAAAGGCGATATGATCCAGATGCTGATGCATCCGGTTAGAACCTGTTGATGTTGTGGATAGGTGCAGCACTGGCCGTCCTGACCCATCATAAAGCCATGCGCCGGGAGGTCCTGAGAAAGAAGGGCGATATCCCGGCGTAAGGTTCAGGATATCCTGATAAAACAGACTCATGTCGTCGAGGTTTTTGACGTAGACATTGACGTGGTCAAGATTGATTGAAAGTGCGTTGATGTTGCGTTGTCCTTAATTTTTCCAAAAATTGATAGTATCATTTGCTGGCCCCATCTAGGATCAACAGCCTGCCACTAAAAATGGTTGGAGAAGGTGAGTGGTTATCTCGTGTGAAGCGTTTTGGGGTATGCACAAGAGAGGTATTATCCGGCCGTGAGTCAATATCCTTTTGCACTTTATGGCGCATTTTCTGAGGCGTCCTTTGGCGGATGTTTGGGGGGCGTTATCGATCAGGCATCGGAATTGTCGGCAGATCAGATGCTGCGGATCGCAAAGGAAGTCGGGGCGCCAGCTACAGGTTTCATAACCAATATTGATCAGGATGGGGTCAGTGTTCGATTTTTCTCCACCTTAACTGAGTACCCGATGTGTGGCCATGTGACTATTGCGCTTATGACCTGGCTGACCGAACGTGGCTGGTTTGTGCCGGAAACCGGCGAGTCTTGGAAAACCCGACTACGAACTCCCAGCAGCACCTCTGAGGTTGAAATCTGCCGGCGTGAGGACGGGCGGACCGAGGTACTGCTTACCTTGCCTCCTGCGGTGTTTGAGGCAGCAGTGGTGAGCGCTGTTGGCCTCGCCCAAATACTGAGCGTTTCCCAAGAATCATTCAGAGATGATCTGGACATGACAGTTACTACCACTGATTTTCGGTCTTTACTGGTGCCTATCCGTAATATTTCTGACCTCGAAGCCGCGAAGCCCGACTTCGCCGCACTTACCGATTGGTGTCGACACGAGCGTTTGGATACGGTTTTTCTGTTTAGCCCTGCTAACGAAACTTTCGCTGGCGGACTTCGAGTCCGAGAATTTTGTCCTGCCATCGGCACCCCGGAATCTGCTGCGTCGGGTACCACGAACCGGGCTGTCAGTTGCTACCTCTATCAGACGCATCATCTGGGTGATATGCAAAATGGGGACATCGTGCTGCAGAGCGAGCAGGGAAATGAATTGGGTCGTCCAAGCCTTATCACCAGCAGGCTTTCTATCTGCGACCGGCAAGTGGCAACGGTATATGTTGGTGGTGTTGCGACCAAGACAATCGAAGGATCCTTCTTGTTTTCATAGACCGGGAACAAGAAATCAGATACAGCTCGCGGTTCGTATGTCGGGAGTCCACGATGAAGATTGAAAGTGTCGATTTCTTCTATTTGAAGATGCCCCTCATCCATGACATTGGTGATGGAAGCCAGGATGCCCTTGTCGTTCGGATCCGCTCCGGTGATTTGACAGGTTGGGGCGAATGCGAGGCCTCTCCCCTGGTATCGATCGCAAATGCGGTCTGTCCGCCCTCACACAGTGCCTGTTGGAATATTGTTGACCAGGTTCTAGGAGTGGAGATCCACGCAGTAGACGATATTTTTGCCCTGGGTCGGTGTGTGCGGGCACGGGGCATGGATATTGCACAAACGGCACACACGTTTTCAGGCGTCGAGATCGCGCTTTGGGATCTCTTAGGAAAGAAACTAGAAGAACCCGTTTTTAGGCTGCTCGGTTACGACACCGCTTATCCCAAGATTCCGTATGCGTCACTGCTGTTTGATGAGACACCGGATAAGACGTATCAGGCAGCACGAGAGGTGCAGTCGCAGGGATTTCGTGCCGTTAAGTTTGGCTGGGGTGGTTATGGACAGGGCTCAGTCGAAGACGATCGTGACCAGGTACAAGCAGCTCGCGAAGGTTTTGGACTTGATGGAACTTTTTTTGTGGATGCAGGGACTGTCTGGAACGAGGATGTAGAAGCTGCTCGCCAGCGACTGACGGCGCTTGAAGAAGCTCGCGTGACCTGGCTAGAAGAACCGTTTGTTGGCAGCGCATTGCACGCCTATCGGGAGCTGAGAGGACACTGCAAGACGGTCAAGCTTGCGGGTGGCGAAGGCTCCCAGGATGTGTTTTCTGCCCAGCACCTGATCGATGCAGGCGGCGTTGAATTTATCCAGATTGATACGGGGCGTATAGGTGGCATTGCCCCGGCAAAGACTATCGCTGACTACGCGCTCGCCAAAAATGTGACCTTTGTAAACCATACTTTCACGACTTCCCTTGCGTTGGTTGCCTCGATTACACCCTTTGCAGGCGTCCAATCTGCCGAGATTTGCGAGTATCCATTCAAGTCGACAGAACTCGCAAAGTCGCTTGTTATCGACCCCTTAGTGCCGATAGACGGGCAGCTAGTCCTCCCGGAAGGACCTGGATTGGGTATTGAGCTAGATCTTGGGACACTTTCAGAGTTCCTCGTTGACGTGGAGATTAAGATCGATGGCAAGGTGCTTTATCGGACGCCCTTGGTATAGCTCAGTATCCAAAGGCCGCGCTGTGATCTTCTCCCCATCGGTGTTAATCATCTGCTCGGGTATTGAGGGCAGAAGTGGCTGTTTTCGCGGTCATTTTCGGAGAGACTGGACGTCGGACATCTAGTAACGCTTGCCTCGATCTGGGTCTACTCCTTCATAGAGGACCCGTCGCCTGATTTTCGCGTCGCGTCGGCAGAGATCGAAATCCGCGTCGAGCAGCCGTCCCCGCGGAGTACCGGCAATGGTGAAGTGGTCATAATGATCCTCGCCATTGACCAGGGCCACCAGCGTGCGGTCCCCGGTATTTTGTCTCATTGAAGTCGATATGTAGCGGATCGCGGTGCCAATCCGCCGGTCTTCCGTCGTGTTGGGACCGGAGGCGTGGAACAAATGGCCGTGATGCAGCGAGGCCTGGCCGGGCTCCAGGATAATATCCACGGAACCGCTGTCATCTATGTTTAAGGCGATTTCCTGCCCGCGAGACAGCAGATTGTTATCGGCAAAGGTGTCCACGTGCGGTACGATATTTTGGGTATGGCTGCCCGGGATGAACCGCATGCAGCCGCTCGCAATATTCGACGGCGAAAGGGCAACCCACGCTGTGATCTCATTCGTCTCATCCAGTCCCCAGTAGTTGAGGTCTTGGTGCCAGGTCACAATATTCGAAGAGCCTGCTTCCTTTAAGAACAAACTTCCGCTCCAGACCATTAGATCGTTGCCCAAAATAGCAGAGACAACGTTGATCAGGTTTGGATTGCGAATCAGCCGGTCAAAAGAGGGGAGCAAACGGTCGGGATAGGATCTCAGCAACATCAGTTTCTCCGGATCCCCCGCGAGTTCTGATTCTGCAGATTCGAGGTCCGCACGCAATTGTTGGGCTTCGATTGTACTGATTACGTCGATAGGAAATACAAACCCGTTTTGGTCATAAGCCTCATGGCTAGATTGACTGGTTGGCATAACCTATTTCTCTTTCTATGCTAACTATGCAGGTCAAGAAGGGATTCATCGCGCCTTCATAAAACTGGGCAGGATACATGGCGAACTAACAACGGCAGTGATCCCGAGTCTTGCTCTAAATGTTCCAGCCCCCATCGATAATATGGGTTGCTCCAGTTGTGTAGGAGGATTCATCCGACGCCAGATAGACGACGAGAGCGGCGATCTCTGATGCCTCTCCTAGGCGTCCCATGGGCTGGCGCGCAACGAAAGCGGCCCGCGCCTTCTCGGCGTCACCTTGGGCGGCAATACGTTCATGTAGGGAAGGGGTGTCAACTGTTCCCGGGCAGATCGCGTTGCAGCGGATCCCCTGTGCTACGTAATCGGCGGCTACGGACTTTGTCAGTCCAACTACCGCAGCCTTTGTTGTGGCATACACACAGCGCCCTGGCGCACCTTTGAGGCTCGATACCACCGAAGCCATGTTAATGATTGAGCCTGACCCGCGCTCGAGCATTCCGGGGAGGAATGCTCGGATCGTTTGCACCATTCCCATCACATTTAACTCAAAGCCATTCGACCAATCTGTCAGCGGATTGTCGAGTACTGAACCGTGGTGGACAAAGCCTGCGCAGTTCAAAAGGACATCCGGATCGGGATATTTTTTGGCAAAGGCCTCGATCGCGGCTGCATTGGTGACATCAAGCCGTGCCGACTCGATGTTGGCCGCCCCTTCTAGCTTAGCGACTTTTTTATCATCGATATCGGTTGCCCAGACTGTCGCGCCTTCATGCGCACAAGCCAATGCGGATGCGTATCCGATCCCCTGGCCGGCGGCCGTGATGAGGATAGTCTTCCCTGCAAGTCTTTCCTGGCTCATGAAATCTCGTCTTTTCTGTATCCAAGACGCACCTCGACTTCGTCAGACCTCAGGATACTTACGGTGAAGTATGGAGAATTCATCGGTCTTCTTGGTGGGATACCGGGATAAGCGTTTATGCAAAGGTCTGGCCTTGCTTAAATTATACGCGCTCGATTCATTTTATCATTGGGGTTTGATCGTTTATCCGATCGGTATAAAGAGTGGATTGGCTACTGTTTGATTTTTCGTTCCGCTGCCTACGTATCTGGATTACCATCAAAGCGCTTGATATTGACCAGATCGTTTTGCAAAACCCGTTTAAGGTGTATCGGATTCGGCGACATAAGCACTCTAGTTATTCGTGAAAATCAAAACAATAAAAGTCTGGGATAACATGATGCGGTTTCGGCGCGGAGTCTATGCGAATTCAAAGGTTAGCCGAGAGAGCGCTCTGAGTCGTGTCTGGGAGTTCACCATGATGGACGGGTGGCGAGGGTATGGAGAAGTGGTATTTCCGTTATCCTGGCCGTTGGATCAGTACCAGAAAGCTGTCCAGGAAGAGGAACGCTTTCTCTTTTCTCTTGTCGGAAAAAAATCCGACCACCTGATGGCCGCTGCTAGCCAACATCGTCGCCGTGGAAAGATTGGATCGATTCACGCCTTTGCACTTGAAACCGTCTGGTATGACCTGTCCGGAAAAGAAGAAGGGATACCGATTTGTCAGTTACTTGGTGGTAAAAAGACTTTGCGCGTAGAGGATTACCTCTCGATATCAGAGCCCACTCTCCAAGACTTTCAAAATCGTCTGGAGCAAGAGGATCTAGGACGAAAGGTAGTTCAGCTGAAACTCGGTATGAATTCACATAACGATGATGTCGACCAGGTGGCGTTAGCCTTGGAGAAGTTGCCGAATTTGAAAACTCTGTTGGCGGATGCGAACGGGAAATGGTCGGTGGATGAGGCCGGTGAGGTTATTTCAAAATTTGATGACTCGAGACTTATTTGGGAAGAGCCATGCTCACTCTATGAAGCGACCATGGAGGTTGCGCGCCTGAGCGGCAAGCCGATCATGGTCGATCAGTGCGTTGGCGAGGTGTCGCTTGCAAAACGTGCGGCCGATGATGGGCTGGTGTCTGCGCTGACGATAAAACCAGCCTACCTCGGTGGATTAAATATAGCCCGTAAAGTCCGGGATTACTGCGCCGCCTTGGGAGTCAGAATACGGATCGATGGCCCCTGGTGCGGGGATATTGCCACCTCTGCGATCCTGCACCTCGCGCTGGGGACTCCGCCTGAATGTCTGATCGCAGGCTGCGACCTACGGCAGCCGCTGAATTGTGAGGTGAACCTGGGAGGCGTGATTCGGTTTGACAACGGCCAGATTAGCCCCCCAAGGGGTCCGGGTCTGGGTCTGGGTAACGAGCCACTGGAGAGGAAGATGGGTGACCCGGAAGCCGTTTATTCGATATGATCAAATGTCGAGATAGCAGTTTGCCCGAATCATCGGCGTTGATTTAGGTGTCCGTATGTTTCGATAGTGCTCGGATAACAATTCTATGAAGATTACAGGGTGTGAAATTGTGATAATCGGGGATGGGCGGGAGATCGACCCAGATCAAGGCGGGGTTGAGCCTCTGCCAATCCTGACTGTGCACACTGACAAGGGGATTCAAGGTCAAAGTGAGATGTTCCGTGTTCCTCCAGGTGTCGCCCGTAGCGCACTTCTGGGAAAGGAATCGTTTTTTGGCTCCCAGGTTATCGGGACCGAGTTTCTGCATCCCGAGGCAGTCTGGAATCGGCTCTACGAGAACATGCTGCACTCCAATCGGCGTGGATGGGCCATGCGGTGTTTGGGAGCCCTTGATATCGCGTTGTGGGATATCGTTGGAAAAAAACTGGGGCAACCGGTCTATGAGTTACTCGGTGGTGCGGAAAGGAATCCATTCCAAACCGATCACAGCAAGAGCCATCGTGCATCATATCTCACTCCCTATGCAACAATTGTCTCCGATACGTGGGAGCGCAAGGTCGTTCTCAAGCAGCAAGTTGAGCGGTGTGAAATGCTTGCGGTGGAAGGCTTTCGCGCATTCAAAGTCGAGGCGATGCACTCTTCACTCCAAACCGCGGTCGATCTCGTTCGGGAGGCGCGTAAAGTTTTAGGTGCTGATGTCGTGTTGGCGCTCGATGTGGGGTATGGATATAACGATCATGCTTCGGCCTTGTGGGTGGCCGAACGGATCGAGGAGTACGACGTATACTTTTTTGAGACACCTTTCCCCGTAGACAGTCCTGAGCCGTACGCTCGTTTGGCTGAGAAGACTCCTATCCCACTCGCGATGGGAGAGCACGCGTGCTGCCGCTGGGAATTTATAGAGATGATGGATCGTGGCGGTGTCAGTGTATGTCAGCCGTACGCTAGTAACAGCGGAGGTTTGACGGAGTGCAAGAGAATTGTTGACCTGGTAAGGACTCGTGGTGGTTTGCTTATCCCAGGCAATTGGTCAACCCAGATACTGGGAATGGCGAACAATCACCTAGCCGCTTACTCGACTGTGAGCCCGTATATGGAGTTCGCTCCAGCACAGGTTTATGCGTCTCCGCTCCGGGCTGAGTTACAGGCGCTTGCGACTCCTGTGCGTTTGGGAAAAATGGATTTACCTAGTAAGCCCGGTATAGGGATTGAGATCCCGGATGATCTAATTGATCGATTCCGACTTGATTTATAGAATCGGTCGGAGTCCCTTTCATTATTTTGTTTGGACAACACTATGAGATTCACTAATAAAACTACGCTTGTAACTGGTGGAGGAGGCGGAATTGGCTCAGCCACTGTTGAACGCTTAGCCTCAGAAGGTGCAACTGTTTATCTCATGGATAAAAACGCGGATCTTGTCGCACAAACCCAAGATGAACTGAAAGGAAAGGGAATTCTGGTCAATGCAGTCGTCGGAGATGTAACGCGGTTAGGTGATCTTAAAAAAATTTATGATTTGATCTCTCAAGAGCGCGAGGGAGTTGACGTTGTCGTTAATGTTGCGGGGGGCAGTCGAGCGGGATACGTGACAACCCTTGATCCGGATGACTGGGATGAGTTGTATTCGCTAAATCTAAAGAGCACGATTAACAGTTGCCGGCTTGCGGTTGAGCAGATGACCCAGAAGGGGCATGGCAGTATTGTAAATATGTCGTCGATCTCTGGCCTTCGTGGCGATCCGGGATGGGCCGCCTACAATTCACAAAAAGCGGCGATCATCAATTTTACCGAGTGTCTTGCCTGGGAGGTGGGACAGTACGGTATCCGTGTTAACGCAATCTGCCCGGGACCGATTGCTTCAAAGCGAATGATCAGCACGCTCCCGACAGGCGGGGGATTCCAGGAGGCTTACGATAACGCCTGCGCGATCGGTCGCATGGGGCAGCCCGACGAGGTAGCTTCGAGTATTGCTTTTCTCGCCTCAGACGACGCGTCATTTGTCACTGGAGCCCACCTTGTTGTCGACGGAGGTCTAACGGCTCGTACCGGACAGCCAATAGTGCCTCCCACCGGGAAAAACTAGCGTATCAGCGGACGCTAATTCAATAATAAAGTTTTAAGAGCGTCGAAAATATACTTTGGAACTATGTAAAATATATTAAGCTTTATAAAAAGAGGTGATAACTAAATTTGATTGGTATGATCGATTTATTGTTTGATGGGTCGATCGATTTTTGTCTCGGTATCCGCAAGAGTCGAACGCCTGTTACGCTGTTCCCAAGCACTAAAACGGAGGAGATTAAAACATGAAGAGTAAAAGCAACGTTGGCCCACTCATCGCCGCAATCGCAGGAGCGCTTGCGCTCAGCGCGACTGTTGCGAATGCCAGTGAGTGTGTCCGGATCGCAAGTCCAGAGTCGAGTGGTGAGAAGCTTTCTACGGATCCAGCAGATCAGCTTTCGGCGCACGACGCATCGCTTGTCTATGGAATCTATGATCGTTTTATTGGCCTAAATCATTCGTTTGAGCCGATCCCAGCGCTGGCGACATCCTGGGAACCAAGTGATGCGGGTAAGACATGGACGTTCAAGATCCAGGAAGGCGTGAAATTTCATGACGGCAGTGACCTGACAGCAGCTGACGTTGTCTGGACGTTCCAAAGACTGCTTGATCCCGAGGTTGGCAGTGGTGCGGGCGCATCCATTCTTGACTTTTTGACTCCTGAAGGTATCCGGGCAGTTAATGATCACACGGTCAGTTTCACAGCGAAAGAACCGGTAGCGGAAATGCCACTGCTGCTCACAACGAAACTGAACCTTGTCGTGCCGGAGGGTAAAACCGGCGATGATCTGCGTCACAATGGCGTTGGATCTGGCCCGTTTAAACTAGCCGGAACGCTTGACCCCTCGGCTGCGGTATGGAGGCTTGATGCAAATGCTGATTACTGGGGTGGTCCGCCTAAGTCTAGTTGTCTCGAACATAGTGTTATTGACGAGGGTTTAACGTTGGTTTCGGCGTTGAAAGCCGGTAATGTTGACCTTGCCTTGTCAATCGATCCCGCCGTTCTCGGAGCAGTCAAGGATGATTCGAATATCAAGCTGGTGGAAACCGGTGCGGGTACATCTCAACTGCTGGCAATGGATGTGAGGAAGCCGCCTTTTGATAACCTTAAGGTGCGGCAGGCGATGAAAGCGGTTGTCGATCGACAGGCGATTCTGAACACCGCATTGCTCGGCATCGGCGAGTTGGGTAATGACAACCCCGTCCCGCCAGCTTGGCCAACTGCTTATACGACTGAGATAAAGCAGCAGGATATCTCGCTAGCTAAGAAATTGCTTGCAGAAGCAGGTTATCCAGATGGTATTGACGTTGATCTTTATACCTCGGATGCGCTGCCGGGAATGTCCATGATCGCTCAGGTTTACCAGCAGATGGCGGCCGAGGCGGGTATTCGTGTCAATCTACAGATCTCGGCTTCATCAAGTTTCTGGGATGACATCTGGATGCAAAGACCCTTTACCTCGTCTGGCTGGTCGATTCGGCCGCCAGCAGTCGGCCTGTCAATTGCGTATTCATACGAAGGCAAATGGAATGAAACTTATTGGTACGATCGGCCATTCCAAGATCTTTTGGATCAAGGTAAAACCGAGATCGATGACGCCAAGCGAACGCAGCACTTAAAAGACGCGCAGCAGCGTCTGAGTGAACACGGCGGGACGATCTTGCCTGTCTTCATCCACCAGGTCGCTGGAATCCGTACAAACTGTTCGGGTTTTAAGCCCCATGCCCAGAACTTCAATCTGGATTACCATGCGCTAATATGTAATTAGTTTGGCAATCCAATTAGGAACGGCTTCATCTCAGTGTGGGGTGAAGCCGTTTTCTAATGGCCCCCGGCTTTAGGCGCATGCCAAGAAACCTGACTACCCCAGGATCGATCTCGTGACCGTGTGGCGACTCATTATCGGCCGTGTGTTCACTGCGCTACTGACTTTATGGCTGGTATCGATCATTGTTTTCGCAGCGGTAGAGGTATTACCCGGGGATGTCGCGGGCCGGATTCTGGGCCGTAACGCGACACCAGAGAGTCTTGCTGCGTTGAGACTTAAACTAAATCTCGATGCACCAGCACTCGAAAGATATTGGGACTGGTTCCGGGGTGTTTTGCACGGTGACTTTGGGTCAGCTCTCACCAGCAAACGCCCAGTCAGTCAAATCCTGGCTGACCGTGTTGTAAACACGCTGATCCTGTCTGGAGTGGCGTTTCTGCTTTACATCCCATTGGCGTTGATCCCGGCGTTGATTCAGGCGGTGCGGCGTGATCGTTCGATCGACCATGGCATCTCCATTGTCACCTTAATTTTGCTTTCCACGCCGGATTTCCTATTAGCAACGTTTCTGTTAATCACATTCGTAATATTTATCCCCATCCTTCCAGCTGTGTCTGTAGTCACGGCCACCTCGTCTTTTGGGGAGTGGGTTATGGCTCTGACACTCCCGGCCGTAACCTTGGCTGTAGTGATGGCGGTCTATGCCGTGAGGATGCTGAGGGACAACCTCATTGAAGTGCTTGACTCGGACTACATTCGGATGGCAGAGCTCAAGGGCATGTCAGCACGACGGGTTCTTCTAAGACATGCTTTGCCGAATTCACTGATACCGACCCTGAATATCACAGCGCTGAATCTTGGTTATCTCATCGGCGGTGTGGTGATTATTGAACGGGTATTTGCATTCCCGGGCTTCGGCAGTCTGCTGGTTGACTCGGTTCAAGTACTAGATATTCCGATGATCGAAGCAACCGTCCTACTCTCGGCCGCAGTCTATATCGTTGCCAACCTATTTGCTGATGTCGGGGCAATTCTGCTCAATCCCCGGCTGAGGAAAAGTTGAACGATAAAGGCATTTCAACAAAAGACTACAAACATGAATCTGACACATTGGTTCCAGCTCTGGCGACGGTCACCGCAGTCATTACGGCTCGGGTCAATCATCCTAGTGTTTTGGCTGCTGGTCGCCGTGTTTGGCGCGCTTTGGACACCCTACGGTTACGCTCAGTTGGGGGCCGGACTACCCCTGAGCGGTGTAAGCTGGGATCATCCCTTCGGAATTGACCAATTAGGCAGGGACGTATTTTCCCGGGTGCTCTACGGCACTCATATCGTGATTCTGTTGGCGTTGGCTGGGACTACATTGGGCGTGGTAATTGGGGCGCTGATAGGTTTGGTATCAGCGTATATCGGAGGCTGGCTTGACGAGGTCGTTCAGCGTTTCGCAGAAGCGTTTATCTCGATCCCCTTTCTGGTCCTTGCGCTACTCATCATCGCTCTCGCAGGACCTGATCTGTCGGGCGATCCGATACTGATCGTAATGGTAGTCGCTTTTGTCTACACTCCGCGGATTACACGTATGGCAAGAGCTGCCGCACTTGATGTCATCACTCGCGATTTTGTCACTATCGCCAAACTACGGGGTGAAAGCGCCTGGTCAGTCGTTTGGCGTGAGTTACTGCCGAACACCACAGGGACCCTGTTGGTCGAATTCTCTCTACGCGCCGGGTATGCGCCAGCGCTAGTTGGATCTCTTGGCTTCCTGGGGTTCGGAATCAAGCCACCAATTCCTGAATGGGGTCTGATGATCAGCGAAAACAGGCAATTGATCCTGGCTCAACCTATCACCGTGATTGGTCCGGGGCTCGCGTTGGCCTCTCTGATCGTGGGTCTCAATATGTTCACTGAAGGCCTCGCGAGAATACTGGGTCGTACTGTCAAGCTCGGCGAACAATGAGAGTGGCCACAGACCCTGTCATTGCTGTCGAAGAGTTAGATTTTGCTTACAGGACCTCGGGGCAGTGGGTCACTGTACTTAAGGGTGTATCTGTCCATATAGAAAAAGGGGAGGTTCTCGGACTCGTTGGCGAATCCGGCTGCGGTAAGTCCACACTGGCCTATACACTGCTAAGTTATCTTCGTTCCAACGCCAGAATCGATAACGGTAAAGTTCTGTTTGGTGGGCTTAATCTGCTAGACCTACAAAGATCCGAACTGGATCAGTTGAGGGGGGTGCAAATTAGTCTTGTTCCGCAGAATCCCACCACAGCCCTTTCTCCCCATATCCGGGTTGGGCAGCAGATTGGGGAGGTTCTGGTTCAACATGATTTTCTCCAAGATAAAAGTGTTATCGATGAGCGCATTCAAGAACTGTTTTCGTTGGTAGAACTGCCAAATCCGGATGCGTTGGCGCTTCGGTATCCCCATCAGTTATCCGGGGGTCAGCAGCAGCGAGTCTGTATTGCGATGGCGCTGGCATGTGATCCAAACCTGCTGATTCTTGATGAACCTACGACTGGTCTCGATGTCACCACCCAGAGTCAGATCATCGCTCTGCTGATTCGATTGAGAAAGCAGTTAGGGATGTGCATGCTCTACGTAACGCATGATCTGGGTGTGCTGGCGCAGATTGCCGATCGGGTCGGTGTCATGTATGCGGGTTATATGGTAGAGGTCGCGCCGCTTGATAGATTGTTCGATACCCCAAGACATCCTTATACGAAAGGTCTCATTGGTTCCGTGCCTGATGTTGATATCCGTAAACGGATGTCACAGTCATTAAAAGGGCTGCTTCAGCGGGACAAGCTTCCAGTCGGTTGTCCATTTCAGCCTCGGTGTGACCATGAAGACGCGACCTGTCGAGAGATGCCCCAAACGCTTGAAATCGTATCGGATGGGCACCAGGTCGCCTGCCAACGTTGGCGCTCCATCGAACCGGGTGTGCCAGTCGACTTGACTGATGCCGAGTGGTCGACCGCGCCGGGAGACCGATCATTGCTGGCGCTTGACAATGTTTCGCTCAGATATTCGGCCGACACGTTGTTCAGTTCGGTATTCGGACGGTCGTCAATACCGGTGGTCCGACAAGTGTCCTTGTCCTTGCGGAGATCCGAGACGCTTGCACTCGTTGGTGAATCGGGCAGTGGGAAATCGACGATTGCAAAAGCCGTGGCGGGGATTCTGCCTCCGTTGACGGGGATCATTGAGTTTGACGAAACTGGCCTCGCTGGTGATATCCGGCGCCGGACTGCTGAACAACGAAAAAATATCCAGTTTATCTTTCAGAATCCAGATGCATCTTTGAATCCCAGATCTTCAATCGAGCAGATTCTGTCTCGACCCTTAGTGAAATTCTTCGGTCTCAGCAACTCTGAATTGCATGACGCTATCGATGACTCACTCGCGTCTGTCAAACTGGATTCCACCTACCGCGCGCGCTACCCAGACGAGTTGTCAGGGGGAGAAAGACAGCGGGTCGCCATCGCTCGAGCATTGGCCGCGCGACCAAAACTTCTGTTGTGCGATGAAATTCTCTCCGCCCTCGACGTGTCGGTACAGGCGAACATAATTAGTCTACTGAGACAACTGCAGACAGAAAATGAGATCGCGATGCTATTTATTAGCCACGATCTTGCTGTGGTGCGGAATCTTGCTCATCGGGTAGCTGTTTTGTACGATGGTGAATTGATGGAAACGGGCCAGGTCGAGGCGCTTTTCTCTCCACCGTTCCATCCGTATACCCATGTGCTGCTCCTGGCAGTCCCGAGTATCTATAACCGGCGGGCCTCCAATGTTCCTGCTCGGACAGAAATCGTCGGCACCGCGGCTGGAAAAGGCTGTGCGTTTGCTGGTCGATGCCCATGGCAGTTGGGAGAAGTGTGCACACAGGAGGACCCGCCCTGGAGACAAAATGGTCAGTCGAATTGGATTCGGTGCCATCATCCTCTGGAGGAACTGTCGAAACGTGCTACCTGGCATCTGCAGCTGAATGGGACGGGCAAACCCGGGTGAGCGTCGCCCCGTACCGCGACCGGGCGATCGGTATGCGCCACATGGTGTCGTCAGGCCACCACCTGGCGACCACGACCGCTTTTCAGATACTTGAGGCCGGTGGCAACGCAATTGATGCGGGTGTCGCGGGCAGTCTGGTGCTGAGCGTCGTACAGAGCGATTTCGTTGGGTTCGGCGGCGTGGCGCCGATCATGATCAAGCCTGCGGGCAGTGATCCGGTCGTCACCATTACAGGTCTTGGGTCATGGCCAAAAAGGGCGTCTTTGGATGTCCTGAATCGGGAGCATAAAGGCGCGATTCCAGACGGATTGCTTCGCACTGTTGTGCCGGCGGCTCCGGATGCCTGGCTGACCGCTTTGGAACGCTGGGGCTCGATGTCATTTTCAGAGGTCAGTCGGGCGGCAATCAAGTTTGCGACCGAGGGCTTTGCCGCGTCTGATTTTTTATGCGCAATGCTTGCAAGCTATGAAGCGGATATCCGCCACTGGCCGGAAAATGCACGAATCTATCTGCCGGGTGGGCGCCCACCAAAAGCCGGCGAACTTTTTCGGCAACAAGATCTTGGCCGGACCATTCAGTACATGGTAGATGAGGAGCAGGTGGTTGCCGCCAGATCTGGGCGTGAGAAGGGACTGCAGG
>Ga0114933_10003541_pt1 | contig 15154 bp, 12 predicted proteins | sample 4SBtaG_FD_89691 | JGI IMG/M metagenome (GOLD analysis project Ga0114933, IMG submission 89691) | Deep subsurface microbial communities from Kolumbo volcano to uncover new lineages of life (NeLLi) - 4SBTROV12_W25 metaG | ecosystem: Environmental > Aquatic > Marine > Volcanic | place: Kolumbo... | reverse complement strand
TTGAGTTCTGGGAGGATCAAGGGGCTCATGCGCACAAGGCCGAGTCGCCCGGCCAGCGACTCAGACACGCTCGTCATCAGGTCGAGTGAGACAGAACCCAGCAGCAGGAAGCGTCCATTGCGCTTGCGGTCGGCATCGATGGCCCCACGCAAGCGAGAGAACACGTCGGGCGCCTGTTGGGCCTCGTCGATGACCACGAGATTTCGGCCTTGCACGAGCTTGTCCCACTCGGCATCGAGCCGGGCCTCACTGCCCACGGTCTCCATATCGAAATAGGTGCCGTTCAGCTGCTGAGCCAGCGTCGTCTTTCCGCATTGGCGAGGCCCCACCAATGCCACGGCTGGAAATTTCTGCAGCTTGTCACGAACACGGCGAGCATAGATTCTTGAAACCATGTCTTGCAGAATAGGATTTCATTCCTAATTTGCAAGATACGCTTGAGTTGCCTGGGCGGGGCTGGCCGCGCCCTGGCCCTGGATCAAGCTCTACTCAGCTCTGGCGCTCCCGAGCCGCTCTGCCCAGGCGTTCGGCTACGTCCTGGGGTAGCAGGCCGTCCTGGCCAAGCTCGTCCGCTGCCAGGTCGCCAGCGACCGCGTGGAGGTGAACGGCGAGCGCTGCCATCGAGGCGCTGGCTCGGCGCGCTGCGGCGGTGCCGTCGCACTCGGGCGTTTGGGTCTCATTCAGATTACCCCGGGCCAGCACGGCTCCAATGGCTCCCGCCAGCACATCGCCCATGCCGCCCGTGGCCATGCCCGGGTTGCCAGCTGTCTCGCGGTAGAGGCGTTCTCCGTCGCTGACCACGGTGTGATGTCCCTTGAGCACGACGACCGCGCCCAACTCATGGGCCAGGGCTGCGGCTGCTCGGGCCCGCTCGTCATCGCCCACGGGCATGGGCGCTGCCGCGAGCCGGGTGAACTCGCCCGGGTGAGGCGTGATCACTGTCGGACCATTGCGCTCGGTTAGCAGGGGGCAGCCCGCGGTCGCGCAGAGGTTCAAGGCGTCTGCATCCACGACGAGCGGCGCTGTCACTGAGGAGAGCACGGCGTCGACCAACTCGCCGGTTGGTGCCTCGGTGCCCAAGCCCGGCCCGATGACCACTGCGTCCGCGTCGGCGGCAGCGGCGAGAATCTGTTCGTTCGCCTCGGCCGCCAACCCGCCAGCGGCGGTCTCCGGGCAACGGAGCACCGTGGCGAACGGCACCGCGGGCAGCACCTCGGGCACGATGCCCTGAGGCAGGGCCAGGCGCACCAGACCGGCGCCGAGCCTTCCCGCGCCCAGGGCCGCCAGGATCGCCGCGCCGGGGTAGCTGCGACAGCCGGCGATGATCAACACCGTGCCGTAGCTGCCCTTGTGGCTGTCGTCCAGCCGCGCTGGAAGAGTCGCCATTTGCAGAGCTTTCACGGGCACGCACCTCACGGTCAGATCGTCGGCAGCGTCCTGCGCCCTTGCCCCGGGTCAGGCAGCGACGAGAGGCTCGCGACTCAGGCAGCGAACAGGTCAGCGATTGTCCCATCCTCGCTGGCGATCGCTCTAGCCTGCACTTCTCAGCAGCTTGCGGCCCCAGCCGCATCCCCGCGACGATCGTGGTGAGACGTCCGGGCTGGTGGTGGCTCGGGTACCTGTACGAGAACGAAAGAACCCCCGCTGTCCAGGGTCGCTGGACGGCGGGGGCTCAGGTCACGCTCCGCATGTGAGCGCAACGTCTGTCAGCGAAGTCGGTCTATTGGGAGACCAACTCCACCGCGTTGCTGATCCAGGCTGGCGAACTCGGAGTGGGATCGTTCGTCGCCACCTGGGCGTAGATCTGGAAGCCGGCGGGGATGCCCTGGGGCCTGGCGAAGGGCAGGTCCAGGCCGCCGCTGATGTCGGTGCCGATGTCGAGGAGGGTCAGGAAGGGGATGGGCAGGAAGGTCGCCCCCTGCTACTCCTCACAGCGCCGTTCGGCCGCCACCACTGCCATCGAATGGCACAATAATCCGGGTCGGCCCGGCCCCTCCCTCCAAAGGCCAGCTGTCCCGCCGCGCTCGGGTCAAAGTGACCGGGGAAAGCGGTGGCCGGGTGACGCTATACTCCCGCCATGGGCATGAAACAGGTCGAACTTTGCCGCCTCATCCAGAGCGATCGCGCGAGCGAGTGCCACATGTACTTGCGTGAGCTCGAGGGTGACCGGGTCTTCCCGGTGATCGTCCATCAGACCGAGATGGCGGAGATCTATCGCAAGGTGCATGGCGAGGCTACCCGGCGCCCCATGACCCACGATCTCTTTGCCTCTCTGGTGCGCGCGGCGGCCCTGACCCTCGAGAACGTCCACGTGACCGAGCTCAAAGATCAGGTGTTCTACGCCCGCATGAACCTCGAGGCCGAGGACGGCCGCACCTTCAGCATCGACGCCAGGCCCTCAGACGCAGTGGCCATCGCCACCGGCATGGGCTGCCCGATCTTCGCCGCAGAGAAGATTCTCGACGATATCGGCGCGGTCGAGCCCCCTCCCCCCGAGGAGGAAGCTGCCGAGGGATCGGAGCCGCCCGGCGACGCAGGCGAAGACGGCGACGAGCGCGAAGGGGAGACCAACAGCTAGAGAAGATGAACGGCCGGAGGGATGGCAGAGTGGTCGATTGCGACGGTCTTGAAAACCGTTAGCCCTTCGGGGCTCGTGGGTTCGAATCCCACTCCCTCCGCCAACCTCTTCTCCCTGGCAGCCGGTGGGCAAAGTGCCATCGAGGTGTGCTCGGCATGCGGCACTTTGCCCACCGGCTGCGAGAGGGACCTCCCCCGGCAAGGCTCCCCTGTTACTGCGTTGACAGACGCCCCCCTGGCCGCAGAGAATCCCCCCCGCTTGTGCGGACAGGTGGCAGAGTGGTCGATTGCGGCAGATTGCTAATCTGTTGACGGGTTTTTTTCCCGTCCGCGGGTTCGAATCCCGCCCTGTCCGCCATTTGCTCCTTTGAGACGACCATTGCCGCTGGCGTTCTTGATGGTCTCGACGTTCTCGACCAGCTCGCCGACCTCCCGGTCGCCGCGGAGGTCGAGTGCGAGGTTGACGACGAGGACGGGAGCAAAGCTGGCCGCTCTGCTGATCTGCGCTGGATTGACCGGGGCCTGCGGCGTGACGCGCACCCTGCATGTCGACAGCAGCCCCGCCGGGGCCACCGTTCTGCTCGATGGCCGGGCCGTCGGCGCGACCCCCTACACCGAAGTGTTCCTCTCTTATGGGGTCAGGCGGCTGGAACTGCGACACGAGGGCCATGCCCGGGATGTGCGGGAGATCGACGTGGTGCGGCCCTGGTGGCAGTACTTCCCCCTGTCTTTCTTCTCTGATCTGCTCTGGCCGGCGCCCCTGACGGACGACCATTACGTGGCCGTGGAGCTGATCCCTGCCCATCGAGTGGGGGGCGAGTTCGGCGATGCTCAGGACGCTTTCGCCCAGCTTGAGGCCCTGAAACGGCTGCTCGCTGCCCGAAAGGCCGCATTTCATGCGCATCGCCCCGGGGCTCCTGGGGCGGCTGCGCCCCCGGATGCAGACGGGGCAGCCAGCGACGGAGTTGAGCAGGGCGACGGCGCCAACGACGGCGAAGGTCCTCAGGGGCCTGATACGGGCGGAGAGCCCACTGGGGGCACCTGACCTTGGCCGCCATGGTGGGGCGGCGGGCCATCGTCTTGGGACTGGGCCGCTTCGGGGGCGGCCACGGGGTGGCTCGCTGGCTGCTCGATCAGGGCGCGGACGTTCTGGTCACCGACCTGGCCTCTGAGCAGTCTCTGGGCGAGGCGGCGGCCGACCTGTCCCGGCGTGGGGCTCGCCTCGTTCTGGGCGGCCATGACGGGATCGACGTCGAGGGGGCAGATCTGCTGGTGGTGAATCCAGCGGTGCCTCTGAAGGCGCCCTTGGTGCAGCAGGCTCTCGCGGCCGGGGTGGCGGTCACGAGCGAGGTGGCCCTGCTCATGGAGCGCTGGCCCGGGCCGGTGGTGGGGGTGACGGGGAGCAACGGCAAGTCCACCACCGTGTCGCTGACCCAGGCGATTCTGGTGGCCGCGGGTCAGCCAGCCCTGGCCGGCGGCAACCTGGGGGGCTCCTTGCTCGACCGGCTCGACGAGGTCGTCCCCGGCACGGTGGCGGTGCTGGAGCTGTCGTCGTTCATGCTCGAGACCCTGCAGCTGCTGGGACAGGGCCCAGACGTGGCTTTGATCACCAACATCACTCCAAATCACCTCGATCGGCACGGCACGTTCGACAGTTATCGAGAGGCCAAGGCTGCGGTGATGGCCCGAGCGCACACGGTGGTGCTCAACGCAGACGATCCGGTGGTGGCCGCTCTGGCCCCACCGACGACGGCGATGGCGGCAGCCACAGCGAAAACGCTCTGGTTTGGTGATCAGACCGTGGGCCCGGATGTGGCTGTCGACCCCGCCGGGAACCTGCGCACATCCACAGGCGAGCTGATCCTGTCCAATGAGGCCATGCCCCTGCCTGGCCGGGCGAACCGTCTCGATCTGGCGGCTGCGGCCCTGGCTGCTTCAGCCCTGGTGGGCCCGTTGACCCGGGTTGTGCAGGCCCTGCCTGCGGCCCTGCAGGGCTTTCGGCTGCCGCCGCACAGGCTGGAGACGGTGTCGACCCACGGAGGGGTTCGCTGGATCGATGACTCGGTCTCGACCACGCCTGAGTCCACGGCCGCTTCCCTGGGGGCCTTGGCTCAGCAGGGCGGCGAGGCCCCGTCTGGGCCTGGCTGCCCATCGGTGTCGGTCCCTCGATCTCGCTGTCTGCTGATCGCTGGCGGCCACGACAAGGGGCTCGATGCGGGCCCGTTGGTCGCCGCCGCACACGGTGGCGCGGACAGGGTGCTCACCATCGGCGAAGAGGGGCTGGCCCTGGGTCAGCGGCTGCAGGCGGCGGGTGTCAGCTGGCACTTCGCGGAGACCCTGGCGCAGGCGGTGACCCAGGCAGCAGCTTGGGCTCGTGAGGGCGACTGCGTTCTGCTCTCGCCAGGCTATTCGTCCCATGACCAGTTCGTGCACTTCGCCGCTCGTGGACAGGCGTTCCGTGATGCGGTGAACGGTTTGCAAGGCCCCGAACCCCTGTCTTGAAAGGGGCTGGATTGCTAGAACCGGGTGTCCAGATCCCTGTCTGTCAGCTGACCTTTCATGCCTCCCACCTGCAACCGCTGCAAGAGCCCTGCGACGATCCACTTGACCGAGATCAAGGGGGGCCAGAAAACCGAGCGCCACTTCTGTGAGGAGTGCGCGCGGGTGCTGCATGTGCCTCAGCCAAGCAAAGAGATCCAGAAGCTCCTGGCCAGCTTCGAGCCGGCTCATGCCCTGTCTCGGCGGCAGTCTGCCAGCCTGCAGAAGAGCTGTCCCGAGTGCGGGATGAGCTACGGCGAGTTTCGCCAGCAGGGGCGCTTCGGATGCGCCCACGACTACGACGTCTTCGGCGAAGAGGTGGTGGCGCTGCTTGAGCGCATTCATGGCTCCAGTCGGTACGCCGGCAAGCTGCCAGGTGGCAAGGGCGCCGTGCAGGGAGACCGCCGCAGCGAGATCCTCGACGCTCGTGAGAAGCTGTCCCAGGCCATCGAAACCGAAGACTACGAACTGGCCGCCCAGCTCCGAGATGAGATCAGCCGGCTCTCGGACCCACCTGCGGCGGGAGCTTGAACGGTGGGTTCACCCGACGACCAGGCGTCCCTGTTTCCGAATGAGCCCGAGCACAACGGCTTGCAGGCTCCGGCGCTGTGGTTGGTCGAGCCCGGGCCGGAGAGCGACGTGGTGGTCTCCTCGCGCATGCGCCTGGCCCGCAACATCGACGGCTTTCGCTTCAAGGCGCGGTTCGCCGATGGTGAAGGGGAGCGCCTGGAGGTCTACCTGCGCGGCGTGCTGCACGAGGTCGACCCGTCCCTGACCTACCACTCACTCAACGACCTCTCGAACAACGAAAGAGAGGCCTTGTTCGAGCGCCACCTGGTCAGCCACGAGCATGTGGTCGACGAGCAGAGCCGAGGGGTGGCCTTCAGCGCAGACGGCACCACGAGCGTGATGGTCAACGAAGAGGACCACTTGCGCCTGCAGGTCTTCGCCCCGGGGTTCGATCTGCAGTCTCTTGAGCAGAAGATCAACGCCCTCGACGACAGCCTGGCCGAGCATGTCACCTTCGCCTTCGACGAGCGCTTCGGGTTTCGCACGTCGTGCCCCACCAACACGGGCACAGGTCTGCGGGTCTCGGTCATGTTGCACTTGCCCGCCCTGGCCTTCCGCCAGCCCGAGGGCAAGGGCGGCTCGGGGGCCGAGCGGGACATCGTGCGCATGCACAACGCCGCCCAGCAGCTGGGCCTCACCGTTCGGGGCCTCTTCGGGGAGAGCAGCCGGGCTGAAGGCGATTTCTTCCAGATCAGCAATCAGATCACTCTGGGCAAGAATCAGGCCAAGACCGTCGAGGATGTCTCGGCCTTGACCGAGATGGTGGTCGACTGGGAACGGCGCAATAGAGAGGCCTTTCAGCAGGAGCACGAGGTGCAGCTGGATGACCTGGTTTGGCGCGCCTGGGCCCTTCTGACCTCCGCCCGCAAGATTTCTTCGACCGAGGCCCTGGGCCATCTCTCGGCCCTTCGGCTCGGCTTGCACCAGAAAATCATCGACAAGGTCGATGTGGGTACTATCCAACGCTTGATGGTGACCCTCCGCCCTGGCCATCTGCAGCTTCGCGAACAGTGCGATCTGCCCGCCGATGCCCGGGACGAAGTGCGAGCCAGATTGATCCGGGATACGCTTCTCGGATCCACACCCCCAGACTAGAACACCCTTCGGTATCCAACCGGGACACAGCCATGTTCGACCGCTTCACAGATCGCGCCCGCAAGGTGATGAACCTCGCCAAGGCCGAAGCCCAGCGTCTCAATCACGAGTACATCGGCACCGAGCACATCCTGCTGGGCCTTGTCCAAGAGGGCAGCGGCGTGGCGGCGAACGTGCTGCGGGGGATGGGCATCGACCTGAAGCACATCCGCACCGAAGTCGAGAAGCTGGTCAAGGGCAGCGCCACCATGGTGCCCATGGGCAACCTGCCCTTCACTCCCCGGGCCAAGAAGGTGCTCGAGCTCTCTCTCGAAGAGGCCAGCCAGCTGGGTCACAACTACATCGGCACCGAGCACCTGTTGCTGGGTCTGATCAAGGAGAGCGAAGGCATCGCCGCTCGGGTGTTGACCAACCTGACGGTCAAGCTCGAGGACGTGCGCGAAGAGGTGCTCGAGTTCTTGGGTGGTCCTCAAGAGGGCGGCGAAGAGGCTGGCGAGCCGGCCGCTGAAGGCGAAGAGGCAGAGATGGGTCAGCCTTCTCGCGGGGGCAAGGGCAAGACGCCGGCGCTGAACGCGTTCGGTCGCGACCTGACCAAGCTCGCCCGTGACGGAGCGCTCGACCCGGTGATCGGTCGTCGCGAAGAGATCGAGCGGGTGATCCAGATCTTGTCACGGCGCACGAAGAACAACCCGGTGCTGCTGGGCGAGGCGGGCGTGGGCAAGACAGCCATCGTCGAGGGCCTGGCTCAGGACATCATCGCCAACGAGGTGCCTGAGATCCTGAAGAACCGCCGCTTGGTGGTGCTCGACCTGGCCATGATGGTCGCTGGCACCAAGTACCGCGGCCAGTTCGAAGAGCGCATCAAGTCGGTGATGAACGAGGTCCGCCGGGCCAAGAACATCATCCTGTTCATCGATGAGCTACACACCCTGGTGGGCGCCGGCGGTGCCGAGGGTGCCATTGATGCCAGCAACGTGCTCAAGCCAGCGCTCTCCCGTGGCGAGATCCAGTGCATCGGTGCGACCACGCTCAACGAGTACCGCAAGTACATCGAGAAGGATCCCGCTCTCGAGCGGCGTTTCCAGTCGGTGATGGTCGAGCCCCCGAGCCCCGAACAGACCGTCGAGATCCTGAAGGGTCTCCGTGAGCGGTACGAGGTGCACCACAACGTGCAGATCACCGACGGGGCCCTTGAGCTGGCCGTCGAGCTCTCGACCCGCTACATCACCAACCGTTTCCACCCGGACAAGGCCATCGACGTGATGGACGAAGCCGGCGCCCGGGTGCGGTTGAAGGCCATGACGGCCCCGCCAGATCTGAAAGAGCTCGAGGTCGAGATCCTCAAGCTCGACAAAGAGAAGGAGGAGTGCGTCGCCAACCAGGACTTCGAGCGGGCCGCGTACCTGCGCGACTACGCCGACAAGCTGCGCAAGAAGCGCGACCAGATCGAAGAGGAATGGAAGTCGAACGCCGCCGAGATCGACGGCACGGTCGACGAAGAGGTGATCGCCGAGACGGTCAGCAAGATGACCGGCGTGCCCCTGACCCGGCTCGACAAGGGTGAGGCCCAGCGCCTGCTCAAGATGGAGGACCACCTGCACGAGTCAGTGGTCAGCCAGGACGACGCCATTCACGCCATCAGCAAGGCCGTGCGTCGTTCGCGCAGTGGCCTGAAAGACCCCCGCCGTCCCATGGGCAGCTTCTTGTTCCTGGGTCCGACGGGCGTGGGCAAGACCCACCTGGCCAAGCAGCTCGCCGCGTTCCTGTTCGGCAGCGAAGAGGCCTTGGTGCAGATCGACATGTCCGAGTACATGGAGAAGCACAACGCCAGTCGCCTGGTGGGTGCGCCTCCCGGATACGTGGGATACGAAGAGGGCGGTCAGCTCACCGAGAAGATCCGCCGTCGCCCCTACGCCGTGGTGTTGCTCGACGAGATCGAGAAAGGCCACAGCGACATCTACAACATGCTCTTGCAGATCATGGAAGAGGGTCGGCTCACCGACTCGTTCGGGCGTCAGGTCGACTTCCGCAACGTGCTGCTGATCATGACCAGCAACATCGGCGCGGAGATCATCAAGAACCAGACCGGCCTGGGCTTCGCTTCCCGTGACGAGTCGAAGAAGTTCGATCGCATGCGCGACAACCTGATGCACGAGGTCGAGCGCTTCTTCCGGCCCGAGTTCATCAACCGTCTCGATGACGTGATCGTCTTCAAGCCGTTGCTGCGAGAAGATCTGGTCAAGATCCTCGACATCGAGCTGCGGGGCATTGTCGCCCGCCTCGCCGAGCGCGAGCTTGAGCTCGAGATCGACGCAGCGGGCCGCGACTTCCTGATCGAGAATGGGAGCAACCTCGAGATGGGTGCCCGGCCCTTGCGCCGCGCTGTCGAGCGCTTCATCGAAGACGCCCTCTCCGAGGTGCTGCTCCGCGGCGAGTTCGAAGGGGCGCAGAAGATCTTCGCTTCCCTCGATACCGAAGAAGCCCTGAAGGACGACAAGCCCACCAGGCTCAAGTTCACCAGTAGCGCCGAGACCGCCGAGCCCAGCGAACCCTCTGAGCCCGCAGAAGCTCCTGCTGTCTGAGTTGTCAACGCTGTACCGTGCATGCACCCAGCCTCACGGCGGCTCGCGCCGTGAGGGGTGAGGTGTCCTTGCCACGAGAGGTCGCTATCCCGTGATGTTACGGCCGCAGCTGCTCACCTTGGCCTGGCTCGTGCTCACGGGCTACACGGCCGTTGCCCAGACGGCTGCAGACGCGGTGGACCCTGACCTGCCGGTGGTGGCGCAGGCAGCCATTCCGGGTGTGGCGGTCGATGAGGTCGAGGCGGCCGACGGCGAAGTCATCGACCCCGACTACTGGATCTACGTCAGCGACCGGCCGGCCCACCACTGGCTCGACAAGAAGCCCATCGACGCGGCTGACCTGGCGGCGCGTCCCCAGGCCTACACCGCAGCGTTGGAGAGCCACGGCATCCTCTTCGATGGAGAGAGCGGCAGCTTCTCCGTGCGTGGGGCGACCATTCATGATGACCGCAGCCTGGGCTATCCCATCGAGTATCTGGTGGTCACGGAGGAGGGGCGTACCCACGAGGCGGTGGTGTTGGTCAAGGCTCAGCCGTCCATGGTGTCTGCCTGCGTTGAGGCCTTGGGCCTGGCGCCCGGGTCACCCACCCGCTTCAAGCTGAAAGACCCGCCACCTTCAGACAATGAGCTGGCCTCGGGCCTGGTCTCTCCCTGGGACATGACCACCGCCGGGGGCCCGCTGGTCTCGATCACCGTGAGCTGGCTCGACGACCGGGGTCGCCCTCACGACGAGAGCCTCGAGTCGCTGCTGCTGGAGTGGCCGCCCTTGACCGAAGACGCGCACGAGCCTGACGACGGCAACGAGCAGCCCGGCGGCGAGCAGCCCGACGACGCGCAGCCAGACGGCGAGCAGCCAGACGGCGAGCAGCCCGACGGTGACAGCGGCGAGCGGCCCGACGAGGCGCAGCCCGACGACGCGCAGCCCGGGCAAGGCCGCGAAGAATCGCCTGAGGAAAGTGGCGGCATCCCCCTGGTGGACCGGGGCTGGATCTTCACCGGCTCGACGCGCAGCACCTACCGCCAAGGCCGGGGCACGGTCGAATGGTATCGGGCGGACGTCGAGGGTGATGTGGTCGCCATCTACATTGACGGCCGGGAGGTCTGCCCCTTCGAGCGCAACTCTCTCGACGGTCTGAGTGATTCGCTCTACACGCTGAACACGTCGGTCATCCCTCCGGCAGGGACGCCGGTCAGCTTGACCTTTCGCTCGCTCGGTAGCTCGGTGGCTTCGAGCGACCGGGTGCTCGAAGAGCAGCCCGAGGCGCTCACGGGCGACGACCAACGATGACGGTGAAGTCCCTGCTGGCAGGGTTGGCCCTCGCGGTGTTGGTGACCTTGACCGTCGGCGAGCCCGGCGAGCAGCGCAGCGACTCCCACTTCGAAGCGCCCGGGTTGATCAACGTGGTGCCACGGGGCGTTCAAGGTGTCGCTCGCGACCTGACCCGCAGCGGCGGACGCATGCGGGCGGTGCGCTCGCTCGACATGGTCTTCGCCTGGCTACCAGACGCGGACGCCCTGGTAGTGCACGCGCCCAAGGGCGCGGTGGAGTTGTTGCTGGGCGACCGTGATGGTCCTGGCCTGAGCCTGCGTTTTCACGACGACACGCTGACTCTTGAGCGCCGATCGGCCGACGGCGCTGTGGTGGAGAGCACCCTGCCCCGGCCAGACGGCGATCGTGTGGGCTTGTCCCGAGATGAGCGGGGCCTGGCGCTGATGGTCGACGGGGAGCAGGCGAGCCGGCTGGGCGACGACCCGCTGCCAGACGGCGGGCTGGTGTCCATCGGGCTGGGCAAGGGCGCGTCCATTCGAGGGTTCGCCGTGACGCCGGCCAAGGGCGAGCCCCGAGAGATCGACCTCGGCGGCGACAAGGGTGGTCTGAGCCTCTCCCGATGGGCTGGCTTGACCACGCTGCTGGGCGTGTTGTCCCTGATGAGCTGGTGGGCCCTGGCCAGCGGTCGGCGCGCTGCCCGACTCGGCGACTGGATCCCCGCGGTGGCTGGCCTGGCGTTGCTGCTGGTGTGCGCGACCCATGGTCTCGAGCAGCGCAACCGGGCACGGTTCGAAGCCTCCGTCGGGCCCTGGGCCCAGAAGGAGTTCGCTTTCAGCGGCTCTCGGCGCATCGCTCCTGGCCGGCCCCTCGACCTGCACCCGCGCCGTGACGCCGATGCGCGGCTTGCCGTTGACGTCGTGCTCGGCGAAGACTCTGTCCTCGACGTGCTGATCCGGGGGGACGATCCGGGAAGCGACCGGGGCGTGATCGTGTCGCTGAGCACGGCGGCTGACGCGGGGGGCGCCGTGCTGCTCAATCACGGCCTGGACTTGCAGAGCACTCCCGCCCCGGACGCTCTCTCGCACCTTGAGCCCGGGCGTACCTACAGGCTGCGCATCGACACCACGGGCCCAGAGACACGGGTGCGACTCGATGGCGCTGACTATGGACGCACCTGGGACTGGGACCTGCGCGCTGGCCGCACCGCGTTTCAAAGCCTGCGCGGCGAGGCCACGGTGTCGCGGTTCTCCCTGGCCCCGACCGGTGAGCCAGAAGACATCGCGCCCCACCTGTTGCGCTGGGAGTTCAGCTTGAGCGCGATCATCCTGGGCGTGGTCCTGCTGCTCCTGGCCATGCAGCGTCAATCGCCCCAGGCCCTGCTCTGGAGTTGGCCCCTGGTGGCAGCCCTCGCGCCGGGTGCCCCGGAGCTGAGCCTGGTGGTGGCGGTGATCGTGTCGACCTTGTTGCTGCTGGGCAGTTGCAGTGGTCCTTGGATGGTGCCCAGCTGGGCTCTCGGGGGAGCGCTCACCGCTGTGTTGTGCTGGTCGGCCACCGAGGCCCCCCCGGACTACTCACCGTTTCAGCTCTCGATGATGACCTCCGCCGACTTCGGCGGCCCGCCGGTCCCCGAGCGCTTGCTGTGGGCTCGGCACCCCTTGACCCGGCGCTTCAACGGCTACGTGCGCGACCAGACCCTGCGCAGCTATCCCGTGCCCAAAGAGCGGGCGGCGGCGCGCATTGTCTCGGTGGGTTCGTCGTCGACCTTCGGCTACGGCGTGCCCCACAAGCGCACCTGGACCACCCAGCTCGAAGACCGGCTGACCAAGCAGGGCCTCGATGTGGAGGTGCTCAACGCGGGCATGCCCGGGTCGACCGCCGTGCGCCTGGTGTCGTTCGTGAGCGAGGTGATCATGCCCCTGCAGCCGGACATCGTCATCGTCAGCCTGGGCTTCAACGACCACTCGATCACGGCCATGGACAACGACGCCGCGCACCTGAGGGCCATGACGACGACGGGTCTGTCCTGGCTCGAGGTGCAGGTCGAGCGGGCTCGGCAGTGGTTGCGGCACCGGGCGAGAGCTCAGTACGCCGGCGCCGTCAGCCGCGGCGAATCGGTGGACGACGACGACGTGCAGCGTTTCTCCACGGCCCCGGCGGCGCTCTTCGGCGACGCGTTGCAGCAGATGGCCGACGCGGTGTCTGCAGGCGGGGCGACGCTGGTGTTCATCGAAGAGCCCTGCAAGGACGGCGCCACTCGCCCCCTGATTCAGCCCTTCCGCAAGGCCATGGCAGAGGTGGCTGCGCGTAACGACCTGCTGCTGATCAAACCCCAGGCCCTGCTCGACAGCACCAAGGGCGCGGTGTACCTCGACGCCGTGCACCCCACCGCCCTGGGCCACTGGCTCATGGCCGACCTGCTGGCGACCGAGCTGGTCAAGGCAGGGCTCGTGGGCGGGTAGGTTGCGCCCGCTTTGTGCGTTTCTGTCAATTATTGGCAGAAACACACAGCCGGGCTAGTCTGTAACGCATGAGCAAAGACAGCGACCTGACCAGCATGACCATCTCCCTTCCAGTGACCCAGAAGGCCTATGTGAAGGCCCAGCTGGCTGTTTCAGGCTGTAGTACTCCCAGCGAGTACATACGGCGGCTCATCCACGCCGACCAACGCGTTTGTGAGCAGGAGGCCCTCGAACGGAAGATCCTTGAGGCACTCGACTCACCGGCCAGGGAGATGACTGACGAAGCCTGGGAGGGCCTCCGAAGCAGCTTGCGGCGAAGACTCTCTGGCCGCGACAGCGGCTAGCCACGAGGTCGATGCAGCGGAAGATCTTCTGGCGCAAGGTCGCTGAGGGCGACCTCGCAGAGGCCTATCTTTACCTTGGCGCAGACTCACCCGCGGCAGCGGAACGGTTCGTCGACGCCGTGCAGAGCTCCCTGCAGGTCATCGCTAGGCATCCGGAAGTGGGGCGGTTGCGGGCCTTCCGTTCGCCGCAGTCCCATAGCGTACGGTCCCGAGTGGTGAGAGGCTTTGACGCTTACCTGATCTTCTACCGCTTGGCCGGCGAGGACATTGAGGTTCTTCGCATCCTGCACGGGGCACGAGATCTACCACCGCTCCTTGGCTCGTCTGAGGGCTGACCGGGCCGAGGGAAGTGTTGTCGACTGGAGTGAGGCTCAGCCTCAGCTCGCGTCCTTGGCGCCCAGGCGTTCTCGCTCAGCTTCGATCACCTCGTCGGGGATCTTGGCGAAGAGGATGCCCGGCTCGCCGAGGGCGTGACCGGCTGGCAGTGTCTCCGTGACCCAGCGCGACGCTCCGCCCCGATGCTCAGCAGCCGGGCCCGAGTCGAGCGCTGGCAGGGCGAGCATCTCCCGCAGGCGCGCGGCGGCGTCGGGGACAAACGGCGTGAGCAACACGGACACCGTGGCCAGCACCTGGATGTTGCAGTGCAGCGAGATCTTGCAGGCGGTCATGTCGGTCTTGCGGGACTTCCAGGGCGCTCGCTCATCGAACTGTTTGTTGCCGAAGCGGGCCAGGTCGAGCAGGGCGGCCGCGGCCTTGCGGAACGAGCAGCTTGCCAGGAGGGCGCCCACGTCGTCGATGGCCGTCTGGCAAGCGGCGTTCGTGGCGGCCAGGTCACCAGCGTGTTCGTGGGTGTCGTCGAGCTCGGGCACCACACCGTCGAGCTTGCTGAGGGTGAACTTCAGCACCCGGCTGGCGTAGTTGCCGATGGTGTCCGCCAGCTCGCTGTTGACCCGTGCCTGCAGGTCGCCGAACTGGAAGTTGCTGTCGGCGGTCTCGGGCATGGACGCGGTGAGGTACCAGCGCAGGGCATCGAGGCCGAACACGTCAAACAGGCGCGCCGAGTCGAGCATCCAGTTGTCGCCGGTGGAGAACTTGCGTCCCTCGAGATTGTAGAACTCGTTGGCGGGGACGTTGTCCGGGAGCACCCAGCGCTCGCCCGCGTGGGGCCCCATGAAGTCGTCGCCGTCGTGCGCGTCGCCCTGTCCGCCGAGCATGGCCGGGAAGACGATGCAGTGGAAGGGGATGTTGTCCTTGCCGAGAAAATGCACCAGCCGGGGCTGGCTGTCGTTCGCCGTGCCGCGGTCGGTGATCCAGTAGCGGCGCCAGGCGTTCTCGTCGCCGGCGATGTCCCGGGCCCACTCGATGGTCGCGGAGATGTAGCCGATGGGCGCGTCGAACCAGACGTAGAGCACCTTGCCTTCGCTCTCCACGTCGCCGCCGTCGAGATCTTTCGCTGGCACGGGCACACCCCAGCGCAGATCGCGGGTGATGGGCCGGGCTTCCATGCCTTCGCCTTCGATGAGCTTGTCGAAGACGGTCGAGCGCACGTTGCTCTTGAGCTGTCCCCGAAACCACGGCAACCAGGCGGCGAAGTCGTCGCCGTAGGCCGCGGCCAGTTCGCCTTCGCCTTTCGCAGAGATGGGCGACAGGTCGAGCTCGAACTGCATGGTGTCCCGAATCTCTGGCGTCTCGCCGCAGGTGGCGCAGCGTGGCTCGACG
>Ga0114933_10003539_pt1 | contig 15160 bp, 16 predicted proteins | sample 4SBtaG_FD_89691 | JGI IMG/M metagenome (GOLD analysis project Ga0114933, IMG submission 89691) | Deep subsurface microbial communities from Kolumbo volcano to uncover new lineages of life (NeLLi) - 4SBTROV12_W25 metaG | ecosystem: Environmental > Aquatic > Marine > Volcanic | place: Kolumbo... | reverse complement strand
TTGTCGTTCCCTTATTTTTTAATTCTTGTAAAATTTTTAATGTTGCAAAAGTATTTGCATATAGGATTGATAGTGGGTATAATACAATTTTGAAGCCCATTTTATGAAGTTCTGACGATGATAGAATTGGTGTTGCACCACCTTCAATCATATTTGCCACAAGTGGGGCCTTAATTTTTCCCCCAATTTCTTTCATTTCATCAACTGACTTTGGTGCTTCAACAAATATTACATCTGCACCAATTTTTTTATAATATAATCCACGTTCTATTGCTTTATCTAATCCTTCAGTTGCTCTTGAGTCAGTTCGTGCAACAATAATGAAATCCTTGTTAACCTTTGCATCTATTGCAGCACTAAGTTTTTCAGCATATTCCTCTTTTGGTATAACATCTTTTCCTTTCATATGACCACATCTTTTTGGCCATTTTTGATCCTCAAGAAATATTCCAGATACTCCTACATTTTGTAATTCTTGCACTAGTTTTCTTACAGTTAATGCATTTCCATACCCTGTATCAACATCCACAATTAATGGAACGGATATTGCATTAGATATTCTTCTAGCATTATCCACTGTTTCTGTTGCACCAATGAATCCATAATCTGGCATTCCTAACAATGATGCAGATGTCCCATAACCAGTCTGAAACATGGCATCAAAACCTACTTTCTGTGCAATTTTTGCACCTATTGCATCAAATACTCCAGGTATAACAAGAGGCTTTGATTTATTATTTATCAGTTTTCTGAGGTTTTTCATGAATTTTAATTCTTGATGTTTTATTTATCAATTAATTTATTTGGATTTTTTAGCCTCATTTTTCATTATATCATTAACTTTTTTTAATTCTGACTCCAAGAATTTCTTATATTTTGTGGTTTCACGCTCTGTCATTTTTTCTACATTTGAACTAAGTAAATTTCCTAGTATAGTGATTCGCTCTAAAACATCCATTCCCATAAATTTCCCCAAGTCCATCATCGTCTTCAATGTCTTCATTTGATCCTGCATATTCATTTTCCAATTCTTCATCTCAGTTAGTATCCTTTTACCATCATCTGTAATCTGATACTTTCCATTTTTACTTTCTTCAATCAAACCTTCATCTAGTAATCTGCCAAGTAGTGGGTAAATTAGTCCAGGTGATGGTTTCCATTCTCCAGAACTTGCTTCAACTGCAGAATCAATAATCTCTTTTCCTGTATGTGGTTCTGCATTCAATTGTTGTAAAATGTAATATCTGGAAAATCCTCTTGGAACTGCGCTTCCAACTCTTTGTGTCCATTCCCTAAACATCACTAGTGATATCGCTAGCGATATATATTAATCATTCGATCGCCTGAAAAGGTATTATGATACATAAGTAACCCATTTGAAGATTAATTGTTAGATATGACTGATTCAATAGAATATGATCTGATAATTGCTGGTTCTGGGCTTGCTGGTCTAAGAGCAGCAATTGAAGCAGCACAAAAAAATTCAAAGATAAAGATTGGTGTAGTAGCCAAAACACAAGTTATGCGTTCACATTCTGTATCAGCAGAAGGTGGTACTGCAGCAGTTATCCAAGAAGAAGAAGGTGACACAATTGAATCTCATATTTACGACACAGTAAAGGGAAGTGATTTTTTAGCAGATCAAGATGTCGCAGAAAGACTTTGTCAAATGATGCCAAATGAAATTTATCAATTAGAGCATTGGGGAATGCCATGGTCTAGAAAAGAAAATGGTAAGATTGATCAAAGAAATTTTGGTGGTTATAGTTTTGCTAGAGCAACATACGCAATTGATAAAGTTGGTTTTTTTGAAATGCAAACTCTCTATGACACATGTCAAAAATTTGATAATATTGAATTTCTAAATGAATGGTTTATCACATCAGTTATTCATGATGGAAAACAATTTTGTGGAATTACTGCAATAGAATTAGCATCAGGTACATTTTATACAATTAAAGGAAAGGCTTTGATTATTGCAACAGGGGGAGCAGGTAGAATATACAGTTATTCTACATATGCATTGTCATCAACTCCTGACGGTTTAGATATGGCATATCGTGCTGGTATGGCTCTTAAAGATATGGAGTTTGTACAATTTCACCCTACGGGTGTTCTACCATCTGGCATACTGATCACAGAAGGTGCACGCGGAGAAGGAGGTTATCTATTAAACAAAGATGGTGAACGATTCATGAAAAAATATGCTGCAAGCAAAATGGAGCTAGCACCACGTGATATTGTTTCAAGAGCAATGATGACAGAGATGAATGAGGGTAAAGGATTTGATCATGATACAGGTGTTCAATGTATGAAACTTGATTTAAGACACCTTGGAGATGAAAAAATTAAGGCTAAACTTGGTGGAATCAGAGAAATATCAATAAAATTTTCAAATATTGATCCTGCTGATGAACCCATAGACGTACGGCCTGTTTGTCATTATATGATGGGTGGAATTCATACTAACATTGATGGTGCAGCTGAGTTACAAGGAGTTTGGGCTGCTGGTGAAGCTGCATGTAATAGTGTACATGGAGCCAATAGATTAGGTGCAAATTCCACATCTGAGTGTATTGTTTGGGGAAAAATTACTGGTTCATTAGCAGCTGACTATATTGAAAAAGATTTTTCCATATCACAATTTCCAGGACATCTTGTAACAGCAGAAGAAAAAAGAATCTATGACGGAATTTTTCGTGGAAGTGGTGCAGTTAATCCATATGAAGTAAAACAAGAAATTGCTGATACTCTTAATGACAAAGCCTATGTTTACAGAAACGAATCTGACTTGATTGATGGATTAAAAAAGATTAGAGAACTCAAAGCAAAAACTTGGAAACATGTTGATGATAAAGCTAAAGAATACAATACAAATTTTTCAAATGTGATGGAAATTGATTCTATGATTAGGGTAGCTGAAGTAGTGTTGATAGGTGCAATTAATAGAAAAGAATCACGTGGTGGACACGCAAGAACCGATTATCCAACTAGAGACGACGCTAATTTCTTACACCATACACTTGCATACTATGAACCAAACGAACCAATTATGAAGAAACATCCAGTAACTATTACTAAATACAAACCTGTGGAGAGGAAATACTGATGGAAAAAGAAAATAAGGCTAAAGAGGGAATAAAGGGCTGGATTAATCCTGCAAAATATGGAAAGTTTGGTATTGAAAGATTTGCATGGATTTTAATGCGGATAACCGGTCTAGGATTATTAGCATATTTTATCGGTCACATTTATGAGACAAGTCATATTCTTGATGGAAAAGCTGTTTGGGATGCATCATTAGAATTGACACAAACAACTGAAGGTCATATTTTCTTAGCACTTGTAATTGGCATGTGTGTTTTTCATACAGGAAATGGAATTAGATTAATGCTAGGACAAATGGGTTATGGTTTAGGTAAACCAGGAAGACCTGATTACCCTTACAAACCACAGTCACTTAACATGAAGGGTAAAGCCTGCATATATGCAACAATTGGTCTTGCAGCATTAGCAATGTGGTATGGAATGGCAGTGATGTTTGGATGATGCTTATGAGAGAAAGTATTGTAATGAAAATTCATTACGGAACAGCAATAGGAGCTGTGTTCCTTACAGTAATTCATATTTTAATGCGTATGACACAAGACTTTCATGAATCACTAGAATATGAAAATGTAATAGCAAATTATGAAATGATTGGTTACGCAATTATGCTTGAATTATTATTAATATTAATTTCAGTGCATGGGTTCAACGGTTTACGTGTTATTCTTCTAGAAATGAGGCAAGGTCCAAGTTATGAGAAAGCTGTAACTTATGGCTGTATTGCATCAATGGCTATATTGATAGCATATGGTTCACGAACGATAATTATGACTAGTATGGGGATGACCTAATGTCAAACATAAATCAAGAAATCTCAGAAGAGAAATCTCAAACTGTATTATCACCTTCTAAATCAGTCAAATTGAGAATAAGCAGAAGTAATTCAGAAACAAATTCTGAAGAAAAGTTTGATGAGTTTGTAGTACCAGTAGAAAAATACACGACAGTACTAGATACACTACTGAATGTAAAATCACATTTAGATCATTCAGTAGCTGTAAGATATTCTTGTAGACAGGCATCATGCGGTTCATGTGGTATGAAAATTAATGGAAAACCAAAATTAGCATGTTTTACAAAAGTTTCTGAATTAGATACAGATACTATTACTCTTGAACCCATGGATAATTTTCCAGTAGTTAGAGACTTGACAGTTGATTTCACACGTATGTTTAACAATCATAAAAAAGTGATGCCATACATAGTACGTGAGGATTCTGAGATAACACCTGGTACTGGAGTTAAAGAGATTTTACAGACTCCTGAAGATGTTGATAAGTACATTCAATTTTCAAGTTGCATCAAATGTGGACTTTGTAATTCAGCTTGTCCTACAATGGCCATGGATACATCATTTGTTGGTCCTCAAGCCTTAGCTCAGGCTTACAGATACATTGCAGACACAAGAGATAAGGGAAAAGATAACAGATTAAAGGTAATTGATGATCGTCATGGAATTTGGAGATGTCATTTTGCTGGTTCCTGCAGTGAAGTTTGTCCAAAAGGTGTAGATCCTGCTATGGGAATACAATTACTCAGAAGTTATCTATTGGGTTTGAGAGATTAATCCTTTTTGTGAGGGTTTGGACTATTATTTACTTGTGTGTTAATTTGCTCAGCCATAAAATGATTTGAGACATTAACCTTGACTTCCTCTATCCCATCAATTCCTAAAAGATTATCATGAATATCTTGGCAAATTTTAAAGCCAAAAACCGCAGGACAAAATGGACTTGTCAAATGTAAATCCACTTTTACAGATTCCTCTGATATGTCAACTTCATCAACCAGTTCTAGTTCAGTGATTGTTGTATTAATTTCGGGGTCGACAATTTTGGATAGTTCATCAAAAATTTTTACTCGTAATTGTTTAACATCCTGAGACATTGCGTTGATTCCGCTGTTGCTATATATAGCCATTCTGAATACAAATTATGTATCGTTCAAGATTAGGAAAAAATCTTGATGAAATTACATTAAATTATGTTTCATCTATATCTGACGACTCTGATATTGCATTTTATGATATCATAGGAAGTGAGGCACACGTTATCATGCTATATGAAAATAAAATTCTAACCAAAGATGAAGCAAAAAAAATACTTACTGCTCTAGAAGAACTAAAGGGAGGAAATATTTCCCAACCAGATTTTGAGCCAGAAGATATTCATGAATTAATAGAATCATTAGTAATTAAAAAAACTGGGATAAAAAATGGTGGAAAAATGCACACTGGACGTTCAAGAAATGATCAAGTTGCACTTGATATTAGAATGAAAATTCGTGATGACGTAAATATTTTGTTACAGTGTTTAATTGAAACAGTATCAACTTTAGTAAAAACTGCTCAAGAAAATACTAAAACAATAATGCCACTTTATACACATCTTCAGCAAGCTCAGGTTGGAGTATTTTCTCACTACCTGCTTTCTTATGCTGATTCATTATTACGTGATTTTGATAGGTTTATGTCGTTATACACACGTGTTAACCAAAATCCTTTAGGTGCTGGTCCTGTTGGTGGTACTAGTTTACCAATTAACAGAGATAGTACTACAAAATTACTTGGTTTTTCATCTTTAATTGAAAATTCAATTGATGCTACAAGTACACGTGATTTTGTAGCAGAATATGTTGCAAGTTCTGCGATAATGATGACAAATCTTAGTAGGCTTGCTGAAGATTTCATTATTTGGTCATCATCTGAATTTTCATTTATAGAATTGTCTGATGATTTTACATCCCCTTCAAGTGTAATGCCACAAAAGAAAAATCCAGATATCTTGGAACTTACACGTGGAAAGACATCACAAGTTATTGGATATTTGACATCAATCTTAACTACAACAAAAGGACTTTCTTCTGGATACAGTAGAGATTTGCAACAAATAAAATCTTCAATATGGTCAACTTCAAAAACTTCAATCACTGCATTAATCATCATAAAATCTATGTTATCTGAACTTACAGTTAATCAAGAAAAAATGAAAAAAGCAACAGAAGATGGATTTTTAGTTGCATTAGATCTAGCTGAAAATTTAGTTCTCGAAAAAATTCCGTTTCGTACTGCGCATCAAATTGTTGGTAATTTGGTACAGTTATCATATAATTCTAAAAAATTACTGTCCGACCTTGAATTAGAAGAAATTGAATCTCTTGAGATTAAAGAAATAAAATCTGGAAAACTTTTTGAATTAATTCAAAAAACTACAATTTCTTCATCTCTTAAACAACGTAAATCAAAAGGCTCTTCTGGTACTTCTGAACAAATACGAATGATTGGGCAGAGAACACGCAAAATTGTAACTTTGAAAAAATCTGTCAAAGCTCAAAATGATAGTATCAAAAAATCTCTTACTCTTCTAGAAAAACGTGTTAAAGCATTAACAAAATAAAGCGGGTCTAGTGGGATTCGAACCCACGACAACCGGATTAAAAGTCCGGTGCGCTACCTGGCTGCGCTATAGACCCCTTGCGTTTTTGATTGCGTGTATAATTTAGTCTTTTACAAAATAGGAAAACAATGTGGAAACTTTAAAACTAGCATTCTGCTGCTCATCTGTATTGCCCTTGTAGTATAGCCCGGTCCAGAATTCGGCCCTGTCACGGCTGAGACGCGGGTTCAAATCCCGCCGAGGGCGCCATTATTTTATTTTAGAAAAAACTTCATCTAGAATTTCATTATTTGCTGCTGTAACAAATGATAATCTAGCTTCATAACTTAGATCAGACTCTAATGGTTCTAGATTCTCATTTAGAATCAAACCTCCAGCCTCTTTAACTAAAAGATAACCTGCAGCAAGATCTTGAATTCGAATTTTACCTCTAAAGTCAATGTAAATATCCATTAACCCTTGTGCAAGCATTGCCATTTCTAGTGCATTAGCGCCAAAATGTCGTGTATGATTATGATTTTGAAAAACTGGTTCTAGTTTTTTTAGTTGTTCAGATGATGCACCAGAAGTATTAATTCCTATTATCTTGTAAAGTGGCTTTTTATTTTGCACTGAAATTTTCTTTTTATCTAAAAAGGCACCTTTACCTTTTGATGCCCAGAATATTTCTCCAGTAGTTAGGTTTGTAACTGCTGCATCTGTGATTGTGCTTAATTTATCATCTGTTGCAAATGCTAATGAGCAACAAAAAAATGGAATACCTCTTACTGCATTAGCAGAACCATCAACTGCATCCATTATGATATAGCCTTTAGGATTTGGTGAAAGTTCCACACGTCCACATTCTTCACCTAATATTACACATTCAAATTTGTGCTCTTTAAAATAATCAATTACTGTATTTTCAGCAGTTACATCAATATTTCTTGAAATATCTCCACCTGCACCTCTTCCAAAATCACCTGCAGCTTCTTCGGTTCCTGCCATATCTTTGATATTCTCAAAAACCTGTTTTGAGACGTCTATTAACATCTGGCTGATCTCCATGTAGCAACTAAATTTCAATATAATTTAAGTTGAAACACTTTTCAACGCATAAATATCAATTTAGAAATATCTTTACATGAGTGGTAAGGATGAATCTGTTTTTAGTAAAAGTGCGTTAATGAGTACTAAGCCTGGAAAGCAGATAATGAAACAAGGGTTATTCAAATCAAAAGGCTATAAACAATTTAATCAATACAAAGAAGAATTTGAAATTAAATTTCCAGAATTTGCCAAACGTTTTACTACAAATTTACTAGAACAGATAAATTCTGATCCTTCACCAAATTCAACTCAACAGAAATTTGGAGATGAGGTAGGTTCAACTGAAATTATTTTAGAATCTTCTCAAGTTGAACCCATTAAAACAAAACTAGAAAATTTTGATACTTTACACGATAGAGTACTGAGAATTTTAAACTCTAATTTTGTTAAGATGACTTTCCCTGTTTTTAATGCACTATTTGATGCATCCACAAATTACTTTCAAGATGAGAATGATTCAAAACTTAGAGAGGACATTGTTGATGGTCACATAATAGCAATTGATCTTAGTGAGCCAATGGATCGTATAGTAGACAAAGATGAGGATTTGGATTATCTTGATGACTATAAACTCATGAATCCCTATATCTTGATACTTGCTCGTGAAAAGATTTCCAAAGGTGGTGATGAAGTGCTTAAACAATTTGAAAATGGATTCAAGGATGCAAGAGTTGGTCAATACTTAGATACTAAATTAAAAGAAAAACCAACTTCAATTACTGAAGCCGAGTTAGATGAAAGTTACAAAAAATATCGTTCTGTTATGGGTACAGCTGGTCAAAATATGGCGCTATCACGAGAACCATTAGGGAAAATTTTCCATACCGGAATGGCAAAAGCTGCAGAATCAGTTGGATGTGGAAATGAAATTGAAGATTCTATTCGTGATAAAGCCATAAAAATTCCATCATGGCCTTTGTATTATTCATTATCTAATAATGATGTTAAACAAGGACTTGAATTAACTATGAAGAAGAGTGAATCATATCTAAGTGAAGCAAGAAAAGCAATTGAGAGCCTACCTGATAACTTTTCACACACAAAATTCTTAGAATTTTTATTCCTGACTGTTGAACATTATAATGATTTTTGGTATAAAAAATTACAACAAGAAAATATTTGGTCTGAACTATCATCTAATCTTCCAAAGTGATTGAAAATGATGTGGTCGGAAAAATATCGCCCTACGAATATTCTTGATTTAATAGGAAATGAAGAAGCACGAAAATCGTTTGTTGAATGGTTTGCAAAATGGAAAAAAGGAGTTAAACCATTACTTCTTGTTGGTCCACCAGGAATCGGGAAAACAACATTAGCAAATTTATCTTCCAAACATTTTGGATATGATCTAATCAGTTTAAACGCAAGTGACGTTAGAAATAAAAATAACATACAAGAGATTTTACAACCTGTTTTAGATAATCAATCTGTACTTGGTCTTCCCATGATCTTTATTGATGAAGTTGATGGTATTCATGGAAGATCTGACTATGGTGGTGTTGAGGCATTAATCAATATTTTAAAAGAATCCACAGTTCCAATAATTCTTGCTGCAAATAATCATTCTACTGATAAGATGAAAAAAATAAAAAAATCTGTAACAATAATTGAGTTGCGTCCACTTTCTCCTAGACTTTTACTTTTACACATGAATAAAATTCTTCAAAAAGAAAATGCAAAAATTAATCCTGGGAAATTGATTAAGTTGATTACAGATTCTAATGGTGATATTCGTTCAATGATAAATTCTGCACAAGCATTAGTGACTGGATTTGAACCGCCAACTGAAAAATCATTTGAATCACTAGATGTTGAAGAGGGAATTAATGCCTTTTACAAAGCACAGTCAATTGATGAGGCAAGATCTGTTTTATATTCAATGCATATTGATCCTAGAGAAAAAATTAATGCATTTTATTCTAGTGTAATCACAAGTAAATTATCTCCAGTAGATTTAGAAAAATTCCTTTCAATAATTTCTGAGGCAGATATTCTTTATGGAAGAATTATGAAAACACAACAATGGCGTTTGTTACGTTATTTAGATTCTATACTTTTAGGATTATACAAAAATAATTCTGCGGTTAGATACTCCAAGTATAATCTATCATGGCCTTTACTAAACAGATTACGCTGGGATGGTGCAAAAATTAAATCAATCAATAAACTGTTAGCAACAAAAATGCACGTTTCATCTAGTATTTTTTCAACCATATATTTTCCTTATATGCTATTTTGTATTAAAAATAATTCATTTGATTTAGAATTGGATGAAACACTTGACGAGATTGTAGAAAAGGAGATTGAACTTTTAAAATGAGTTGGCGAAAAATCGCAATGAAATTTGATGGTACATGTATAGTCTGTAAAGAAAAAATCCAAGTAAATGAGATTGGATTATGGGCTAAAGGTTTGGGAGTAAAGCATGAAAAATGTGCTGAAACAAATGAACTCAAGTGTATAATATGTGATGGTCCTGCTGGCTGTCAAAAATGTGAATTTGAGGAAGATTGCGATCGTTCCCTAGTCTCCCAACTGTGTATTTGTAAAAAATGTGAACAGGAAGATGGTGTTTTTGATTTATATCAGAAATCACTGAAAAAGAAATTTTCAATATTAAATTTACCTTAAATTAATATATGATTGAACTAACATTAATTCGCGGGAATGCATTCTAACAAAATTAACGAATTTCTGGATAAGAAAAAATCTGCCACACAAGGTGGTGGTCAGGATCGAATTAAAGCCCAACATGACAAGGGAAAACTAACTGCAAGAGAAAGAATCAATCTTTTGCTTGATGAAGGTAGTTTTGTTGAAATTGACGCATTAACAACTCACCATTACCATGAATATGAAATGCAGAAAAAGAAGTTTTACAATGATGGTGTAGTTGGCGGATATGGAACTATCCATAATCGTCAGGTCTATGTATTTGCCTATGATTTTACAATTCTTGGTGGAACACTAAGTCAAATGGGAGCCAAAAAAATTACTAAACTAATGGATCATGCAACAAGAAATGGTTGTCCTATTGTTGGCATTGCTGATTCAGGGGGTGCACGAATTCAAGAGGGAATTCTTAGCCTTGATGGATTTGCAGATATTTTTTATCATAATGAATTGGCATCAGGTGTAGTTCCACAAATCACTGCAAGTATTGGACCTTCTGCTGGTGGTGCAGTTTATTCACCTGCAATGACTGATTTTGTAATAATGGTTGATAAGGCTGCAACAATGTTTGTGACAGGACCTGATGTTGTTAAGACAGTTCTTGGTGAAGATGTTTCATTTGATGAACTAGGCGGTGCAATGACTCATGGTACAAAAAGTGGTGTAGCACACTTTGTTGCACAAAATGAATATGAATGCATGGATTATATCAAGACATTACTTTCATACATTCCTCAAAATAGTACAGAAGAACCCCCAAAAATCCAAAGTGATGATGACCCTAATAGATTAGATCATAATTTAATTAATCTGAAACCTGAAGATTCCTTAAAACCTTATGACATGAAACCAGTTATTTTATCAATTCTTGATAATAATAATTTCTTTGAGATACATGAACTCTTTGCACAAAATGTAATTGTTGGTTTTGGAAGAATGAATGGAAGAACAGTTGGAATCGTTGCAAATCAACCAATGTATCTTGCAGGTGCACTTGATATTGATTCATCTAACAAGGCTGCAAGATTCATACGTTTTTGTGATAGCTATGGAATTCCAATTATAACTTTAGTAGATACACCAGGTTACATGCCAGGTACAAATCAAGAACATAATGGAATTATTCGACATGGTAGTAAATTATTATATTCTTATTGTGAAGCTACTGTTCCAAAAATTACAATTGTAATAGGCAAAGCTTATGGTGGTGCATATATTGCAATGGGAAGTAAAAATTTAAGAACAGACATTAATTATGCTTGGCCAACTGCACAGATTGCAGTTTTAGGTTCGGAGGGCGCTGTGAAAATTATGAATAGAAAAGAATTAGCAAACTCAGATGATCCAGAAGCCCTAAAAAAACAACTTGTTGATGAATTTACTGAAAAATTTGCTAATCCATATGTTGCTGCATCACATGGTACTATTGATACTGTAATAGATCCAGCAGAGACGCGCCCAATGTTAATTAAAGCCTTAGAAATGCTCTCTAATAAGCGAGACAAACAATTGCCTCGTAAACATGGTAATATCAACTTGTGAGAAAAAATGATTGAGAAAGTACTGATTGCTAATCGAGGTGAGATTGCACTACGTGTAATTAAGACATGCAAGGCGTTAGGAATTAAAACTGTTGCAGTATTTTCTGACGAAGATCGAAACTCACTTCATGTAAAAAATGCAACAGAATCATACTACATTGGTGAGGCTGCTCCTGCAAAGAGCTATCTTAATCAAGAAAAAATCCTTGACGTCATGTTATCTTCTGGCACTGATGCCGTACATCCTGGTTATGGCTTCCTTTCAGAAAATGATGACTTTGCACGATTATGTGAAAAAAACAAAATCAACTTTATCGGACCTTCTGCAGATTCAATGAATCTTTGCGGAGATAAAATGCGTTGTAAAGAAGCAATGCTCAAAGCAAAAGTTCCAACTGTACCTGGGAGTCCAGATTTAACGAAAGATGCTGTTGATGCAGAAAAAATTGCAAATGACATTGGCTATCCTGTAATGCTGAAATCTGTTTATGGTGGAGGTGGTCGTGGAATTAGAATTGTAAATACTGATCAAGAATTAAGAGATGCATATGAAACAGTTACAGCAGAGTCAATTGCAGCAGTAGGAAAATCAGCAATCATTGTTGAAAAATTCCTGGAAAAAACAAGACATATTGAATATCAAATGTGTAGAGATCAGCATGGTAACGCAGTACATCTCTTTGAGAGAGAATGTTCCATTCAAAGACGAAATCAAAAACTAATTGAACAAACCCCATCTCCTGTAGTAGACAAAGCCAAAAGAGAAGAAATAGGTGAATTAGTTGTGAAAGCAGCAGAAGCTGTTGATTATACTAACTTAGGAACTGCAGAATTTCTAAGAGCTGATAATGGGGAATTCTACTTCATTGAAATTAACGCTAGACTTCAAGTAGAACACCCAATCTCTGAAATGGTGTCTGGATTAGACTTTGTTAAACTTCAACTAGATATTGCAAATGGAGAACCATTACCATTCAAACAAAGTGATCTTAAGATGAATGGTTATGCTATTGAATGTAGAATTAACGCAGAAGATACTTTCTTAGATTTTGCACCATCAACGGGTCCTATTCCAGATGTTACAATTCCTTCAGGACCTAATGTTAGATGTGACACGTACTTGTATCCTGGATGTACTGTATCTCCATTCTACGATTCTTTGATGGCAAAACTCTGTACTTGGGGGCAAACATATGAGGAATCAAGATTAAGAATGCTTAACGCCTTAAATGACTTTTACATTCAGGGTGTTGAGACATCAATTCCACTTTACAAAACAATTTTGAAAACAGATGAATACAAAAATGGTCAGTTATCAACTGACTTTTTGAAAAGATATGATATGATAAATAGATTAAAAGAAGATATTAAAAATGAAATAAAGGAGAAGCAATTACCTGCAACTGCTGCAGCTATTATGTATTCTGAATTTTTTCATAGTAAAGTACAATCATCAAATAGAACAAATTCCAATTGGAAAACTCATGGATAGAAAGAAATGGACTTTAAAGTAGAAAATATTGAAGAGATCTTTAGTGGAGAAGTTATTAAGAAACTTTCAAGTGATGAATATCTAATTAGAATTCAAGATAAAGAACATCAACTTCAGATTCTAAATATTAATTCTAATAAAATGGAGTTTGTATTAGATAATCAATTTCACAGTGTAAGATATATAGAAAATCAAACGGCTGAAATGAAAATTGTACTTGATGGTACATCAATTACAATCAATATGCATACACATCTTGATGATATTGTCTATAAAAATTCTGGTGGTGCAGATACCGGTAATGCACAATTAAACTTGAGAAGCCAAATTCCTGGTAAAGTTGTATCAATTAATGTTAGTGAAGGAAATGAAATTAAGAAAGATGATGTAGTTTGTGTTCTTGAATCTATGAAAATGCAAGTTTCAATTAAATCACATAAAGATGGTAAAATCAAAAGTGTAAAAATCAAAGAAGGAAACTCTGTAAACAAAAATGATATTATTGCTGAAATAGAATAATTAATTTGATTTTAAAACTTGCATAATCTCATCATAATTTGGTTCCTTTAACGGATCATCAACAATCCATTTCCAAATTACTTTATGTTCATTATCCAAAATGAATACTGAACGTTTTGCAGCATTGTAATTTTTTACATGTAGTAAATCTGGCAATAATACATCATAATCTCGTATAGTTTTGCTTTCATAGTCGCCCAAAACTGGAAAATTATAATTATTTTTTTCTGCAAATGCCTTGTTTGCAAATGGCCCATCATTACTAATTGCGATTACTTGTGCACCAAGTTCAGAAATTTCATTCCATTTATCTCTAAATGTGCATAATTCAACTTCACACACAGGGGAGCTTGCTGCCACAAAAAATGAAATAACTACTTTTTTCCCTTTAAATTCGTCTAAAGTTCTAAACTTTAATTCTGTATCAACTAACTCAAAATTTGGTGCCTTCTCGCCAATCTCTATTACCATGATATTGTCAATTTTTTGTCATATATCAATTAATGGCACTTCGAAAAATTCTGATCGAAAAAAATCGACATAGCTTTATATTTTCTACGCATGGAATCGTGCTAACTTGGTTGGCGAAAGTGTAGCATCTTACAGTAATGTGTTACTAATGTTTGGGTTTGCAGTAGTTGCAATTGCCCCTGCATTACTCATTTCCAGGATGATTTCACCAGAAAACAAGAAAAGACCAAATCCAGTAAAAGGGCTTCCAATGGAATGTGGTCAAGTCCCATCAGGTGCTGGCAGAACACATTTCATGATGCAGTATTATGCTTACATTCTGATGTTTGTAATTTTTGATGTTATGGCAATTTTCCTGTACGCATGGGGAAGTACTATTTTGGATATGCCACGTACAGCAACTTTACCAATTATAGCATTTTTAGGAATTATGTTTGCTGCAATGGCATTTGCATTATATCAACCAAAGAGGAAAAACATATGGTAATTCTATATACAAGTAACGAAGATGTACAAGGTGAGGGACTGAATTGTTAAAAGAATTAGTTACACCACAAAATGCAAATGTCTTTGTTGGTAAACTTGGCGACATTCTATACAAAGCAATTGACAAACCACTTGGAATGGCAATTAACTGGGGAAGAATGTGGTCATTGTGGCCAGTACACATTGAGACTGCATGTTGTAGTGTTGAATTCGGTGCAGCTTCCAGTCCTAGGTATGACGTCGAAAGATTCGGTATTATCGAGGCTTTTGGTTCACTTCGTCAATGTGATTTAGTCGTCGTACAAGGAACTATCACAAGAAAAATGGCACCACGTCTTAGATTGGTGTATGATCAAATGCCAGATCCAAAATATGTCATTGCAATG
>Ga0114933_10003538_pt1 | contig 15161 bp, 15 predicted proteins | sample 4SBtaG_FD_89691 | JGI IMG/M metagenome (GOLD analysis project Ga0114933, IMG submission 89691) | Deep subsurface microbial communities from Kolumbo volcano to uncover new lineages of life (NeLLi) - 4SBTROV12_W25 metaG | ecosystem: Environmental > Aquatic > Marine > Volcanic | place: Kolumbo... | reverse complement strand
TCTACCATCTTTAAATACTACCATAGAAGCTACTGTATCCGTTCCTCCTAAATGAGAAATATCAAATGCTTCAATAAGTCTTGGTGGTTTTTTAAGATTTAAGATATCTTTTAATTCATTTAACAGTTTTGGAATGTAATCTTTACGCTTTTCAATATTTAACAACCACTCATTTAATAATAACTTTGCATTTCGATTAGCAAGCTTAAGTTCTTGTAATTTTACTGCTCTTTGAGGAACATGAAATTTAACTTTTCTTGCTGCTTTATTTGATAACCAAGATTCAAGTTCTTTGGATTCTTCAGGAAGTTCAGGAAAATAAATCTTATTAGGGATATATGCTGCATTCATATAAAAATTGATAACAACTGATCTTAGAATATTATCTAATGATTCATCAGAGTCTAAAGATATCTTTTCTCTACTGAGTATTCTTCCTTCTCTAATTCTTAAGATAACAACCACAAAGTGTTTATCCTTATTTTGATAACCAATCACATCTCTATTTGAGAAATCTGCCTCTAATTTTCTTTGACCAACTTTAAATGAATTTATTGCCTTTATTTGATCTCTTACTCTACCAGAATCTTCATACATCATTTTTGAAGTAAAATAATCCATTTGTTTGGAAAGTTTCTTTTCAACAGTCTTGGTTTCACCCTTAAGAAAGGAAATCATATCAGCAACCATATCTTGATACTCATTCTCTGTTATTGTCCTTATACCTAATCCATTCTTCAATACTAAAGGCTGTTTGGTTTCTTGGTCTATTTCATTAAGCTCTATATAGCAATTTCTGATTGGAAATGCTTTATATAATACATCAACTAACCTTCTCATCGACTTCACATCAGTATATGGTCCAAAATATTTTGATTTATCATTAAATATTTTTCTTGTAATAAATACCTTTGGAAACTGCTCATTGGTTATTTTTAAGTATGGGAAAGACTTATCGTCTTTCAATTGGACATTATATTTAGGTTTAAACTTCTTTATTAATGTAGCTTCAGTAATAAATGCGTCCGCTTCATCCTGACAAACAATCCATTCAAAGTCTTCAATTCTTTTTAATAAAGACTGTTCTTTTGGAGTTCTATAAGATTTTTTTTGAAAATAAGACTTTACTCTATTCTTAAGATTTTTTGCCTTACCAATATAAATGATTTTTCCGTTTTTATCTTTAAATTGATAAATGCCGGGCTGCTTTGGAAGGCCTAAAATTTTGGACTGTATGCTGATATTATGATCTCCAAAATGTTCTAGTAAATAGAACTAATACAGCAAAAATTTCTAATCTTCCTAAAATCATTCCAAACATCATTAGGTATTTTCCTACTATGTGCATACTGTCATAATTATCCATGGCTCCATACTCTCCGATAGATGGACCAATATTACCCATAGCTGAAGCAGCTGCTCCAATTGAAGATTCTAAATTGTCTCCTAACATTACAAAAATAATAGATGCCAAAAAGAAGAATAAGATATAAAATAAGAAAAATGCTAACGTTTTTCTTATAAGCTCATCTGATAAAACCTTCTTTCCGATTCTAACAGGAATAATTGCTTTTTCGTGTAGAGCTCTTTTTAATTCAACTCTAACATATTTATACAAAGCAACAATTCTGATAATTTTAATACCTCCACTGGTTGAACCACCCATTGCCCCTGAAAACATTAAAATGTAGAGTAAATATTGTGAAATAAAAGGCGTCCAACTACTATAATCAGTTGCAGTATAACCAGTTGTTGTAATTATTGAAACAGTTTGAAATGCAACATCCAAAGGAGAAGTATCTCCATTATTAAAGAACCCAAAAGAGAAGATTAAGCCTATAAATAATAAACACACAAATATATAATATTGGAATTCTCTATCTCTTTGATAAGACCTTAAGCCAAGATTAACTGCTCTAAAATGTAAAGCAAAATTAGTTCCAGTGATCAACATAAATACTAAAATGACTGATTTTACATAATCACTTTGTCCATTTATACTATCACTAAACGTTGAAAAACCTCCAGATGGCATCGTTGTCATTGCATGACAAATAGCATCAAAAAAAGACATATTATAAGATAATAAAAGAAAAAGTGTAAACGTAAATCCTATATAAAATTTCAACAATAATCTCGCTGTATCCTTAATTCTAGGAGTTATTTTTTCTGAAGAAGGCCCAGGATATTCCAGATTGAAAATCTTTTCCCCGGATACGCCAAGTAATGGCAATAAAGCTATAGTAAAAATAACAATTCCAAGTCCACCAAACCATTGAAGAAAAGAACGCCATAACAATATACTTCTTGGCATATTTTCAATATCAGTTAGAATTGTAGCTCCAGTTGTTGTTACACCTGAAACTGATTCAAAAAGAGCATTTGAATAACCATTAAATGCTCCTGATAGATGAAATGGAATTGAGCCAAATATAGCGGCTGAAATCCAACATAAAACAATTACTAAAAATACATCTTTGTTAGAAAAAGATTTAGCTTTTCTTGACAAATACCAAACTGGCACGGCGCAAAAAATTGAAATTGCAGATATTTGGAAAAGATACAAACTAGAAGAATCAAAATATTCTAGCGTTGCAGGTATTAGAAGGAATACAGATAAAACTGCAATTAAAATTGATAAAAGTCTAAATGTTGGCCTAAGACTCATTATTCTGATTTAAAGATTTTACTAACTTCCCTTATTTTAGAATTAATACAAAATATAAGAACAGTATCATTCTCCGTAATTTGAAAATCACCTGCAGGAATTTTAATATGCCCGTTATGATTTACTAACGCTAAAATACATCCGTGGGGCAAGTTCAGATTAGATACTGGTAACCTAGAAGCTTTTGAATCTTTTTCTGCTACAAGCTCAATTGCCTCCATATCCAAAGAACTAAAAAGCTGAATAACGTGTTCTTTTTGATCAATTCTGATAGATTTTATGACTGCATTAACACTCACAGTATTTTTACTTACAATAGAACCAATTCCAAGATCAGACATATTTCTTACATAATCTGGATTGGTTACATGTATAATTGAGTGTTTGACTTTTAATTGCTTTGCAAGTATTCCAGCTAAAAGGTTTAATTGCTGGTCTTCAGTTACAGCCACAAACGAATCGACCTCAGAAATATTTTCTCCTCTTAAAAACTCTATATCAGAAGCATCAGAATTAAGTACAATTGTTTTATCAAGTTCATTAGCAATTTCAGTTGCTTTTTCTTTTGATTTCTCAATCAATCTTACAGACATATCCTCTTCAAGCATTGAGGAAACTATCCTACCAATTTTACTAGCTCCTGCTATCATAACTCTTTTTGAATCTGAATTTTTTACTCCAAGCGTATCGAGCAATGAATTAAGATTTTTTGACTTAACAAAAAAGAAAACATAATCTTCAGGTTCAAATTTAAAAGTTGTTGAAGGAATTGTCATTTTTTCTCCTCTGATAACAGCAACTATTAAACTTCTAAAATCAACATTTGATTTATGAAATTCTTCTACGGTCATACCAGAAAGCTTTGATCTGTGGTTAATTTTTTTTGAAAATAATACAGCTTTACCACCTTCAAATTCATAAAACTTATCTGCATATGGATGCTTAACTAATCTTATAATTTCATTTGCTACCTCTTTTTCAGGATGAATCACCATATCTACACCAAATTTTTCAGGAGGAATTGCATTTCCATTTCTAGAGTAGTCTAAATCTCTTAGTCTAGCGATGATTTTTTTAGCACCGAGGTTATGACATTGTAATGATGAAATAAGGTTTGTTTCGTCTGAATTTGTTAAGCAAAACACATAATCAGCATCTGCAACATTAATATTCTTTAAGAGTTTTTCATCTGAACCATTACCTTGATTAACGATAACGTCTAAATGCTCATTAGCTCTCGAGCATTTTTTGTGATCAATATCAATAACTGATATATCATAGTCAAGTTCACTGAGTGATTTTGCTACGTGAAAACCTACTTCACCTGCACCTATAATAACAATTTTCATGTCTGGAGGTAAATCTATAAAGAATTAATTCAAAAACAATACAAATTCGATTATTTTTTTCTAAATATTTCTGCACCAATATTAGTTAATTTTTCCTCAATCTTATCATAACCGCGATCAATATGATAAACTCTACTTATTTTAGTAACTCCTTTAGCACATAAAGCAGCAATAATTAAGGCTGCTGAAGCTCTTATGTCTGTAGACATAACATCTGCACCAATTAAACTTCTATCGCCTTTTATGGTAGCGACTGAATCTTTAAGCTTGATATTGCACCCCAGACGATTTAATTCCATTATATGGGTAAATCTATCATAATAAATGTTTTCTTTTATAGTTGAAATACCTTTTGCTAGACACATAAGCATCATCCATTGAGCTTGAAGATCAGTGGGAAAACCAGGATATTCATTTGTCTCTATATTAGTTGGTAATATATCATTAGTTCTGGACTTTACGATAATAGAATTATCAGACACTTCAATGTTAATATTAGCTTTTTGTAAACATTGAACCACACTTTCTAAATGCTCTGGTATAATATTTGCAACTTTAACTTCTCCTCCAATAGCAGCTGCAGCAATTAAAAATGTACCTGCCTCAATTCTGTCAGGAATAACAGAAATATTTTCAATAGATTTAAGTGAATCAACTCCTTTAATTGTTAATGTATTAGAACCAATTCCAGAAATATTAGCACCCATTTGATTCAGCATCTGACAAAGCTGTTGAATTTCAGGTTCAGCAGCAGCATTTGTGATTACTGTTGTTCCTTTTGCCAGTATTGCTGCCATAAGAACGTTACCAGTAGCTCCAACAGAAATCTTTGGAAAATGAATCTTACTTCCTTTCAAGCTTCTACCATCAGCTACCACATATCCATTTTCTATAGATATTTTAACCCCCAATGCTTTCAGGCCATCTAAATGGAAATCTACAGGTCTGGGTCCCCAAGCACATCCTCCAGGAAGAGAAACTTTTGCTTCACCAAATCTTGCAATTAATGGTCCAAGGACATAAAAAGAGGCTCTCATTGTTTTGACTAAGTCATACGGAGCAAATGGTTTATTTAAGTTGGAAGAATCAACAGAAACTGAATTATTTGAAGAAAATTGCACTTTAGCACCCATTTCTTCTAACAATTTAGACATAGTAATTGAGTCTGATAAAGTAGGTACATTTGAAATTTTAATGTTACCTCTATTTAGAATTGCAGCAGCCATAAGCGGGAGAACAGCATTTTTTGCTCCACTAACTTCAACTAAGCCATTAAGCTTTTTTAATCCGTTAATTTTAAAATAATCCATTACTGCACTACGCAAAAAGCTATAGCATAGTTCCCGTCATGTGAAATTGAAAGATCTACAACTGTATCTCCTTTTAAATCAACGCCAGGCTTTCCACTTTTATAATTAAAAACTTCAATAGATTTAAAACTTAATTTTGAAGAATTTTTGCTTGTTGAAGTAGCCTTTCTAACTGCTTCTTTGGCTGCAAATCTTCCAGAAAAGAATTGTGCCTCATTACTTCTTAACTTTGCATCATTTATTTCATTTAAAGAAAATATTTTATCTAAAAATCTTTTTCTTTTCGAAGAGCTTAAAATTTCTTTTATTCTATTAATTGATACAATGTCAACACCAGTTGATAAGTTATTTTTCATTTTCAGATTCAACAATGTTTATCAACTCAGAAATATCATCTATGTCCCAATTTGCTCCAGAATTTTTCACTCCAAATGTGTCACCATATCTAGCAAAAATTGTTTTGATGCCTAAGCTATTAGCTCCAACAACATCTCTTTCAGGCCAATCTCCAATCATAACAACCTCATCTTTACTAAGACCTAATTTTTTTAAAACTAGATTAAATGGTTTCGGAGAAGGTTTTCTTTCTTTAGAGTCATCAAATGTAACCACAGCATCAAACATATGATGCAAATTTAAGTAATAAATTCTCATCCATGCTTCTCGACTCGGGGCATCAGATACAATGGCAAGCTTTATTCCAGTCTTCATTAAATGATTTAATGTCCTGTGAACGTTAGGATAAGCTTTTAGGTTTGCTTCTTTTCCTCTTCTATAAGCCACAATAGCAGCAGCAAGATATTTGTTATCTACATAACCAATCTTATCTTTTAGGAACTTGTTAAAAACAAGTTGGTGTTCCCAACCTTCTGATTCGTAGATTGACATTACTTGTTTATAAGAATCTTCAATCTCGATTTCAAGACCAGCTTCTTTCATGGATAAGAGAGCATTTAAGACTGCTTCTCTTTTCATTTTAATAAAATCTAAAAGTGTATTATCTAAATCAAATATTACAGCTTTGATCATTGCTCATATTTTTCAGGATTTCTTACACGATCAATTTCATATTCAGCCATTTTTCTCCAGTCGCGATCATTTCGAGCTCTTTCAAAATGATTTATAGAAGCATTTTTATTACCACTACCACTACAATATTCAGCAATACCAAGCTCAAACCAACCACCACCAAAATTCTTTTTTAGATCTGTAGATTCTAAAGCTGCCTCTTTAGCTGATTCACAATCACCAAGTTTGTTGTATGCTTCAGCAAGATGAAACCATGAAAGGTGTTCTTTAGGAGCAAGCTCCACTGCTTTTGATAACGCTTCGGCAGATTTTTCATAATTTTCAATTTTAGCATAAGTAATACCCAAAGAGTGATAGGCAAATGAATAATTTGATTTTACGTCAATAGCTTTTTGGAAACTTGAAATTGCTTTATCAAATTCTTCAGTATCAATGTAAATATCTCCTAAGCTCTTATGAGCTTTATAATATTTACCATTTAAACGAACTGTTTCTTTAAAAGAATTCATAGCATTTTCAATATCACCATTTTCCTTATAAGCTAGACCAAGACTATACCAACCTTTATCATAAGTTTTTTTGATATCTAAAGCCTTTAGGTAGTTTTCAATAGCCATGGATAAATTTCCCATTTTTCTTTGAAGAACTCCTATTTGAAAATGTGCTTGATATATTCTAGAATTAATTAATAAAACCTGATTATATTTTGTTAATGCTGATTCAAGATTTCCATTTTTGTAATCTTGGTTAGCACTATTGTAAAGTTTTTTAGCAACATTAGAAATTGATTTTTTTGATTTATCATATCCAGAATCTACCTGAAGGGATTTTTTGTAAAAATCAACAGCAGTCATAAATTCTTTTTTTCCTTCATATGCCTTTCCTGTTCCATATAAAGATTCAGCTGAATTTGGTACGCTTTGTAAAACATCACCAAAACCCTGGATAGCATCATCAAATCTTCCATCTTGGACGGCTCTATTAGCATTATTTCTTTTATTTCTTAAATTATTAAGCTTGTCAAACTCCGCTCTAAATTTTTCATTTGATTTATCAGCTTCAATTGCAGATCTCATTTTTTCTCCAGCAAGTTCGATGTTTCCAACTGATAGAGCTTTTTGAGATTCTTCATACAATGCAACTGCAGAAGTTTGAGCATATAATGCAGAACAAGTTAAAAGTACTATAATGAAATTTTTCATTTTGTCACCTTATGTTTATTTCAAATTTTTCTAAATCTAATAATTCTTTTAAAAATAATGTTAAATAAAAATATCAGTGCCGAAGGCGGGACTTGAACCCACACAGAGTTTCCTCCACTAGCCCCTCAAGCTAGCGTGTCTACCAATTCCACCACTTCGGCAAAAATTAGTTTGAAGAATCTTCTTCTGGAATTAACTCTTCTGCTGATGGAAGTGAAAATTCTTGAGGAATCATTTCATCTACCTGTCTTGATTCAGCATCTTTTTGCAAGATTGATTCAGATGATGTGCTAGATTCTCCGCTCAAAGCACCAATAAGCATCGCTAATCCAATAAAAGCAATGCCTAAACCTGTTGTTAATTTTGTTATAAAATCATTAGCTCCTGAAGATCCAAGCATGGTATTAGCAGTACCACTCATCATAGAGTTTAATCCACCCTGTCCAGACTGCATCAAAACGACTACAATCAAAAGAATGCTAATAATTGTGTGTATAGTAATTAAAAATTGAACCATATTACCTCATTTTATTTAAAATATTTTTAAACTTTCCAAAATCTGCGCTAGCGCTACCAATTAAAAATCCATCAAGCAATGGAATGGTTGACAACTCTTCGACAGAATTTTCGTCAACTGATCCTCCATAAAATAAACTTATATTAGAATCATTTTCATTGGAATATAACTCTTTTATTAAATTATTTATATATGAAAGAACATCCTTAATATATTCTTTGGATGCTACCATTCCTGTTCCAATTGCCCAAACAGGTTCATAAGCTATAATTAGCTCTTTATTTATAAGCTCTTTTGGTAAAATAGAAAGCTGTTTTTTGATAACTTCAAATGTTTGATTTTGCTCTTTTTGTTTAAGATTCTCTCCAATACATAGCACAACTGAATTAATATTATCTAAACAAATATTAAGTTTTTTTTCGATCAACTCATTGTCTTCTTTAAAAATAGTTCTTCTTTCAGAATGTCCAACGATACAAGAATCAATCTTAAGCGATGTAACTGAATTTGATCCCGTAACAGCTCCTGAGGTTAAAATATCGCAATCTTGCATACCTACTCTTATATTGGAAAAATCTTTTGCTAAAACTTGGATTGCCTCAAGCGATAAATGGCTTGGAAAAATCATGATATTAAAATCAGAAAAAAAATCTTTATTAGAATTAACTTGTAACATAAACTGCTTAGATTCTTCGCTGTCTAAGTACATCTTCCAGTTTGCCGCAAATATTTTTTTATTCATTTTTTAATATCTCCAGTGCTGTAAGTTTCTTTCCAGATAACATTTCTAAACAAGAACCACCTCCTGTTGAAACATGTGATAGTTCTTCAATTATGCTCTCACTATAATTTCTTATAGCTGCTACCGTGTCTCCACCTCCAACAATTGAAGTTAAGTTGTTTTCTACAATAGCATCAACAATTCTATTTGTTCCAACAGCAAAATTTGGATTTTCAGCAACACCTACAGTTCCATTCCACAGTAATGTATTTGATGATGAAATAATCTTTGAAAAAAGTTTAATTGATTTTTCTCCTATATCTTCACAAATCATATTTTCAGGAATGTCTTTTGCATCAGCAATACATATTTTTCCAGATCCAAATGAATCTAATTCTCCTGAAAAATCTAGTGGAAGAGTAATATTAGTTCCTTTTTTTGATGCCTTTTTTAAAAGGTTTTTTGCAATATCAACTTTATCATTTTCAACCAAAGACATACCTACACTATAATTCATAGCTAATAAAAATGTATTTGCCATAGCTCCACCAATAATAATATTATCTGCAACCTCTAAGAAATTTTCAATGACAGCTATTTTTGTATCAATTTTTGAACCACCAATTATTAAAGAAAGAGGTTTTGGTGGATTTGTTAACTTGTCTGATAAAAATTTTACTTCCTGCTCCATTAAAAAACCCATTCCTTTTGTAGCAAAATGCTTTACAATTCCTGCATTGGAGGCATGTTCTCTGTGAGCAGTTCCAAAAGCATCATTTATGTAAATAGAACCATGTTTTGCAAGCTTAGAAGCAAACTCAGAATTATTTTCAGTTTCTTCATTATAAAATCTCAAATTTTCTAGTAAATGGATCTCTCCATCTTTTAAATTTTTTGAAACGTCAATTGCGTCTTCAGAGATACAATCATTTGAAAATTTAATTGGCATTTCTAATAGCTCAGCTAATTTTTCACCTGCAGGAATAAGTGAAAGCTTACTATCAGCTTTACCTTTAGGTCTTCCCATATGGGACATTAATACAACCTTTGCTCCTTTTTCAAGACAGTATTTAATTGTGGGAATTGATTTAAGTATTCTGTAATCATCTGTCACTAGCTCATTTTCGACTGGCACATTATAGTCAACTCTAATGAGAACTGTCTTTCCAGATGTCGTATTTGACGACTTAAAGTCTATTGAAGAAATCTTACGCAACATGACTGCATAAGGTACAAATTAATTTAAACAATTCCTTGGTCAATCATGGAATCTGCAACTCTTACAAATCCACCAATATTTGCCCCATCAACATAGTTTACAAAGTCATCTTTTTTACCATATTTAACACAGGTGTTATGTACACGTTGCATGATTTCTTTAAGCAAACCATCAACCTTATCTCTAGTTAATGGAATTCTTGTACTATTTTGACTCATTTCAATACCTGAAATAGCTACTCCACCAGCATTTGCTGCTTTACCAGGTCCAAATAATATTTTTTGATTGATAAAGTGATGGACAGCATTTGTTGTTGAAGGCATATTCGCACCTTCTGCAACTACATAACAACCATTATGAGTTAGCTGTTTAGCATCATCAAGATTTAGTTCATTTTCTGTAGCACAAGGTAATGCGATATCACATTTAATTGACCATGGACGCTTACCTTCAACATATTCTACATTGAATTTTTTAGCATATTCCGAGATTCTAGCTGATCTGACGCTTTTTAACTTTTTAACATATTCAATTTTTTCTTGGGTTATTCCATCAGGATCATGAATAAATCCACTTGAATCAGAAAGTGTTACTGGTTTAGCGCCAAGCTCAATTAATTTTTCACAAGCAAATTGAGCAACATTTCCTGAACCAGACACTGTAACAGTTTTACCTTTTAAGGAATCTTTTCTAGTTTCCAACATTTCTAAAACAAAATAAACTAAACCATATCCAGTTGCTTCAGGACGAATTAAACTTCCTCCCCAATTAGTACCTTTTCCAGTTAGAACACCGGTAAATGCATTTCTAATTTTTTTATATTGACCGAACATATATCCAATTTCTCTACCTCCTACTCCAATATCTCCAGCAGGAATATCAGTTCTTCTACCAATATGTCTGTAAAGTTCATTCATAAATGCATAACAAAAACTCATTATTTCTTTATCAGATTTTCCTTTTGGGTCAAAATTTGAACCACCTTTACCTCCACCAAGGTTTAAGCCAGTTAAACTATTTTTAAAAACTTGTTCAAAGGCCAAAAATTTTAATACTCCTAGATTGACGTTAGGATGAAATCTTAAACCACCTTTATATGGACCAATAGCTGAATTAAATTGGATTCTGTAACCTAAATTTACATGAACATTATTCTTATCGTCCATCCATGGAACTCTAAAGATAATTGTTCTATCTGGTACAATTATTCGATCAAGAATATTAAACTTACAATAATGTTCATTGCTAGTAGCAGTATCCCAAATTGAATGTATTACTTCTTTAACAGCTTGATGGAATTCTTTTTGATCTGAGTAATTATCAACAACTGAATCTAAAAATTCTTTTTTTGATTTATATTTCATTGAGTTAGTTATCTCCTATTTATTGCGTCAATGAATGAAATTACAAAACATTAAAAAAAAGCAAAGTGTTTTTTAAAAAAATTTAAAAAATAAAATAATTTAGACATTTAATTCTGAGTGATATAACTTTAGCCGTTTATGGCGGAGTAGCTCAGTTGGTTAGAGCAGCGGAATCATAATCCGAAGGTCGGGAGTTCAAATCTCTCCTCCGCTACAAAAGAATCAATCAATTCTATCTCATCCTTTGTAAGCACTGATTTGTAATATTCATTACTGAATTTTTTATTATAATTACTATCGTGTTGAATATTTTTTAATGGAAAATGTATTTGTGAATTTTTTCCTTTATTTAAAGATTTTGAAAGTAAAATTATTTTATCAGGAATTTCTAATTCAAGCCATCTTAATAAATTTGCCACTTCTTCTTCTGGATTTTTAGAAAATTTTTGTTGAGAAAAAAAATATAAATTTTTATTAGGACTTATGTTATTAATATAAAGATAGAATAACTCATAAAACTGAATTGCTCCTATTACATAACTTGATATTTTATCACAAGCTTGAAGTCTATAAGATTTTATACTGTTTGTTGGAAAAAAATTTACCAAATCTTCAAATTCTTTAAAGTTCCATTTCATTCTTTTAAAACTAGCAGCCAGTGGCTTTAAAGGTCTATGACAAATTATTACTTTATGATTTAAACAAAGTTCTTCTGAACTAAATAATAAAAATGGGTCTTTTATTAATAATTGTCTATTAGTTGAGCGTTTTTTTGCCTTTAAATAGGATAAGGAGCTTTCATTTCCAAAAATAGTCTTAATAATTTTTTTTGAAAAATTATCATGCTTTAAATATCCTTTCTTAAAACTAGATTTAAATTGTATTAGATCATTAAAGATTGACTGGAATTCTTTAACAGAAATATTTTTACCTGGATAAGGGTAATTGAAATTAATATCATTTATGCCCTGATTGACGTTAAATGGCTCATAAATCATTGAAAAACCTTTTATAGATGATAATACCTTACCTAAAGGAGTTGTTCCAGATCTAGGTATACCAGAAATGATTATTGGTTTTTTGATATTTTTCATATTTTAAAATAATGTTATTAGCTGAAAATAAAGAAAAAATATATATAAAATGTATCGAAAGTATTAAAAATACTTCAGAACGCAATAAGCTTAAACTTATCTCAACGTTACTTTTTGATTCTTTTGATAGCTGGATTTTTTGCGGTTTTTATTTTCAAGATGGGGATGAGCTTTTTATATCAGAATATAGTGCAGATAAAATACCTTGCAGTCCAATTCAATTGGATGGAGTTTGTGGTACTGCAATTCTTAAGAATCAAATTCAAAATATTGATGATGTTAATAAATTTGAAGGTCATATTGTTTGTGATGAAAAAAGCAAATCAGAACTATGTATTCCCTTTGAATATAGCGGTATTAAATACGTCTTAGATATTGATTCAAAAATAAAAAGGGCTTTTTGTAAAGTTGATGAGGAATATTTACTAAAAATAATTAGAGAGATCTAACTATTCTTTAACTTCTTCTTCTACAACAGGATCTTCAGTTACATCTACCACTTCATCAGACTCGAAATTAAATTTGTCTACAAATTCAATTAGAGATATTTTGGCAGCATCATTTACTCTAGATCCAAGCTTAATAATTCTAGTGTAACCTCCAGGTCTATCAGAATAATTTGGAGCAATTACATCAAAAAGGATCTTGACTGCATCATCATTGTGGATTTTTTTCAAAACTTCACGTCTGTTGTGAACAGTGTGTTTTTTAGCTTTTGTAATCATTGGCTCAATAAATTTTCTCAACTCTAAAGCTTTTTGGTGTGTTGTTTTAATTCGTTTGTGTTCAATTAATGAACTAGCCAAATTAGACATCATAGCTTTTCTATGTGCAGATAATTTACCAAACTTTCTTGATGATATTCTTTTTCTCATTATGCTTCGTCTTCAGTGTAAGGACTCGTATCCATTCCAAACTTTAATCCCATAGTTTCTAGCTTTTCAATTAACTCATTTAAAGATTTTCTTCCAAAATTCTTGTATTCAAGCATCTCAGCTTCATCTTTATCGACAAGCTCTCCAATCAAAGTAATACCTGCAGCCTCAAGACAATTATGACTACGTACAGATAATTCCATTTCATCAATAGATGATTCAAGAAGTTTACGAATTTGTAAAATTTCTTCACTTACAGGCTTATCTATTTCAAGAATTGAAGGATTACTTATTGAATTAATAATATTATAATGTTCTGACAATACAGAAGAGCAATAACTAACTGCATCAATTGGAGTAATTGAACCATCTGTAGTAACATTTAATGACAGCATTTCAGTATCTTCTTTTGCTCCAGGTAATGGAGAAACATTAAACGAAACTTTGGTTACTGGATTGAAAATACTATCAATAGGTATCATACCAACTGGAGAGTTATTTAATTTGTTTTCCTCACTAGATTTATAACCTTTTCCAATTCCAAGTCTTAATTCAACTTCTAATGTGGTACCTTTGGCTATATCAGTTATATAATGATCAGGATTTAAAATAGTAAAATCATTACTCGCAGCTTGTATATCGGCAGCTGTAAAAGCTTTAGGACCTTTAACCTTTAAAAAGATTGGTTCAACAGAACTTTCGAATAAATGAAAACGAACTCCTTTTAAATTCATAATGACATCAGCAACATCTTCTGTCACTCCCTCTATTGTAGAAAATTCATGATGAGCGCCCTCAATCTTAACATTAGTAATTGCTGCGCCAGGAACAGCTGTAAGAAGAGCTCTCCTTAAAGAATTACCAACAGTAATGCCGTATCCTCTGTCAAGAGGTTTAATAGTAAAATTACTTGAGTTATCTTCTGTAATTTTATGTGAAATTTTAAATTTTAAATCATTGCTCATGTTTCTTCCTTTATCTTGAATAGTATTCAACAACTAATTGTTCGTTCATAGTTAAATCAATTTCATCTCTTTCTGGGAAACTGACAAATGTTCCTACCATTTTTGCTTTATCTAATGATAACCATGAAATATTTAAATCACCTTTTACCATTTTGATGGCATTTAAAATAATATCTAATTTTTTACTTTTATCTCTTACAGTAATAAGATCGCCAGGTTTTAATCTGAATGATGCAATATTAACTTTTCTATTATTAACTAAAAAATGACTATGACTGACTAATTGTCTAGCAGCTGGCCTTGTAGGAGCAAAACCAAGCTTATAAACAACATTATCTAATCTTGATTCAAGCATAACAAGTAAGTTTAAACCAGTTTCACCTTTCATAAGTGAAGCTTTTTTAAAATAATTTCTAAACTGTTTTTCAAGCATTCCATAAGTAAACTTAATTTTCTGTTTTTCTTTTAATTGAACAGAATATGTAGAAAATCTTTTACCAGACTTTCCGTGCTGTCCAGGGCCATACCCTTTCTTTGATAATAATCGGTCAAACTTAGGGTTTCCAAAAATATTAACTCCCAGCTTTCTAACTAACTTACCTTTTGGTGTATTTAATTTTGCCATTCTTTATACTCTTCTCTGTTTTTTAGGTCTACATCCATTATGTGGCAATGGAGTAACATCAGATATTGATGTTACTTGCAATCCAGCAGCAGATAATGCTCTAATAGCTGATTCTCTTCCTGCTCCAGGACCTTTAACTCTTACAGACACTGTAGTCATTCCCATACTCACAAATTCACTAGCTACTTTCTCAGAAGCAACAGTTGCTGCATAAGCAGTATTT
>Ga0114933_10003536_pt1 | contig 15169 bp, 13 predicted proteins | sample 4SBtaG_FD_89691 | JGI IMG/M metagenome (GOLD analysis project Ga0114933, IMG submission 89691) | Deep subsurface microbial communities from Kolumbo volcano to uncover new lineages of life (NeLLi) - 4SBTROV12_W25 metaG | ecosystem: Environmental > Aquatic > Marine > Volcanic | place: Kolumbo... | reverse complement strand
GCGCCGATGACCCGCGCGCCGATCAGCCAGTTCGGGGCGCCGAAGTCCTGGCCGTCGCGGACGACCGGCTCGTCCCCGACGACCTCCTTCTGGATGTGCATGGCGTAGCGCCCGGAGAGCGCGCCGACGCCGACGTCGACCTCGACGAGGGGGTGAACGCCGTAGCCCACCCAGGCCACCCCGCCGGCGCCCGAGGACTGGCTGCGAGCCTGCCAGGCTTTGGCCTCGAGGACCTCGAAGGTGTCGCCGTCGATCGTGTACCAGCCGCGGTAGCTCGAGGACCACGGCCCCTGGGACACGGCGCCGCCGATGCGCACGACCAGCTGCTGGCGTCGGCCCGCCGCGAGCTCCCGCCACTGGGGAACGGTCAGACCCGAGTTCTTGTACTTGATGTACTCGCCCGGGGTCATGCCCAGCATCTCCCAGGCCGGTCGGGCGTCGGTGCGGCTCTCTGCCTCGAGGTCGCCGACGGTGTACTCGGGCCGGTCGATGTCCCCGCCCCCCCGCGAGGTCAGGGTGGTCACGTCGCCGATCTCGGCGGCCAGGGCAGCCAGCTGACGGCTGGCCAGCTCCGCGTCGGCGCGGGCCTGCTCCTCGAGCTCGGGGTCGTCGAACTCGCGGATGTCATCGTGGCGGCCCTCGCGGCCCTCGATCACCGCGACGAGGATCTCTGCGACGCCCTCGGCGAAGGCCTGGTCGTCGCCCAGCCCCAGCTCCGCGTCGAAGGCGAGGGCCTCGCGGGAGTTCCAGACGTCGATGATGGTGACGTGCACCACGCTGCCCGAAGTCGTCGCGTCCACCGTGCCGGCGATGGCGTAGCGGGCCTCGACCCGATCCCCGACCACATAGGCGCAGCCCAGGTACTCGCCGGGGGGGCAGGACAAGATGTAGATCTGGGCGCTGTACTCGCCGAAGTCGGGCGCGGCGGTCACCGGGATGCTGACCAGCTCCGGGTGCTCGGAGAGCTGGCTCTGCAGGAAGCCGGACAAGAGCGCCGCCAGGCTCTCGGCCTCCTTGTTCGCCGCCTGGAACTCCGAGACGAAGACCCGCGTGGGCTCGTCTTCGGCCAAGGCGGTCGAGGTCAGCGCGAGCAGCAGTCCGAGCACGACCGAGAGGGTATCAGCGCGAGACCACGCGTCGCCGCGGGGCGCGCTTCGCCGGGAGGTCGTCCGCGTCCGGCGGATCGAGCACGGCGACGAGCTCCACGTGGGCGGTCTGCGGGAACATGTCGTAGGGCTGCAGCGAGTGCACGGTCCAGCCCCGCTCCAGGAACTCGGAGAGGTCCTTGGCCAGGCTCCTCGGCGAGCAGCTCACGTAGACGACCCGGCGGGGATGGAGCTCGAGGATGCCCTTGGCCACGGCGCCCTCGAGCCCGCGGCGCGCTGGATCGACCACGACGACGGGGCGGCGGCCCTCGAGCCGCTTGCAGAGATCCGGCAGGACCTCCTCGACGACGCCACGGACGAACTCCGCGGGGACGCGACCGGCGCTGGCGGCCTGGCGCGCGCGGCGGACCGCGCCCGCGTTGGACTCGACGCCCAGCGCCCAGCCTGTCTTCGGGGCGAGCGCGAGCGCGAAGCCGCCCACGCCGCTGTAGAGGTCGACGACCGGGACGCCCTCGCCCTCGGCGGCGGCGACCACGTCGGCGTAGAGGACCTCGGCGACGCTGGGGTTGGTCTGGAAGAAGTCGGTGGGGCCGACGTGGTAGTCGACGCCGGCCAGGGACTCGACCAGGAAGTCCTCGCCGAGGAGCCGGCGGGTGTGGATCTCGCCCTCCTCATCGCGCTCGAAGATGGCGTTGTCGGAGCGCTCGTTCACGTGGACGTGCACGCCGACGACCTTGTCGACGGTGCGTGCGATGGCCTCGGCGAAGGTGGAGACGATGCGCGCATCGTAGTTCACGACCAGCGTGACCAGGAGCTCGCCGGTCTTGCGAGAGCGGCGCGCCTGGATGTAGCGGAGCAGCCCGCGCTCGCCGTCGAAGGGCCGCACGTCGAGCTCGATCATCTGGTGGGCCGCCGACTTGGTCAGCATGCGCAGGTCGGGGTGGACGACGTGGCAGTCCGGGATCGGCACGACGCGGCGGGTGAAGCGGCCGGGCGCGCCCAGCTGGGGTCGGCCTCGATCCGAGTAGCCGGCCAGGAGCTTCAGCACGTGCCGGAAGTCGGTCTCCCCGTCGGGGCTGGCCTTCATCGGCAGCACCTCGACGTCGCCGACGCCCTCGCGCTCCAGCGCGTCCACGACGAGCCAGGTCCGCGCGTCGTGCTGGGCCTCGACCGTGACGTGCATCAGCGGACAGCCGCCGCAGGGATGGAAGCGATCGCAGGCCGGCTCGACCCGCCGGGCGTCCGGCTCACGCGAGGTGACCCAGTGGCTGTAGACCTGCTGCTGGCCGCGGCCGCGGACCTCGACCCGGCACTGGTCCCCCGGGATGCCCTGCCAGACCAGGAGCGGCTTGTGCTCGCCGGGGCAGACGGCCTCGCCGCGCGGGCTCCAGAAGCTGGGCGTGCAGACCAGCGTCTCGGAACGATGACGCCGAGGCCCCCCGGAAGGGCGTCCACGGCGCTGGGGCTTGCGGTCTCGCGCCATCCTCGGCGTCTATCGGACCCCCTCAAGGATCGCCCGTCGAAAAAGTCTTGACGAGTCGATAGTTCCATGCTCAGCTGACCTTCCTCACCCGGGCCGGCACCCCCCCCTTCCCTCCTCGCCGGACCGACCCCATCCCGCACATGATTGCCAACGATCCGATCCCCTTCGACGAGGACCCGCGTGGACGCGGCGCCGGTGGCGCACGCGCGATCGCAGAGGTCCTCGAGGACCGCGGCGTCGATGCCACGGCCGACCTCTTCGACGAGGCCGTCGAGCTCGCCCGCGCCGGCCAGCTCAACAAGTCTCGCGACCGCCTCCGCATGCTCCTGTGCCTGGACCCGCACGACGGCCAGGCCCACCTGCTGCTGGCCAAGGTCTTCGTGGCCCAGAAGCGCTGGACCGACGCGATCGCGCAGCTCGACGCTTCCACCGCCTGCGGCCTGCGCCTGCCCCCCGGGCTCCGCGAGTCCGTGATGGCCCAACGGGACGCGACCAGCCGCACGACCCGCGACGACAAGGTCATGGCCGCCACTCGCGGTGAGCTCCACGCGCTGCGAGACGAAGCCCGTCGGCTGCGCGCCGAGAACACGCGGCTGGAGCGCTCCGTGCGCGACCTGACCGACAAGGCCCGCCTGTGGATGAGCGCGACGACCGTTGTCGGCGTGGTCTGCATCGTGGCCCTGCTCGGCAGCGCGCTCTTCGGTGGCTCCGAGGACCCCGCCCTCGTCGAGCCCGAGGTCGTCGCCGAGGCGCCGGTCGAGGCCCCCGTGGAGGCGCCGACCCCCGTGGTCGCCGAGCCCGCGGGCCCCCGCATCTATGTCGTGTCCAAGGGCGACAACCTGTCCGTCGTGTCGGAGAGGGTCTACGGAACCAGCGTCCGCTGGGAAGAGATCCGCGACGCGAACGACCACGTCCTGCACGGCTCCAACGCCCTTCAAGTCGGAATGGAGCTCGTGATCCCCGATTGACTTTCCCGGAGGTGCGGGGTGACGGCCGCCCCCCTCCCCGCAGCGGTGTCCCCGTGCCAGGGCCCGCAGCGGAAAACCCCCCCGGGGCCGGCTCACCGAGAGGTGGGTCGGCCCCGAAATACACTGCCCGGGAGCCGCCCGGAGGGCGCGTGCTACGCTCCGCGCCATGCAGAGCGCGGAGGGCTCGCCGAGGGCCTGGCTAACGGCGCTGAGCCTCATCGCCTTCGTCGGCGCAGCGCTCGTCGCGTTGGGTCCGCTCGAAGGCATTCCCCACGTCACCGACGAGGTGTCCTACACCCTCCAGGCGCGCCTGTTCGCCTCGGGGCTTCGGATGGGTCCGGCGGCCGACAACGCGAGCATGCTCGCCTACCCCTTCTGGCAGACCGGCCCTGCGTCGTACTCGGTCTTTCCACCAGGCTGGCCCCTCTTGCTGGCGGTGGGCGAGAAGCTCGGCGCGGGCTGGCTCGTCAACCCCCTCCTGGGGGCGTCGCTGCCCTTCCTGACCTGGCGACTCGCCCGACACTGGACCTCTCCCCGCGCGGCCCTCCTCGCTGCCGCCACGATCGCGGTGTCCCCCGGGGTGTTGATCCTCGCGGGCTCGCGCATGTCGCATACTTCGGTGCTCGTTGCCCTCGCCGCCGCGACGGTGCTGGCTCTCGAGGCCCCTCGCGCCTGGCGCTACGCCGTCTGCGGGCTCGCGGTCGCCTACGTCGTGGTTGCGCGCCCTTTCGATGCGGCCATCGTCGGCGGCCCCATCCTACTGCTCGCCATCCACAGAGGCCGGACGCAGGCCTGGCCCGTGGTCATCGCGCCCGCCGTCGCGACCGCGCTCGTCCTCGCGGACAACCATGCCCTGACCGGCCACGCCCTGACCTTCCCGGTGGACGTCTTCTTGGACGGCTGGAGCATCGAAGGGGACCGGCCGCTGGGCTGCAACAGCCTGGGCTTCGGCGAAGCGATCGGCTGCGTACCGACCTACGGGACCTGGGGCCACACCCCCGCCAAGGCCGCGAACATCGCCTGGGACAGCCTGCTGCGGATGGACCGCCTCCTGCTGGGCGTTCAAGGCAGCTCCCTGATCGTGCTCGCCGGCCTGTGGTTGGTCCGCAAGCGTCCGCCTCTGCTCCTGGCCGTCATCCCGCTCGTTGTGCTCGGCTACAGCTTCTACTGGTCCCTCGGCGCGGCCTATGGCGCTCGCTTCTGGCACGCCCTCTACCTCGTTCTGCCGCTCCTGATCGGGGTCGCCCTCGACACGCTCCTGAAGCGTTGGGCGTGGCTACCACTGGCCGTCCTCCCGCTCCTGGGTGGCAGCTACATCGCGCTCGATCTCGCCGACAGCTACTGGTGCGTCGACGGCTCGTTGTTGGACCAGGTCGAGGCCGAAGGCATCACCGAAGGCGTCATCTTCATGGCCACAGAGGGCGAGGTGCAGCTCAGAGAGTGGCCGCGACTCGGCGTCACCTCCGATCATCACTTCGCATGCAGCGCAATGCTCGAGGCCGGTGATGGGCTCCTGCTCATGGATCCGACGTCCACGACCGACGGCATTCAGCCTCGCCACGCCCTGCCGGACCGGGACACCGCCCGGAGCTACCTGGAAGCACTCCACCCCGACTCCCCCGCCTGGATCTCGACGGTGGACCTGGCCACCGGGCAGCGACGCATCGAGCGCCTACGCTGAGGGCGCTCAGTACTTGCCCTCCTTCTTCATGACCTTGAGCTTCTCGAGGCGCTTCTTGGCCGGCTTGTAGCCGTCGGTCTTGACCGACTTCTTGTACCAGGCCTCGGCCTGCTCGTACTTCTTCGTGCGGAAGTAGATCTCGCCCTTCCGGTGGTAGCCCTGGGCCTCGTAGTAGGGCAACAGATCGAAGGACAGGTAGGTGTCGACGTGCTCCATGGCCTGGGGGTAGTCCGCCAGCTTCTGGTTCACGGTCGCGAGGTAGTACTGCACGCGCTGGTTGTCCGGGGCGTCCTCGAGGACCTGGTCCAGGATCTTCTTGGAGTCCTTGAAGCGGCGCTGCGACAGGTAGACCCGAGCCAGGATGAGGTTGTTGACCACGTTGTCCGGGTAGGCCCGGTGGTTCTTCAAGGTCGACGCCAGCGCCTTGTCCGTCTTGCGCTCCTCGATCCAGGTAAAGGCCAGCGCCATGGTCGCGCCGGGGCCGAGGAAGACCGCCTCGTTCTCGGCCTGGATCATGTCGGCGATGCCCTCGGCGCGCTCGTCGCCGAAGTCGGGCAGCGCCTTCGACGACATGGTGATCACCGAACGCCAGTACTTGTAGAGGCCGTCACCGAGCAGGACATCCTTGAAGTCCGGCGCGTGCTCGCGCACGTGCTTGACGTGCTCGACGGCCTCGAGCCCGGTCCAGATCGCGGGGAGGTAGTCCTCCTTGCGCATCACGTGGATGGCCTCGACGCCGAGCATCGCCGCCGCGATGAAGTGGTCCCAGCCCTCGCGCCCCGGCTCCTCGATGGCCGCCTCGCTCTCTTCCATCGCCTTGGCGTAGGAGCGGTCGTACTGCTTCTCGAACTGGAAGTCGAAGTTCTCCATCATCAGGGCCTGCCAGACCAGCACCATGCCCGCGTGCTCGATAGCGCGGCCCGGCCAGTCCTCGCCCATCTGGGCCCAGTGCGACTTCGCGTCCTTGTAGCGGCGCTTGTAGATCAGCTCGCAGCCCCGCTGTACGCCGCCGACGAAGTCCTCTTCCAGGGCCAGCGCCCGAGCCCCGTACACCACCCGAGCGTTCCACTTCGAGCCGGTCTCGACGAGGTCCAGGCTGGCGCCGCGGTCCTCGACATCGCCGAGCTCCGGACGCACGGCGTCGCCGGTGATCGTCTCGCCCTCGAGGCGATCGTCGTCCTCGGCCAAGGCCAGGGTCGCCAGGAGCCAGATCATCGGCGCCTCTCCGCGGCGTCGACCAGCTCCGCGCCCAGATCCACACCCTGGAGCGCGAGGACCTCGCGGAGGCCCGTAGGGCTGGTCACGTTGATCTCGGTCAGGTGTTCGCCGATCACGTCGATCCCTACGAAGACGAGGCCCTCGGCCTTCAAGCGGCCCGACAGCTCCTGGCAGATCTGGCGGTCGCGCGCGGTCAGTTCGAAGCTGCGGACACTCGCGCCGACGTGCATGTTCCCGCGGTGGTCCTCCTCGCCGGGCACGCGCAGGAACCAGCCCCGCGGCTCCCCGTCGATGAGCAGAATGCGCTTGTCGCCCTCGCTCGCGATCTCCGGCAGGTAGCGCTGGGCGATGCAGTAGGCGCGGCCCTCGTCGGTCAAGAGCTCGACGAGCGCTCCGAGGTTGCGATCGCCGTGCTCGGTCACCACGATCCCGCGGCCGCCGTTGCCGTCCCAGGGCTTCAACACGACCCGGCCGTGCTCGGCCGCGAAGGCCTTCACGTCGGCCAGGGAGTTGGTGAACATCGTCGGCGGGCAGAGGTGGGGCCACTGGAGCGCGTAGAGCTTCTCCTGCGCCAGCTTGATGCTGCGCGGGTCGTTCAGGACCAGCGTGTCGGCCAGGTCGAGCAGGTACGTCGAGAAGACGTAGTCCATGTCGAAGGGCGGGTCCTTGCGCATCCAGATGCAGTCGAAGGCCGACAGCGGCTCGGGCCTGGCCTCGCCGGTGTGGAAGAAGGGCGCGTCCGCGGTGACGTGCACCTCCGTCGCCTCCGCCCAGGGCACGTTGTTGCGCACCGACAGCTGGTCGGGCGTGCACATCGCGACGGGGTGGCCGCGGCGAACGCCCTCCAGCATCAGCACGTAGGTCGAGTCCCCGGCGACGTTGATCTTCTCCAGGGGGTCCATCACGTAGAGCGTGCGCATGCCTACTTTCCGATGCAGAAGCGAGCGAACAAGGCGTCGAGCACCGCCTCGCGGCTGTCGCGCCCGGTCAGCGCGTCGAGGCGCTCCAGGGCACCATACAACTCCTCCGCGGCGACGGCCTCTCCGGCCTCGATCGCCAGCGCGTGCAGGCAGCGATCCGTGGCCTGGCCGACCTCGAGCAGGCGATCGCGCTGACGCTGCGAGGCGATGACGAGGCCGGCCGCCCCCGGCTCCTCGGAGACGAGGGCCTCGGCGATCGCCTGGCCGAGGGCATCGACCCCCTCGCCGGTCGAGGCGATCGTGGCCAGGCCGTCGACCGGGGCCCGATCGGCGTGGTTGTGGACGACGAGGTGGGGGCGCCCCGAGGCGGAGGCGAGGACCTCGGCGGCCTCGTGCGGGGCGTGTGCGGGCACGACGACGACCCACAGGTCCGCGTCCTCGACCAGCGCTCGAGCCAAGGCGATGCCCTGGGCTTCGAGGCCCTGGGCGTCCCGTTGGCCGGCGGTGTCCAGCAGCGTCACCGCGACGGCGCCGAGCACCACGCGACGCTCCACCACGTCGCGGGTCGTGCCCGGGGTCGGCGACACCAGCGCGCGCGTGGAGCCGCCCAGGGCGTTGAAGAGTGAGGACTTGCCTGCGTTCACGGGCCCGACGAGGGCCACCGTCGCCCCCTCCACGAGCACGCGACCCGAGCGCCAGGTCGCCGCGGCGGACCGAGCCCGATCACCCATCCGGCCGATGCGCCCACGGAGGGCGTCGTCGTCCTCGAAGGTGAGGTCCTCGGAGGGGTAGTCGAGGCGCGCTTCGAGCTCGGCGATGGCAGCGACCAGGCCTTCCCGCAAGGACGCGGAGAGCGCCTGGACCTCGCCCGCGAGGCCCCGTCGCGCGACCTGGAGGCCTTGTGGCGTGCGGGCCTCGATGGCCTGGAGCACGGCCTCGGCCCGGGTCAGATCCACGCGGCCGTTCAGGAAGGCTCGTCGGGTGAACTCCCCGGGCTCGGCGATGCGCGCACCGCCGGACACCGCCGCGGCGAGCAGGCGCTCGACCACCAGGGGGTTGCCGTGACAGGACAACTCCAGGCAGTCCTCGCCCGTGTAGGAGGCGGGCCCGGGCATCCAGGTGATGAGCCCCTCGTCGAAGTCCCCCTCGGCGTCGAAGAAGGTGGCCAGGCGCGCCCGGCGGGCCGGGGGCCAGCCCCCCTGCGGACGCACAAAGGCCCGGGCGAGCGCGTCGGCGCCCTCGCCCGAGAGTCGAAGAACTGCGAGCGCGGCGCGGCCCCAGGGGGTCGCGCACGCGGCGATCACGCTCACGCCGTGGCTTCGGCGCCCTCGGCGGCCTCGACGAGCGGGACCTCGTCGGTCGAGGTGTCGTCGTCGGTGAGCTCACCCATCGGGTAGATCTCGATCTGCTTGTGGTTGCCCTCGCCGATCGAGCGGGTGCCCACGCCGTCGATGTCGGCGATGGTCACGTGGATGATGCGGCGGTCGAAGCTGTTCAGCTCCTTGCGGACGACCTCGGCCTCGCCGGTCTCGGAGACCCGCTTGGCGATCTTCTTGGCCATGTCCTCGAGGCGACGCTTGTTGCGGGCGTCGTCCTTCTTGTCGCGGCGGTCGCCCCGATCGCGGTCGCGGCCTCGGCCTCGGCCTCGGCGGTCACCCCGGTCACCCCGGTCACGGTCCCGGCCCCGGCGGTCGCCCCGATCGTCCCGATCCTCGCGCTTGCGAGTGTCGGCCACGTCGATGCGGAAGTTCGCGTCGGGGTAGTCGGCGCCGACCGATTGGGCGAGCAGGTGCTCGACGGCCTGGAGCGTGCGCCCCCGGCGGCCGACCAGACGACCGGCGGTCTCGCACTTGATGCGCACCGTGACGGTGTCGCCTCGGCGGGTCACGCTGACCTCGCCGTCGATCTCCATGTTCTTCAGGAGCTCCTTCACCCAGGAGGCCGTGTCGTCGAGCACGGCGACCTCGGCCGGGTCACGCTGCCAGACCACGATCCGGACCGTGTCCCGAGGAACGACGGAGCCGGCCTCGTTGCGGAACCAGCTCTTGTCGATCTCGTAGTTCAGGGCCGAGGCGTCGACGCCGAGCTCGGCGGAGGCGGCAGCGAGCGCGCCCTTGATGTCGTCGCCCTCGGCGGTGGTGGTGGTGGCGCCCTCGGGCGCGGCTTCGGTCAGGCTCATGATCTGTCCTTGGTCCTACTTGGCGGCAAGCGCCTTTTTCGGCCCCGTGTTGTTGTTGTCGGTGTTGGCGAACTTCCGGCGGATCAGCCACATCTGGAGGATGCTCAGGCTCGTGTTGACCGTCGCGTAGAGGGCGAGACCGGCCGGGAAGATGAAGTAGATGGCCACGAACATGAAGGGCATCAGCCGCATCATCTTCTGCTGCATGGGGTCCATGCTGGGGCTCATCGGGGTGAGCTTCTGCTGGAGAAGCATCATGACGCCGACGATCAGCGGGAGCACCGCGTAGGGGTCCATGACCGAGAGGTCCTTCAGGTAGAGGAACTCGGCGTGGTAGAGGTCGGCGCTGTACAGGAGCGCGGAGTAGAGCGCGATCCAGACAGGCATCTGCAGGAGCATCGGCAGGCAACCCGACATCGGGTTCACGCCGTTCTCCTTGAACAGGTTCATCTGCTCCTGGCCCATGCGCTGGGGGTCGTCGCCGAACTTCTTCTTGAGCTCCTCGATCTGCGGCTGCAGGTTCTTCATCTTCTGGCCGGACTCGAAGGACTTCCGGGTCAGGGGCCAGAAGGCGGCCTTCATCAGGAGCGTCAGCACGATGATGCTGAAGCCCCAGGAGCCGAGCACGCCGTAGACGAGGTGCAGCAGGAAGAGCAGGAGCTTCGCGAAGAAGCCGAAGAAGCCGAAGTCCACGGCCAGGTCGAGGTCGGAGCCGAGGTCGTCGAGGGTCTCGAGGTCACGCGGGCCGATGTAGGACTGGAAGTCGATGCGCTCGCCGGCGCCAGGCTCGAGCACGACCCCGTCGTTGACCAGGAAGGCCCCGTAGGTGCCCTCCTCGGCGCCGTGATCGAAGCGGAAGGAGCCCCAGCTCGTGTCGTCCGGGACGAGCACGGCCAGGAAGTAGCGGTCGCCGAGGCCGAACCAGCCGGTCTCGCCCTCGTAGTGATCCGCGCCGTCTTCGTCGATGTGGTCGAGGGACTTGAGCTGCTCGAAGTCGCCGTCGACGAGGCTGAAGGGCCGCCCGAAGTTCGTGTAGCGGGCCATCATGCCCTCGCCACCTGAGAAGCTGTCCCAGCTGCCGATCCAGAGGGGGCCCTCGTAGCGAACGCCGCTGTCGTTCACGAACTCGACGCTGACCTCGAAGACGTTCGGATCCTCGGTCCGGGTCCAGGTCTTCGTCAGCCGGATGCCCTGGGGCGTCGTGGCCGTCGCGGTCCATCCCTCGGCCGTCTCGGACAAGAGGTAGTCGGACTCCGCGAAGGAGGAGCCCGCGCCGGCGGCCAGCAGGACGCCCTCGGGGTGCACGACCTGCTCGATGCCGGGCTCGTCGCCGTAGGCGGAGAAGCCGCCCTCTTCCGCATCGCCGTTGACGAGGTCCCAGACGTAGCCCCACACCGGGGTCACGTCGTAGGGCGCCTCGTGATTCGGCAGCCGGACGCGACGGAAGCTGCCGCTCCGGCTGGACAGCGTCGCCGTGACCTCGTCCGTGCTGAACTCGACCTCGCGCTCGGGCACGACCTCGACCGGAACGGGGGCGGGTTCCCCGGCGATCGAGGGGGCCTCGCCCAAGGTGGAGGCGGCCTCGACGGCCTCGAGGGGCTCTTCGGCCGGAGGCGGCGGCTCGGGGCCGAAGAAGTAGGACCAGCCGAAGAAGAGGCCCATGCACAGCATCATCGCGACGATGGTGCGCTGCTCCTGGCCCTTGCCCTTCTTCTTGGAGATCGCCACTCAGCCCTCCCGCGGCGGGACGGGGTCGAAGCCGCCCTCGCAGAGAGGGTTGCAGCGCAGGATGCGGTGGCCTCCGAGGGCCAGCCCGCGCAACGGGCCGTGGCAGCGAAGCGCCTGGATGGCGTAGCGGCTGCAGCTCGGTTCGAAGCGACAGACGGGCGGCATCCAGGAGGAGACCAGGAGCTGCCAGGCGCGGATGGGCAACACCAGCAGCGCGGTGATCCACCGGCTCATCGGGTGCGCTCCGAGAGGCGCTCGACGACCGAGGCGATGTCTGCGTCCAGAGCGGCGAAGTCCGCATCGGCGGCACGCGGCGAGGCGATCACCGCCAGGTCCCAGGTGCCCTCGAGCTCCCCCCGCCGGTGGCGGATGGACTCACGGAGCCAGCGCTTGACCTGGTTGCGGGTCACGGCCTTTCCAACCTTCTTGCTGACGACGAGTCCCCAGCGGGAGTCGCGTCGCCGCCCGGGGGTGTAGAGCACCAGCAGATGCCGAGTGCGGAGTTTCCGCCCCCTTCCCTGCACACGGCGGAAGTCTGGGGAAAGGAGGAGGCGTGCGGACTTCGGGAAGCCGAAGCCCAAGGGATGCTCAGCTGCGCTTGGTGCGAACGGTCGGGACGAGTCGGGTGCGGCCCTTGGCGCGACGGCGCGCGATGGCCTTGCGCCCGCCCGGGGTCGACATGCGAGCGCGGAAGCCGTGGGAGCGCTTCCGCTTGATGTTGCTGGGCTGGTAGGTGCGCTTCATGGGAAGCCTCGGAATGATGAAGTTGCAGCCCGCTTGTCTATCGCCTCCCAGCGGCGGGCGCAAAGCGATCGGACGATCGAAAAGCGATCGCGCAACCCCCTGAAATTCCGATGGAAGCCCGAAAGTTGTCCACAGGACCCCGATCGCCTTGTGCTCGCTGGGCCCATGCAATAGCATCCGAAGCTCCGCCAGCTGAGGCGGAACGAATCGGTCGACAGGCTGCGTCCGGCAGGCCTCGTCGAGTGGGAGTGGTGCGTTGTCGACAGGGATCTGGAAGGACGTTCAAGGGCGCATCGAGGAGCGCATCGGCGTCCAGAACTACGAGATCTGGATCAAGCCCATCCGCATGCTCGCGCTGCGGGGAGATCTCGTCTCGCTCGAGGTGCCGAACCGCTACTACTCGGACTGGGTCAAGGACAACTACCAGCAGGTCTTCCTCGAGGAGCTCGCCCAGGCGGTCGGACACCCGATCCGAGTCGAGTTCACGGTCGAGAACGACTCGCCTGGCGCCCCCGACCCGGCCCAGGCCGCGTCGACCTCGACCGCGCGCAGCTTCCAGAAGACGACCCGGCTCAACGCCGAGAAGACCTTTGACAGCTACGTGGTCGGGACCTGCAACAAGTTCGCCAACGCCGCCGCGCTCGCGGTCTCGGACTTCCCCGGCCAGAACTACAACCCGCTCTTCGTCTTCGGCCACACCGGCACCGGCAAGACCCACCTGGTCCAGGCCATCGGGAACCGCATGCGCGAGCGGAACCCCAACGTCGGCGTGATCTACACGACCGCCGAGGACTTCGTGAACGACATGATCGGCGGCCTGCGCTTCAAGCGCATGGAGGAGTTCCGCGAGCGCTACCGCCAGTCCGCGGACGTGCTGATCATCGACGACATCCAGTTCCTGAGCGGGCGGGATCGCTCCCAGGAGGAGTTCTTCCACACCTTCGAGGCGCTGAAGAACTCCGGCAAGCAGATCGTACTCACGGCGGACGTGCTGCCTCGGGACATCGACAAGCTCGCACCCCGCCTCCGCACCCGCTTCGAGGGAGGGCTGCTCGCGGACATCCAACCCCCCGACGTCGAGACGATGGTCGCCATCCTGCAGGCCAAGGCCGAGGAGCTCTCGCTCGAGCTGGACGACGAGGTCGCGCTCTGGATCAGCTCACGGGTCCAGGGCAACGTGCGCGAGCTCGAGGGCGCCATGAACCGCCTGGCGGCGCTCAAGCGCTTCTACGATGAGCCCGTCAACGTCGAGTTCGCCCGGCGCAACCTGGGCAGCCTCCTGTCCGAGGACCCCCAGGTCCTGACCCCGGACGCGATCAAGAAGGCGGTCGCTCGCTTCTTCAACATCAAGGTCACGGACCTGGTCGGCCGGCGCAAGCTCAAGGGCATCGTCCGTCCGCGCATGATCGCGATGTACCTGGCCCGCAAGCACACCAACCTGTCCTTCCCCGACCTGGGACGCGCCTTCGGCGGCCGGGACCACTCCACGGTCCAGCACGCCTGCAAGAAGGTGACCGAGCTCATCGGCCGGGATCCGGACGTCCGCAACCACGTCGACGCCCTCGAGCGGAACCTCGGAGCCTGAGATGTGGCCTGGGGAAGAGTCTGGGATCGATCGGGGCATGACTCTGGGGACAGACTGTGGACGGTGGGGACAAGTCCTGGGGCCTCTCGAGGTGTCCATGGAAGTCCACGATCCACGCACAGCCCAATCCCCTGAATCATCCCTCGACGCGGCCGGTGAACTCGGTCGTGATCCCGGTTGGTTGTGAGGTTATCCCCAGCATCCACAGGGTTCGATCATGACGATGATCGATCCAAACAGATCCACTACTCCATCTTCTTCATCGCAAGGACGGCCCTACCATGGAGCTGTACATCGACCGCGACGCCTTCCTCTCCGGCCTGGGCCGGGTGCAGGGAATCGTCGAGCGGCGGAACACCCCGAACCCCATCCTCTCGCACGTGCTGCTGGAGGCCGCAGAGGGGCGCCTGCGCCTGACCGCGACGGACACCGAGCTCGCATTCATCGGCGACTTCCCCGCGAACGTGGTCGCTCCGGGTGAGGTGACGGTGGATGCCCAGTCCCTGTTCCAGATCGCCAAGGTCCTCCCGGACGACACCGCGCACCTGGAGCTCGGACCGCAGATGCGTCTGCAGGTGACCAGCGGCTCGGCCTGGTACAAGGTCGTCGGCCTGCCGGCGGCGGACTTCCCGGCTCTTCCGGACTTCGACGGCCGCTCGTCGATCAAGGTCCAGGCCGGAACGCTGCGCTGGCTCATCGAGCAGACCGGCTTCGTGGTCTGCCAGGACGACAACCGCTGGGGCATCAACGGCGGCCACCTCGAGGTCGTGGACGGCAACGACGGCGACCGCCTGCTCCGCCTCGTCGCGACGGACGGCCACCGGCTGTCCTATGCCCAGTGCGCCTTCGAGGGCGAGTTCGGCATGCCCGAGCGCATGCTGGTCCCCCGCAAGGCCCTGGCCGAGATCAAGAAGCTCTGCGGGAACGCCGAGGAGCTCGTCGAGATCAGCTTCGGCGAGAGCGCCGCCCTGGTCACGACCGAGAGCGCCCGCTTCTACTTCCGCATGATCGATGGCGAGTTCCCGGACTACCGCCAGGTCGTCCCGACCAGCTACCAGCGCCGCGCCTTCTGTCACAAGGAGGCCGTGAACGCCGCGCTCAAGCGGGTCGCCGTGCTGGCCCAGGACCGCGGACGCCCGGTGCGCTTTGCCTTCGCCGATGGCGCCGTGACCGTCACGGCCAGCCACAGCGACCTGGGCGAGGCCCGCGAGCAGATCCCCATCGAGCTCGAGGGCGACGCCGTCGATATCGGCTTCAACATCCGGTACTTCCAGGAGGTCCTCCAGGCCGTCGAGGGCGACCGGGTGATCATCGAGCTCGGTGACGCGCTGTCCCCGGCCTTGATCCGCCAGCCGGAGAGCGACGACTCGCTGCTGATCGTCATGCCGATGCGGCTGGATTGAAGCTCACCGAGCTCCGCGTCGAGGACTGGCGCAACGTCGAGTCGGCGGAGCTGGAGTGCGATGCGCGGTTCGTGGTCTTCCACGGGCCCAACGCCCAGGGCAAGACGAACCTGCTCGAGGCCGTCTACGCCCTGGCCACGCTCAAGAGCTTCCG
>Ga0114933_10003535_pt1 | contig 15169 bp, 9 predicted proteins | sample 4SBtaG_FD_89691 | JGI IMG/M metagenome (GOLD analysis project Ga0114933, IMG submission 89691) | Deep subsurface microbial communities from Kolumbo volcano to uncover new lineages of life (NeLLi) - 4SBTROV12_W25 metaG | ecosystem: Environmental > Aquatic > Marine > Volcanic | place: Kolumbo... | reverse complement strand
TGCGTGGTGGGCCTCGCCTCGGGTCCCTCCGCGCCACAGGGGCCGGAGTGGGCCCCCGCTCCGCCCGAAGACTGGACACCCGACCTCTACCCGGACTTCAGCGAGGACTACATGCTCGTCTGGAGGGGCCAGGACATCGGCGAGCGCGAGGTGGCGGACGCCGAGAAGGAGGCTCCGTACCGTGTCCGGGTGCGCCAGTTCCTCTACGACGACAAGGTCAGCCAGATCTGGGTGGACCTCGACCGCGACTGGTTGTGGGACCTCAAGGGCCACTTCGCCGAGGGCAAGCTCTACCTCCGCTTCGACCCCCTGGACACGGAACGCTACGGGCCGCAGTTGGAGTGGACCGGCGCGGGCTGGATCCTCGACACGACCTGGGTCCCCCCGAGCGTGAACGAACGCAGCCAGGAGCTCTCGCCAGGCGTCTACGCAGCGCTCGACTGGTCCGGTCGCGACCTGCCCGAGGCGATCCTCGACGTCGCCGCGGGAGAGACGTGGAAGCTCGACGTCTACCCGGGACGGGACGGCAAGGCCGAGCGCGCGGAGCTGGACCTCAAGCGCGACGGCACGCCGGATCAGATCTGGCGCTTCGGCGACGAGATCCATGTCGACATGGTCTTCGGCGACGACGTCCGCCCCTACCGCTGGAACGGCGAACGGCTCGTCTACCGAACCACGAACTGAGACCCGGCCTTAGAACGCCCTCCCGGCGCTGACCATCACGAGGACCGTTCCGTCGGGCGGGCTCTGATCGACGGCACGGTTCTTCGCCGAGGACATCGTCAGCCGCCAGGTGGCCTCGATCCGCCCGTACCAGACGCCGCGGTGGGCCATCGTGGCCAGGCCCGCCTCGAGGATCGGGTTGACGACCTCGACGGGTTCGAAGGTCTGGTCGCCGACGGTGTACCGGCCGCCCTGGCCGTCGAGCCGGGCGTGGATGGGCAGGTACGCTCGGTGCATGTAGACGAAGTGGAAGTCGTCGTCGGGGCTGAAGAGCCCGACGAGCAGCTCCGGCCCCAGTCGCGCTTCCTCCAGGGGCCACTTCACGGCGCCCAGGTCCGCGTAGTCCTGTTGTACGTCCATCGTGGCGTAGTGCCAGTACCCGCCGGCGATGCCGACCTCGATCCCGGGCTGACCGCGCCACTCCGGCTTGCGCTCCGTGAGGTAGCGCACGCCCATCGACCCGGTGATCTCCCACTCCAGGTGATCCGGAAGGCCGCTGACGCCTTGAGCGGCCCAGAAGTCGATCTCGTTCCGCGTCGGGTAGCGCCAGCCGCGACCATCGACCCGAAACCCGGTGCGGAGGGGCCCCGCGGGGTTGCTCGCTGCCAGGTGGAAGCCCACGGCAGGCCCGTGCTTGTCCACGGACGCCGCCAGGCCCACGCGTGCCGCGATCGGTTCATCCTGTGCAAAGGCCGAGCAGACGAACAACCACATGGTCGTTGCCTATCACGGCGGCTACAGGCAATAGGTCCCCCGTCCCGGTCGTAGCGCGCTCTCGTGTTGTCTCTCCTCCTGCTGATGCTCGCCTGCGGCGGCCCCCACGAGGGCAAGGGCCACGACGGCGACGAGGACGAGAAGGACGAGGTCCAGGACCCCCGCGCGCTCGTCGAGGTGCAAGCCGTCGAGACGGGCAGCGTCGGGCAGTTCCTGGTCAGCAACGGCGTGGTCGAGAGCGAAGCCCAGGCGACCCTGGTCCCCGAGGCGACCGGCACCGTGACCGCGATCTACGTCGAGGAGGGCGATCGCGTCCGCAAGGGGCAGGTGCTCGCGCTGGTCGAGAACGCCTCGCTGGACGCCGGCCTGGCCCGCGCCGAGGCCGAGGCCGCCAAGGCGGACGCCGAGCTCGCCCGGGTCCAGGCCCTGCACGACAAGGGGGCCGTCTCCGATCGCGACCTGGAAGACGCGAGGCACCTCTACGAGGCCGCGCGCACCAGCCTGGTCGAGGCCAAGGGCACCCAGTCGCACACACGCGTCATCTCCCCGATCGCGGGCACCGTCGCCACCCGAGACCTGCGCTACGGCGAGGTCGCCGGCGGCCAGCCCGCCTTCACGGTCGTCGACCTGGAGAGCCTGCGCGTCGTCGTGAAGCTGCCGGAGCGTGACCTCGCCCACCTCCAGGTCGGCCAGATCGCCACGCTCACCAGCGTCTACGACACCGAGACCACAGTCCCCGGCGCCATCGAGCGCATCTCGCCGATCGTCGATCCGATGAGCGGCACGGTGCGGGTCACGGTCGCCTTGGACGATCCGGACCTGCTCCTGCGTCCCGGCCAGTTCGTCAGCGTGCGAATCGAGGTCGGCCGCCACGACGACGTGCTGGTCGTTCCGCGCGCCAGCGTGGTCTACGAGGAGGGCGAGCCCCTCGTGTACCGGGTCCAGATCGAGGAGGAGCCCGAGGACGAGGAGGACGAGGAGGACGAGGAGGACGGGGACGAAGGCCCCGACTGGCTCGCCGAGCTCTTCGGCGAGGACGACGCCGAGGACGAGGAGCCCGAGATCCCCGGCCCCTATCGGGTCGCGCGCAAGGTGCCGGTCGAGCTGGACTTCGTCGACGACGACTTCGCCGAGGTCGCCGGCGGCATCGAGGCGGGCGACGACATCATCTCGGTCGGCCACGTGAACCTGCGCGACGAGACCCGCGTGCGCTACCCGGACGACCCGGTCCTCGAGCCCGAAGAAGACGAAGACGAACACGAAGGCAACGGCTCCGCCGACGCGGAGGACTGATGGCGTTCTTCCGCCTGGTCGTCGCACGGCCGGTCGCCGTGCTGATGATCTTCGTCGCGGCCGCGGTCTTCGGTCTGGTCAGCTACGCGCAGCTGCCGATGAACCTGATGCCGGACCTGAGCTACCCCACGCTCACGGTGCGGACCGACTACCCCGGCGCCGCGCCCGAGGAGGTCGAAGCCCAGGTCTCTCGCATGGTCGAGGAGGCCCTGTCCACGAGCGACGGGCTGGTCGGCATCCAGTCCCGCAGCCGCGCCGAGCTCTCCGACGTGATCCTGGAGTTCGACTGGGGCACGGACATGTCCGCCGCAAGCCAGGGGGTGCGCGAGCGGCTCCAGACGACCTGGTTCGCCGACGGCGTCGATCGGCCCCTCATCCTGCACTACGACCCCTCCCTCGATCCGATCCTGCGCATCGCGCTGTCGACCTCGGACGACGAGGGCGCCCCCAGTGGCGAGGCCGCGCTCTTCCTCTTGCGCGAGCTGGCCGAAGACGAGCTGAAGCGAGAGCTCGAGGGCCTGGACGGCGTGGCCGCGGTGAGCGTCCGCGGCGGCCTGGAGCGCCAGGTCCTGGTCGAGGTCCGCGAGGACTGGCTGGCCGCCCGCGGGGTCACGCCCGATGCCGTGGTGAACACGCTCACCGCCGAGAACGTGAACATCGCCGGCGGCAGCATCCGCGAGGGCGACACCGAGTTCCTCATCCGGACCCTGAACGAGTTCTCGACCCTCGAGGAGATCCGCCGCCTCGAGGTCCTGCGGGCCGACGGTACGCGGGTCCCGATCGAGGACCTCGCGACCATCCGCGAGACCTACAAGGAGCGCCAGGTGGTCTCGCACCTCGACGGTCGGGAGGCCGTCGAGCTCGAGGTCTACAAGGAGGCCGACGCGAACATCGTCGAGGTCGCCCGCGCCGTGAAGCTGCACACCGGCGAGACCCCGAACCCCTTCTCCGAGGAGCCCACGCTCCAGGACAAGCTGCCCGAGGGGGTCGTGCTCAGCGTGCTCGACGACCAGGCGCGCTTCATCGAGGAGGCCATCGACAACCTGGTCCAGACCGCGCTCCTGGGCGGAATCCTGGCCATCGGCATTCTGTTCCTCTTCCTCCGCGATGTGCGCTCGACGGCCATCATCGCGCTGGCGATCCCCGAGAGCGTGGTCGTCACCTTCGCCGCGCTGCACCTGGGCGGGGTCTCGCTCAACCTCATGTCTCTGGGCGGTCTCGCGCTCGGCATCGGCATGCTCGTCGACAACTCCGTCGTCGTGCTCGAGGCCATCGCAGTTCACAGGGACAAGGGCCTGAGGCGGTCCGAGGCCGCCGTGGCGGGCGCAAAGGAGGTCGCCGCCGCCGTGACCGCCTCGACGCTCACCACGGTCGCGGTCTTCCTGCCCATCGTCTTCGTCGAGGGCGTGGCCGGCCAGATCTTCGGAGACCTGGCCTTGGCGGTGGTCTTCTCGCTCCTGGCCTCGCTGGCCGTCGCGCTGGTGCTTGTCCCCATGGCCGCGGCCCGCGAGGTCACCCTGCCCGCCGGGGTCAACCGGATGCGGAGCATCTGGAGCGAGCGCCGCTTCGCCTCGATCGCCGAGCTTCGCGACTCCGTGCGCGCCAACGAGGGCTGGCGCTGGATCGGCCTGCCCTGGCAGCTCTCGCGCTTCGCCCTGCGCCTGCCGCTGGAGCTGGTCGCCTTCCTCTTCGTCTCGGTCGCCGCGGGCGTGGGTCGGATCACCGCGGTCCTCGGGCGGGTGGTGCTCCCTTGGGTCCGTCGCGCGCTCTACGGCGGCGCCTCGATCTTCCACGACACCTACAACCGCCTCGCAGCGCGCTACCCCCGGCTCCTCGGCGCGGCCCTCGACCGTCCCGGCCCGGTGCTCGGGGGGGCTGCGCTGGCCCTGGTCGTGGCCCTCGGCCTGCTGGGCACGGTCGGCCAGGAGCTGATCCCCGAGGTCCACCAGGGACGCTTCACCCTGTCGACCTCGCTCGCCGTCGGCACCCCGCTCGACCGCACCGTGGCCACCGTCAGCCACGCCGAGCAGCTGATCCTCGCCCACCCCGAGGTCGACGAGGTCCACGCCACCATCGGCTCCGACGGGCGCGCAGACGCTCAGGCCGACGAGGGGGAGCACAGCGCTCGCATCCTGGTCCAGATGGCGCCCGGCGGAGACCTGGAGCGGCGCCAGGCAGCGGTCGCCGAGGGCCTGCGTACGGACCTCGCCGCGCTCGAGGACCTGCACGTCCAGGTCGAGCCCACCTCGCTGTTCACAGTGCGAACGCCGGTCGAGGTCGTCGTCACAGGAAACGACCTCGACGAGCTGCGCTCCATCGCCGACGAGGTGGTGGCTCGGCTCCAGGAGGTCGAGGGCCTCCGCGACGTGAAGAGCTCGCTGGTGCCAGGCTTCCCCGAGGTCCGCGTCCGCTACGAGCGCGAGCTGCTCGACCGCTTCGGGCTCAGCACGCGCAGCGTCGCCACCGCCGTGCGCGACAAGGTCCAGGGCGCCGGAGCCTCGCGCCTGACCCGCGGGGAGCGTCGCATCGATCTGGTCGTGCAGCTGGTGGAGGCCGACCGCGCCGGCGTCGACGACCTGGGCCGGATCAACGTGAACCCCCAGCTCGATCCGCCCATCCCGCTCTCGGCTGTGGCCAAGCTGGAGCAAGCGGAAGGGCCCAGCGAGATCCGCCGCGTCGACCAGCGCCGGGCCGCGGTGGTGAGCGCGAACCTGGAGGGCATGGACCTGTCCTCGACGCAGGAGCTCATCGACGCCGCGCTGCGCGGCCTGGAGCTGCCGGACGGCTACAGCTGGGAGCTCGCGGGGCAGACCTTGGAGATGCAGCGCAGCCTGCGCTCTCTGGCCTTTGCGCTGCTGCTCGCGGTCTTCCTGGTCTACGTGATCATGGCCAGCACCTTCGAGAGCCTGACGCACCCCTTCGTCATCCTCTTCTCCGTGCCGCTCGCCGCGGTCGGCGTGCTGCCCGCCCTGGCGCTCACCGGCACGGCGCTCAGCGTGGTCGTCTTCATCGGCCTCATCGTGCTGGCCGGGATGGTCGTGAACAACGCCATCGTGCTCGTGGACCGGATCAACCAGAACCGGGCCGAGGGCCTCGACCGCCGAGCCGCGGTGATGGCCGCGGGGGCGAGCCGGCTGCGACCGATCCTCATCACCACCTTCACCACCGCGCTGGGGCTGCTGCCCTTGGCGATCGGCCTGGGGGCCGGCGCGGAGATCCAGCAGCCGCTGGCCCTGACGGTCATCGCCGGCCTGGTCAGCTCGACGCTCCTGACCCTGGTGGTCGTCCCCGCCGTCTACCTCGGCGTCACCGGAGCCCTCGAGAGATGAGGCGGTGGCTGCCTTCTCTGGCGGTCCGCCGCCCGGTGACCGTGCTGATGGGCTTCCTCGCCCTGTTGGTCACCGGCGTCATCGCGCTGGCCGACATCCCGCTGCAGATGATGCCCTCGGGCTTCGATCCGCCCTTCATGTGGGTGTGGGTGCCCTACGGCGACTCCACCCCCGCCGACACGGACGCCAAGGTCGTCGGTCCCCTGCAGGAGCACCTCTCCACGGTCCCCGGCCTGAAGGAGCTCGAGTCGCGGGCGTCGACCGGGTCGGCCGGCTTCGGCCTGGAGTTCCACCAGTCCGTGGACCTCGACGAGGCCTACAACAGCGTGGTGGACCGCATGGAGCGGGCCATGCCCGACCTGCCGGACGAGGTCGACCGCTACGGCATCTGGCGCTTCGACCCCGACAGCGAGCCGATCGTCTGGGCCGGCGCCGCGATCCCCGAGTCGGTCGAGGACCCGCACAACATCATGGCGAACGTCGTCACCCCACGGCTGGAGCGGGTGCCCGGCGTGGCCCAGGTGGAGCTCTGGGGGGTGGACGAAAAGGTCGTCTGGATCGACTTCGACCGGGACGCGCTCTTCGCCCACGGCGTCAACCTCTACGCCCTGATGGGCACCCTGGGGAGCGACAACTTCCAGCTCGCCTCGGGCCGCCTCGAGGACCAGGGCCAGGTCCGCTACGTACGCAGCCTGGCCCGCTACGAGGACCTCACGGACCTCGCCCGGACACCGGTCGCGCCGGGGGTCGTGCTCGAGGACATCGCCACCATCCACTACCGGATCGAGCCCAGCGCCTCGATCTGGCACCTCGACGGCGAGGAAGCCGCCGGCATGGGCATCGCCAAGGAGTCCTCGGCGAACACCGTAGCCACGGCACAAGCCATCCAGGAGGCCCTCGACGAGCTCGAGCGGGACCCGCGGCTGCAAGGCATCCGCTTCGAGACCTTCTTCGACCAGGGCGCCCTGATCGAAGACAGCATCTTCAACCTCTCGAAGACCGCGCTCCAGGGCGGCGTCTTCGCCGTGATCATCCTGTTCGTGTTCCTGCGGGAGATCCGGATGACGCTGTTGATCGCGGCGTCGATCCCGCTGTCGCTGATCATCACCGTGACGGTGCTCTACTTCACCGGCGGCAGCCTGAATCTCCTGTCCTTGATGGGCCTGATGATCGCCGTCGGCATGGTCGTCGACAACGCGATCGTCGTCGTCGAGACCATCTATCGAAGACGCCAGGCGGCGACCGATCCACAGGAAGCCGCCATCGCCGGGACCGCCGAGGTCAACCTGGCCATCACCCTGTCGACGCTGACCACGATGGTCGTGTTCCTGCCGCTCATCCTGATGAGCGACGACGCGATGTTCAGCTTCTTCATGGGCAGCCTCGGCTTCCCGGTCGTCTTCGCGCTGGCGGCGTCACTGCTGGTCGCGCTGGTCTTCACGCCCCTGTCGACGGTGTACCTCAAGGACACCGCGGTCAAGGCCGATCCGGCGTGGATCACCTGGCTGTCCAAGCGCTACAAGCGCGGCCTCCGCTGGGTCCTGAACAACCGCTTCGACGCCTTCATGGGGGTCCTGGCGGTGACCGTCGTCACGGTGATCTTCCCCTTCGACGCGGTGGGCTGCACCGACCAGGACAGCGGCGGCCTCGACGACTTCGAGCTCCGCGTCGAGGTCAGCCCGACCTTCGGCTACTACGAACGCCTCGCGGTGATCGAGGCCGTCGAGGACACCATCGAGGCGAACCAGGAGGAGTGGGACATCCGGATCTACCGGACCTGGATGCGCAGCACCTCGAACCGCGGAACGGTCTGGATCTACCTGGAAGATGGCGTGGACTCCGAGCGCAAGGAGCAGATCCGCGACGAGGTCCTCGCGGCGATGCCCGAGCAGGCGGGGGTCGACATCTACAGCGGTCGAGGCGGCTCCAGCGGCCACGGCGCCAACCAGGTCGAGCTCTACATCCAGGGCGAGGATCCACAGGTCCTGCTCGCGCTCAGCGAGGAGGTCCTGCGCCGCGCACGCACCGCGGAGGGGGTGCTCAACGCCGAGCTCGGCCTCGAGGAGGACGGCAGCGACGAGATCCGCCTCCAGGTCGATCGCGACGGGGTGGCCCGACATGGCCTGAGCGCCTCGACCGTGGGCCAGACCCTGGCCTTCGCGATGCGCGGAAACCAGCTGCCCGACTTCCGAGAGGGCGATCGCGAGGTGACCGTCTACGCGCGCTTCCAGTACGAGGACCGCCAGGACCTGGAGACCCTGCTCGACTTCCCCGTGTGGTCACCGACCTCGCAGGCGGCGATTCCCCTGCGCAGCCTGACCGAGGCCGAGGTCGGCAAGGGCTTCGGCACCATCTACCGGAACGAGCGCAAGACCCGGCTGCCGCTGTCGGTCGAGTTCGAAAAGGACGTCGAGGTCATGCAGGCCTACAGCCGGCTGGGCGTCGCGATGGAGGGCCTGGAGCTCCCCCGCGGCTACGAGTGGACCACCGGCGGTCGCATGGACGACCAGATCGAGAACGACCAGGCGCGCAACCTCGCCCTCCTGCTTTCGATCACCTTCGTCTTCATCATCATGGCCGTGCTCTTCGAGTCGACCATCCTGCCGATGGCCATCATCACGACGATCCCGATGGCCCTGGTGGGGGTGTACTGGACCCTCTACCTGACGGGCACGCCGCTGGACGTGATGGGGGGTGTGGGACTGGTCATCCTGGTCGGCGTCGTCGTGAACAACGGCATCGTGCTCATCGATCTCGTGACCCAGCTTCGAAGATCCGGCATGGACCGGACCGAGGCGCTGCTGAACTCCGGCGAACGCCGCCTCAGACCGATCCTGATGACCGCGATGACCACCATCTGTGGGCTCTTGCCGATGGCCCTCGGATCGTCGACCTTTATCGGGATCCCCTACGCTCCCCTCGGACGCGTGGTCGCCGGCGGCATCGCAGCGGCCACCATCCTGACCCTCTTCTTCGTGCCCTTCCTCTACGCCACGCTGGACGACCTCAAGGCCTTCGCGGCCCGCGGGGTGGGCTATGTCCTGCGAACGGAGAGCTCGTGATTTCCTTCTGGATCGGCATCGCCGCGGCGGCCGAGATCTCCTACGACGACGCCCTGCGCCTCGCCGAGGAGGCCAACCCCACGCTGGCTGGCGCGCGCCAGGACCTGGCCATGGCCGAGGGCGGCCTCTTCGCAGCGCGCGGGGTGTGGGACCCGATGTTCACCGGAGGCCTCGGGCGGGTCTACCGCGAGTCCGAGCAGCGGGACACGGCCTTCGGCATCTACTACCAGACCACCACCACGAACTCCTACTGGACCAGCGGCCTGGCCCAGACGCTCCCGACCGGCACGAGCTGGAACGTCAACTGGGAGAACAACACCAACGCCTTCCAGATCCAGCTCGACCCGAACAGCCCCTTCCAGGTCGAGGACTTCGCCAGCGGCTCGAGCGCGCTGACCGCCAGCCTCTCCCAGGAGCTGCTGCGCGGGCACCGCATGGCCTACAACCTCCAGACGGTCACAGCGGCCCAGAACTCGGTGCTGAGCGCCGACGCCGCCCTGGCCCAGCAGCGCCAGACCGTGCTCTCCGATGTGGCCGTGGCCTACTGGGACCTCGTCTACGCCTCCCAGTTCCTCGACACCTCGCGCGAGGCGGTCGCGGTCGCCAAGGAGGAGCGCCGCATCGTCGCCGCCCAGCTCGAGGCCGGCAACATGGCCCCGGTCGAGCTCACGCGCGTCGACGCCGCGGTCGCCCAGACCGAGCTGGCCTTGATCGAGGCCGACAACCTGCACGCGGCCGCCCAGGCGCGCCTCGCGACGCTGCTGGCGCTGGACACGGTCGATGTCCGGACCACCACGCTACCGGGCGAGATCCCCCCTCTGAGCCTGGACATGGACCAGGCCATCCAGGCCACGCTGGCCTCGAACCCGGGGCTGCGCGCGCAGCAGGTCCAGGTGGACGGCGCCGCCACGGACCTGGTGGTCTCCCGGCACGCGCGCCTGCCCTCGCTGACGGCGTCGGCCTCGGCCGGGTGGCAGGGCTACGACGACGAGGTCGGCGGGGGCTACCCCATCGCCCGCCAGGAGGTCTTCGCCGGCGAGTTCCCCAACCGCTACATCGGCGCCGACTTGAGCGTTCCGATGTTGAACCGCGCGGCCCGCGGGGACACCAAGGTCAAGGCCGCCGCGGTCACCAAGGCCGAGCTCGATCTGGTGGCGCTCGAGGCCAGCCTCGCCGAGCAGGTCGCGGGCCTGGTGAGGGAGCTGGAGACCTCGCAGCGACGGGTCGAGCTGGCGAAGCTCAACCTGCGCCTGGCCGAGGAGACGCTCGAGGCCGAGAAGGCGCTGCAGGAGGCCGGGAGGGCCATCCAGAAGGACGTGCTCGCCGCCCAGCGAGAGCGAGACGCCGCCGAGGTCGAGGTCACCCGCGCGCTCACCGACTACAACAAAGCGCTGGTTCAGTTGGAGGGGCTGCAGGGGCGGCTGTAGGCTGTGCGGCATGAGCCGCTACCACACCGTCTTTCTCGCCCTCCTCCCCCTCGTCAGCGCCTGCAAGCTCACCGCAGAAGACGGCACCGCCTGCATGGAGGTGGAGGAGGACGCCGAGTGCCCGGCCGAGGCCGACATCTCGATCGACGACCTGGGCGAGGCGAACTGCGGGTCGCGCACGCTCTCGATCGAAGGCGAGGGCACCTACCAGGACAACATCGGGTGGGACTGGAGCGACTCGGCCGCCGACATCCCCGGCTGTTGCTACCCGGTGAAGCACACCAAGCCGACCTGTGTCTACGGCCGCCCGCTGCTGGTCGAGGGCGCGCCCACGCTGGCCTCGATCGAGCGCGATCCGGCCTGGGCCGCGGGCCTCGATCTGCGCGAGGTGCCCCCGGCGATCCGCAGCCTGCTGGCCGCTCGCTGGACCCGCGCCGCCCTGGACGAACACGCCTCGGTCGCCGCCTTCTCCAAGGTGTCGCTCGACCTGATGCGCCTGGGTGCGCCCCCGGAGCTCATCGACCTCGCGCACCAGGCCGCGCGGGACGAGATCCGCCACGCGACGCTGGGCTTCGCGCTGGCGAGCGCCTACGCCGGAGCGCCCGTGGGACCTGGCGCCTACCCCATCGAGTCGGTGACGCTCGTTCGAGACCTCGAACAGCTCGCGGTCGAGGCCGCCGTCGAGAGCTGCATGGGCGAGACCCTGGCGGCGATGCTCGCGGTCGAGGGCGCCGAGCGCGCCGAGGACCCCACGCTGAAGGGCGTGCTCGCGGCCATCGCCGAGGACGAGATGCGCCACGCCGAGCTGGGCTGGCGCATCCTCCGCTGGGCCCTCGACACGGGCGGCGCCGAGGTCCGCTCCGCAGTCGCCGGCGCCTTCGCCGAGGCCGCCCGCACCGGCATCGCGGTGCCCTTGGCCCAGGCCGAGGACCTCGGCCGCTACGGGCTGTTGTGCCAGGAGGACTCGAACACCGTCGCAGACCGCGTCCTGGGCGAGATCGTGCTCCCTGCCGCCCGCGCGCTATTGCAGGAGGGAACCGCGATGGAAGCCCGAGCATGAACGACGAGCCTGAGGTCCCCGAGCTGACCCCCGACGAGGTCCTGGCGCGGCTCGACGGCGTGACCGTGGTCGACGTGCGCGATCCGGGCTCCTACCGCCGCAGCCACGCGCCCGGGGCGCTCTCGGTGCTCGACCACAACGTCGGCCAGTTCATCGCCACAGCCGACAAGGAGCGGCCGGTCGTGGTGATCTGCTACCACGGCATCTCGAGCGTCGGCGGCGCCGCCTACTTCCTCCAGAACGGCTTCCGCGAGGTCTACTCGATGCGCGGCGGCATGGCCGCCTGGCCCGGCCCGGTCGAGCCCTAAGGCACCAGGCAGGGACCCTCGTCCTGGCAGACGCGGCCCTCGACGACCGCGAGGACCTCGCCGGAGAGGCCCTTGGCCACGGCCTCCTTGAGCATCGGGCCGTCCTCGACGACGTCGGTCATGTTCAGGCCGCCGTTGGCCTCGTCGCCGTAGCCGTCCTGGTCGCCGATCTTGGGGTCGACCAGCCAGTTGATGGTGACGACCCGGTAGGTCGCGGCGGGATCGAGGGCGACCGGACCCTCGGCGGTGAGGATGTGGATGTCGGTCGCCGCACCGTCGACGTGCTTGAAGGCCACGCCCGACAGCTGGAGCCACCGTCCGTGCCCCGGCCAGCCCACGACCGAGTGGTTCAGGACCTGGGCCAGGCGCTCGCCGGAGAGCTCGAGGACCCGAATGGGCTCGTCGTAGGCGATGAGCTCGTCGATGTCTCTACGCGTGATCTCCTCGCCCGCCGCGAAGTCGGCGTTCAGCCGCAGCGCGCCGGCGTTGATCAGCGCGACGTCGGCCCCCGTCGGGGCCAGCAGCCCGTCGGCGATGGCGTTGCCGAGGGCGGTCTCGCCCCGGCGTAGCGCAGTCTCCGTGCCGACCAACGCCGTTCCGGCAGTACCGACGTTCTCGTCGAGGCAGCCCCAACTCTTCTCGCAGGCAGCGAGCTCGTAGGCCGCCCACCAGGCATCGGCGGCCGCCGCGATGGCGGGGTCCTCGGCGACGGATTCATCCAGCATGACTGCGGAGTGCTCAACCTCGACGGAGCCGTCGGAGTCGACCGTGATCCATGCGACGCGGGCCTCTCGCGCGTCGGCCTGGGCCTTCAGGACGTAGCGGCCATCGACCTCGGCGGTCTCGGCGTCGTGGACCTGGCCTCCCAACACCAGGTCCGGGCCCTTGTCCTGGTGCCGCAGGAGCTCGGCGTCGGCCTCGGCCTCGAGGTGGGTCAGCGCGAGCACGACCTCGGCGCCCTCGTTCCGAACCGCGGCGGTCTGCGCGGCGGCGGCGGCCAGGTAGTCGCTCTCGATGAGCGCGTAGGCCGGCTTCTTCATGTCGGTGGTCAGGCCGAAGAGCCCGACCTGGACCCCGTTGACCTCGAGCACGGCCCGCTCGACGGGCTCGGTGATCTTGGCGTTGGGAACCCACCGAACGTTGCTTGCGACCCACTGGAAGTCCGATGCGCCGAAGAGCTGTCGCATCAGCGTCGCGTCCTTCATGCGGGAGCGATCGAAGTCGTGGTTTCCAGGCACGGCGAAGAGGTATGGGTCGTGCTCGTCCGACCCATCCAGGAGGTTGATCAGCTCCACCTTCTGGCGAGCGTCGAAGGCCCCGGACAGCGCGGAGGGGAAGAGCACGTCGCCGCCGTGGGTGAGCAGCACCGGCCCGCCGCACTCGGACTCGAGCTCACGCCTCAGCGTCCGGACCCGGGCGAAGCCGCCCTCGTCGCCGTGTCCGGCGACTCGGTAGACGTCGTTGATGTGCAGGACGACGAAGGTGCGGGACCCGTCGTCCTGAAGGCCACAGCGGCCTGAGGGGGCGGCCGCGGCGTCGACCGGGGCCTTCTTGGGGCAGGCGAGGAGCGTGAGGAAGGTCAGCATGCCGCGGCTTTATCGCGGCGCACCCGCCGGGGTCACGAGACGAAGGATGGCGCCGACCTTGGTGGTGGTCCCAACGGGCACCGCGCGCGTTGCGCCGCGATCGTTCCGGACCTCGATGTGGAGCACATCGTCGACCCGGCTGGTGCCGCTGAACAGCGCCCCCTCGGGGATGTGCACGGACAGCTCGACGAGGGCGTCCTCGAAGGCCTTCGTGCTGCGTCGGGCCATGTAGGCCTCGGCGCCCCCGTGCAGGACCCGGCTGGCCTCGCCCCCGGTGAGGAAGAGGTGGACGTACTGGTCGAGGTCGGCGGCGACGACCGCCCGGAACACCAGGCGGCCGAGCTCGTCGTCGCTCAAGGGCTCGTGCCGCTCGTGCCGAACGACTTGCCGACGCTTGGGCTGCAGTCGAGTGACGAGCCACAGTCCGAGCAGCGCCGCGACCGCGATGTAGTAGGGCGTCAGGTCACGCGCCTGCTCAGCCGGGCGCCGACGCTTCTGTTTCCGGGCCTTCGGCCGAGTCTCGTCGGCCTCGACTGCGGTGTCCCCGGCGTCTCCCGTGTCCCCGGTGTCGCCCTCGAGGACGGGCTCTTCGACGACCTCCTCGACCGGAGGCTCCTGGGCGACCGCGGGAGCAGCCAGCATGAAACCGAGGAACAGCGCGCCCATCGCCGCGGAGCTTAGCGCGAGGGCGACCTCTGCAGCACAGCGGCGAAGAAGCCGTCCGAGCCGTGAACGGCGGGCTCGAGCCGAAGGAAGCGGCCCCCGAGTCGAGCCGCGCGATCCCCGCCGAGCGGCTCCGCGATGGGAACGACGCCGAAGTCGGGTCGCTCCTCCAGGAAGGCGGCCACGACGGCCTGGTTCTCGGACTCGAGAACGGAACAGGTGGAATAGACCAGGCGCCCACCAGGCAGGACGATGTCGGCTGCGCGGCGCAAGATGTCCCTCTGCGCCGCGATCTGTTCGTCCCGCCACGCCGGGGTCAAGCGCCAGCGCAACATCGGTCGCCGCCGAAGGGTGCCCGTCCCGGTGCAGGGCGCGTCGACCAGGACCCGGGCAGCCGGCGCGATGGCCAGCGCGGCCCCCTCCACGAGCCGGGTGGTCGAGAGGGCGAAGCCTGCCCGGCGGGCGCGCTTGCGAGCCTCCTTCAGGGCCGACGCGCGGACATCGTAGGCCTCGACGCGGACGCCCTTCGGTGCGCTGGCCTGGATGGACAGGGACTTGCCACCGGCACCCGCGCACAGGTCCACCACGCGGCTGCGACGAGGCGGCTTCACCAGCTCGGCGATGAGCTGGGAGCCCTCGTCCTGGACCTCGATCCGGCCGCTCTTCCAGACGGCGTGGTTGCCCATCGGAGTGCGCCGATCCAGCACGATCCCCTGGCGAGCCCAGCGCGTCGGCCTGGCCTGGATCCCGTCGCGGCCGAGGGCCTCGATGATCTCGTCGCGCGAGCCCACGCAGCGCAGGGTGACCGGAGCCCGGTCGTCCAGTGCGCCGACGAAGCGCTCGGCCCGCTCCAGGTCGCCGATGTCCTCGAGCACCCACGCCGGCAGCGAAGCCAGCAGGGCCAGCCGCGCCACGAGGTCCTCGGGGAGACGGGGATCGCGGCCGAAGACCGCCTCGCCGAAGTGCGCCCCCGCCCGCTCGGGGCCCAGCCCACAGGCGACAAG
>Ga0114933_10003532_pt1 | contig 15179 bp, 11 predicted proteins | sample 4SBtaG_FD_89691 | JGI IMG/M metagenome (GOLD analysis project Ga0114933, IMG submission 89691) | Deep subsurface microbial communities from Kolumbo volcano to uncover new lineages of life (NeLLi) - 4SBTROV12_W25 metaG | ecosystem: Environmental > Aquatic > Marine > Volcanic | place: Kolumbo... | reverse complement strand
TGTATGTTTGTGTCGATATCAAGGGTGATTGAGCACTTATAGTATTATTCGCATGTGAGGCTAGACTATTGGGCGCTTTGTGGAAATTGCGTTTTGGAGAGTGAGATAAACGCGATAGTGGTTTTGGTGGGCACATGGTCTCATTTGAAGGACGGGAAGACAGTGAGCTGATTCCTTTTAGTGCTTACCGCAAAAACCATCTAGGTCCATTCAGTACGTTTGGGTCGGGACGTCTTTCAAACAAATATTAGCTCAGCTAAGTGCCAAAATCCACTGTTTGAATTTCGGAATAACCTGACGACTGATTACTTAATCTCCGGAAAAATAGTTTAGGCTTCTCCAGTTGTGATAGCGTATGTTATACCCTTCCTAACTAGAAATTTACCACCTTACATAGATCCTTAGTACCACAGTTTTAAGAGTTTTTTCATTAAAAATTCATTAGTCGTTAATCACTGTTTCTTATAGAAATTCGATAGATCGAATCCACCACGTTGTTCTTCTTCCAGTAACTTCACGCGTTGAGACAATTGCTCGAGCAATCGAGTCATTTGTAGTACCTGTTGCTTGGAACCGTCATCGGGTTTTGGCTTGGGAACTGTCGGATATCCCAGATGACGTTGTAGCGCCGCGAAGAGATAAAGCGGATCTTTTTGTCGATTTGCAAAAGCCACTTTGCCTTCTCTTTCGTCGAACAGGATCGAATGATCCTTCAGATCCACATCACGGCCAAGTTGTCGTTGCTGGTTTACGAAGAACCAACTTCGTGCATAGATCAAGTCTGCGATTTCAACGATACCGATTTGTCGTCTCACAATTAAGATCCACTCTTTCCAGTGTTCGTCAAAGTGATCGTCGTTACCAATGGCAGAGAGTCCTTGGTCATATGTGAGGCGGTTTCTACACAACGCCTCAAATTCATACATGAACAAACCCTGGCGGCTTGGTGTCTTACCGCGGTAATCTGCTTCTCGCTGAAGAATCTCAATGGCAACGCGAATATCAAATCGTCCGCGGTCGCTTTCTGCTTCCGACATTAAATATGTCTGAAATGGTGAGAAGTAATGCCCTAGTTGCTGCATAGCTGGATGCATTGTTCCACTATGTTTCAATTCGGCGAGCATGTAGTCAATCGCCATTGGGAGTTTTGTCGTGGCGAGTGTCTCAGCACGTAACTGCTCGAGAATCTCCTGCATTGGAATATTCTCTGGTAGACGCTTAGCGATTACTTCAAAGAAGTATGCCTGCTCAATATATTCTTCGCGGTTTAACATGAGTAATCTGGCGATCGTGCAATTAATACAACCGGTATGAATGTAACTAATCCATAGCCGGTACACGTACAGCTGAAATTCACTAACTATGCGGTGCGCTACTACCAAGTTTATAATACAAGGTACCCATCAGCGTTACATGGCGTACTGTGCAGTTGCAAACTGTATTTTTCCAGTGCCATTAACAGCAGCCATACGAGAGCATACAAAAAATGACACATGAGTTTTCGTCAGTCCAGGAAGCCGTAGATGCAGTTGCTCGCGGTGAGGTCGTAATCGTTGTCGATGCCGAAGATCGGGAAAACGAGGGCGACTTTATTTGTGCTGCTGAGAAGGCAACACCTGACAAGATCAACTTCATTCTCTCCGGTCGTGGCGACTTCTGCATGTCTGTGCTGAAAGACACGAGTGACCGCCTTGAGCTAATGCCGCTTGTGAATTCCAACACAACACGGATGGGCACAGCATTTATAACCCCACTGGATCACATCAATTGCAAGACGGGGATTACAGCGGATGAACGCTGCCTGACGGTAAAGACTATTGCGGATCCGGAAAGCCGCCCGGATGATTTTATGAGACCCGGGCATGTTCACTTGCTGGTGGCAAAGCAAGGCGGAGTACTTCGACGTGCAGGGCACACGGAAGCTGCTGTTGACTTGGCCAGAATGGCGGGACTTACTCCGGCAGGTGTCCTGTGTGAAGTGTTAGATGAAACAGGCAATCGTGCGTCACGAGAGCTATTGTTTGAAATTGCATCAGAGAATGATCTAAAAATCATATCCATCGAACAGTTGATCGCACATCGTCGCATCAATGAAAAGCTCGTTCACCGAAGTGCGGAAGCAAAACTACCAACGCGCTTTGGTGAATTTGACATTATTGTCTATGGCGTGGAATTTGAAATGCAGGAGCCAATTGCCCTTGCCATGGGAGATTTAAACTCCGCTTCAAATCCACCGCTCGTACGCATGCACTCGAGTTGCTTTACCGGTGATCTGGTTGCCTCCCTTCGTTGTGACTGTGGCGATCAGCTTGCAATTGCCCTTGAGATGATTAGCAATGAAGGATGCGGCGTTCTTGTGTATCTGCCGCAAGAAGGTCGCGGGATCGGCTTGGCTGAGAAGATCAAGGCTTATGCGTTGCAAGAACAAGGGATGGATACGGTTGAAGCAAATCATGCTCTCGGACATAAAGCAGACATGCGAGACTACGGTGTCGGCCTGCAGATTCTTAAGGATCTTGGACTTAGCGAAGTGCGAATCCTGACTAATAATCCAAAGAAGACCGAGGCCTTCAACTTGCGTGGTTTCGACGTAACCGTAGTGGATCAGGTGCCAATCGTTGCATCTCCTAACGAGCACAACATTGAGTACCTCAACACCAAGCGAGAGAAACTAGGGCATTCACTTCCTAGTATGAATGACTAGATTTATTTCTGTTCATCGAGAGCAGCTCGAGCTAATTTCTTGATCGTCTCTTCGAGTTGTTGAACCTGATGTGCAACGGCGGCGATGTTTCCATCCGGCCCAATCACCATCATCGTGGGAATTCCCACAACGGAAAATTGTTTGGCGTAATCCTGTGCATCTTCGGTGATGATGTTTTCCCACTCAATTGCGTTGGCATCCACGTATCTTGCGAGTGCTTCCTGATCCTTGTCCAGATTAATACCAATCACGTCAAATACATCTCTCGGTAGCCGATCATAGATGGCCTTGAGTTTAGGCATTTCGCGCCGACATGGCCCGCACCAAGTGGCCCAAAAGTCCACGACAACCACCTTGCCCTTATAAGCATCCCAATTCAAGTTTCCGCCAAGGGCTGTTAATCCGCTGAATTCCGCCGGCTTTCCAACCAGCGCGGACGCAGTTGTTCCTTTTGGTTTACTTAACTTGCGGCCATAGGCGGCTAATTCTTTATTACCGCTCTCTGCAAAGAGCTCGCCAAATCGCTTGAATTGCTCTTCGCGATAGTCTGCATCATCAAACCGGTTAATGGCATGGACTGCTGCTGAAGCCATTCGTAAGTGTCGATCGGAGAGGTTTTCATTCTTGAGATAGGTGTATGTTTCATCGAGCGCATCTGGCACCGTGTCTAGCTCAACATCATCTAAACCGATTACAAAAGCTTCCTTTTGATAAAACTCTAGAATCCGCGTAATACTCTCTCGATCATCGTCCGAGTGGATTTTGACGGCGTCAGATAATAGCTTACTTGCATTATCGTTTCCGTAGGATGCTTGTTCGTGAAGCATGTCCAGCTTCAATCGCACTCCGATCGCATGGAATTTATCACTGGTTTTTGCCGCTATTAGTCGATCTGCCGCATCAGCAACGGCTTCTACAAATCCCGGGCGAAATCGAATCGCTTTTGGCTTTTCCTGCATATCAAAAAGGTAGTCCACCAACTCTAGTGCACTTAAACTTGCAGGAGCTAAATATGGATTTTGCTGTTTTGGCGTAGCATCGTCAGCTTGAGCGTATAGGCTCAGTATCGGCAAGAGTTTAGCAGGGATAAATGCATTGGCGCCGGTCGATTCAGCGGGCGCCTCGTTGGTATCGGACTCACTTGGATTCTCCGTATCACCGGCATCTGCCTCAGTATCTAAAATCTTCTGTAATTCCAATGCCAGAATGCTGCTGTTTTGCAGGTGCTTAATTATTTTGCCGTCTTTTCCAACGAGAACCATGCATGGAATCGAAGTGATTCCACATTCAAGTGCTGCAGGAATCTCCCACGGGTCTTCGGCGGAAACGGGATCCAGAATAACCGGCCACTTTAGCTGGCGGTTCGCAAGGAAATTGTCAAGCTGATCACGATCAGTGTCCATGCTGAACCCTACAAACACGACGCCCTTAGACTTAAATTGTTCATACACTTGTTCCATGTGCGGCATAGCGGCTAAACACGGCGCACACCAGGTAGCCCAGAAATCGACAACGACAACTTTTCCCTTCAACTGCGTCCAATCAAACTTCTTACCATCGATTGTATTGGCCGCCAGTTTCCACTCTTGCCCTGGAAGTGAATTGCGTTTTTGGAGTGTATTGAGTTCTCGTTGCATTTGTGCAAATACAGCTTCATCTTCATACGTTGAGTATGCATTTTCTAGTAACTCGAGCACCTTGGTCGCGTCTGAATTTTGTCCTTGTTCAATGAGGATGGTCGCTAATTGGATGCACTCCTGAAATATAAAAACATTCTTATCGGGGAAATTGAGAAGTTGCTCCACGGATTTCAGCAACTCTGTGCGTGCTTCGTCTGACAATTCGGTGAAGTACACACTTAACTTGTCGCCAAGTTGGACCTTAAATACCTCTGCTTGCTCAAGAATCATCTTGGCCTGTCTAGCGACGTCCGAATTTGCACTCTTCTTGAATCCTTTACCAATTTCATTGAATAATTCCTGGGCTAATTCAGACTCCTGAAGTTGATTCAGGATCAATGCCACACGCTGGAGGTTTTGAAATAAATCGGCGTTGTCTTGATTTCCATCAATCCAATCAATCGATTCTTGAGTGATATCTCTTAAGTGCTTTCCGATTTCAGCAGGGTCTTTTGCAGTGGTTAGTCGCTGATCAATTGAAATGTTGAACGCGTATAGTTTTCCAGCGTCAGCTAATTTGGTGCCACTCTTGGTTAGCAATTCTTGTACAAATCGTTGACGAGCAGCGTCAGCATTTGGCACCTTACCGATTGCAAGGGCTGTTAATCCTTCAAATTTGACTGCTGCCGCTAGCAGTTGTTGTTCTGTCGAAGCCGTTTCGATGCTCAGCAGTTTATCGGCCTCTCGCACAAGTAATTGCTGGTTCTTTAAATAATTCCTTGTCTGCTCTTGCTGTGTCGTACCTTCTGCAGGTGTGTCCCGCAAAGTGGTAATCGTCTTTTCAACATCGTTGGGGTCCGTACTGGAAGAACCGGTGTTCGACGTGTCCGAGTTTTCGTCGGTAATTGCAGTGGATTGCTGTTGAGTGGTGTCCTCATTGGTGGAAACCTGTGCAACGGTGTCACTTGTGTCGTTTTCAGACGCCTTGATTGAGTACTTGGATTTCCCAGTTGCTTCGTCTGATTCGCCACCGCAGCCGAGTGCCATTGGCACTAAAAGTAGGACGGTGAGCAAGGTGATTGGATGTTTGTTGAGATGTTGCATTTTAAAAATCTCTGTTTTCACAGCTGTGATAGTAAACAGGTGTCTATAGAAAAGCGTGCTTGTGTATTGGAACCTTATTAGCGCTGTTTCAAGTCCTTTTTTGAATAGCGATTTAGTTCAATTCCATCGAATTTACAGGAATCGACCAAGTTCACCACCGCGGGAAGCTAAAGCGTCGATCCGCTTGCAAGTTTTCGAATCCGGAATCAATGGAGGTGCATGGTGTTCTTTTTGTCGTGCATCAATTACCAGTGACCCTTTGCAACCCCAGTGTTTCTTTACCGTAAATGGCTCAATTCCACCGATATCCGCAGCGGGATTACTTTTGGTAACCATCGTCCAGATTAGATCACGTACCGAATTACTGGAATCGTTACTATCTATTACTACGACCAGTGGAAACTGATTGATCGGTGATTGCGCTGTGAATTTATCACAAAAGGCCTGAATCGTTGGAATCGATGGGTTTGACGATGGTGCCCAACTCGGACCCTGAATAACCAATATGCCGGGAATTATAACAGTAGGATTCTGATATCCCGATGGCAGATTCAAGTCCAATGGAACTTCTGCGGGAAGTTCTCTGATTGCCGGCCCAGCGGCTGCAATAACCAGTTTTGACCCTTGGTTGATATCGTCTCCACTGTAATCCAAAGTGTCGATTGTTGTATTTGTTTGAAAGTGAAGGTCGCGTGTCCAGTCAACTCTAGAGAGGGCAAACCTAAGAAACATCGGGATATCATGAATATCAATAGCATCGCATGGGTCATCAATGATCCACAGGTACTTTGCGAGTGATAGCTGCCCCTGTCCTAATATTGCGTTTGCCTGGGTTAACAACTCCTGAGGCTTATCAATTGTTTGATACGGTGTGTAGCGTTCGCTACCGGTGGCCAAAAGTAAGGGATGGACTCCGCCTATGTCGACAGCATGAACTGCCTTCACACCCGGAAGTACACTTGGAATGACGGGACCAGTGATCTCATGGATCAATTCACCAAATCGTGTGTCTTCTTGCGGCGGCCTTCCTACAACGGTAAATGGCCAAATAGCATTTTTCCTGTGATAGACATGCGTGACCTTTAAAACAGGAAAGTCATGCTGAAGGCTGTAATACCCTAAGTGATCTCCGAAGGGCCCTTCGGATTTCGTGATGCCATCAATGATCTGCCCTTGAATACAAAAGTCAGCATTTCCGTAGATCGGAATGGTACTAGCAGATTGGACCATTGGAATGCGATGACCGGCCAACGCGCCTGCAAAGATCAACTCTGACATGGACTCCGGTAATGGCATTACAGCGGCAACAGACATCGCTGGTGTACCGCCTATAAAGATGTTGACGTCTAACGGTTGCCCTAATCGCGTTGCCGCCTCATGGTGAATGCCGATACCACGGTGGATTTGGTAGTGGAGTCCGACTTCTTGATCTTTCTTGTATTCACCACCGGAAATTTGAACACGATACATGCCCAGATTGGAATATTTTATCCCTGGCGATTCCGGATGGTGCGTATAAACTTGTGGCAATGTAACGAATGCGCCGCCATCGTCGGGCCAACTTTTTAATTGCGGTAGATCGGAAATAGAACATTGACGCTCTAATACGGCTCCCTTTTTCTTTTTCCTTGGCACCATCCGCATGGCTTGAAACGGAGTCTTTAAGTGTCGCCAGGGACGTTTTAGTGCTGCACTTGGATCCAACTTTAAACTGACAAGTTTCTTAACGATGGGCAGTGTGTCACGAAAAATGAATCGTGCGCGTTCAAGTGTTCCAAAGAGATTTGAGACCATCCGAAATTGGCAATTCTTGACATTGTTGAAAAGAATTGCCGGTCCACCTGATTGAAACACGCGCCGATGGATCTCTGCAGCCTCAAGCTCCGCGTCCACTTCATCATTGATCGTGATAAGGTGCCCGTGTTTTCGCAGATCGTCGACACAATGTTCTAGCGTCTTGTAGCCCATGAATTCCTGGTCTGGTGTTTGTAATGTATCTCTCGGGCGTATTTTTGCTTGTTGGTTAATGATACCAGTTTGCATAACTTTCAGATGCAGATGCCACAACGTCGCTAGTTTTTTGTGTATCATCGCTAGGCAACTACACGAAACACACACTTTCCAAGGTAGAGGAATCCCAGTGAGTATTTGTTCAACAACCGATTCGATTGAATCACTCGACGCCGACGTACTGGTACTAGGTGTATTTGAAGATCAGGAACTATCCGGCGTGGCTGCTCAAGTGAATGAAGCTTCCAGTAACACACTGGCGGGGTTAATTAAGACAGGGCATGTAAAGTCAAAATCGGGAAGTTGTACAGCATGGTTAGCTCCGAGCGGTGTTAGTTTTGCACGTGTATTTGTTGTTGGCCTTGGGAAAGCTGGTGAATTTGATAGAGGAAGCGCCTATAAGGCCTTTGCAACGGCATCTAAAGAAATAGCGGCTGACGCAGATCAATCCGTTGTAATTGCCGCGGATCAGTTATCCAAAGAGTGTGTCGAAAGTGCAGTTGCCGGTGTTCAAGTTGGTTGCCATGGCCAGGATTTACTTCGTAAGGAAATCAGATTGAACTCGCTTGCAAGTCAAACTTGGCTCACTACTCATTCAGATGCCGTAGAAAGCGGTGAGATTTTGGGTGAGGCAACTAACACTTGTCGGGATTTGGTGAACGGACCAGCCGGGCATATTTATCCGGAGTCGTTTGCAGAACGTGCACAGGAAGTTGCCGCGGATGCTCAGTTCGAGATCGAGGTATGGGATGAGCAACGGCTTAAGGCCGAAGGCTGTGGTTCACTACTCGCTGTGGCACAGGGATCAGTTCGCCCACCGCGACTTTTAATCATGCGATACCGTGGGTCGGATGCACCTAATCCGCAAATGGCTGTAATCGGAAAAGGAGTGACATTTGATTCCGGCGGCCTTTCACTGAAATCAAGTGACGGCATGAAGACCATGAAGTGTGATATGGCTGGAGCAGCAACGACGCTTGCGACCATGCAAGCGATTGCCCGACTTGGTTTGCCGTGTCATGTAATTGGTCTAGTGGGCTTGGTCGAAAATATGGTCAGCGGTAACTCATATAAACTTGGCGATGTGTTAACAGCGCGTAGTGGAAAGACGATTGAAGTGCTGAACACGGATGCAGAAGGACGCCTCGTTCTCGCGGATGTCTTGAATGTTGCTGATGAACTTAATCCCGATCACATGGTCGATTTGGCAACGCTCACCGGAGCTTGTGTTGTAGCTCTCGGCCTGGATGTTGTTGGTGTCATGACGAACGACCAAGATTGGGCAACCACCATTCTTGATAATGCCGCCACTGTGGGTGAGCGGGCATGGCAATTGCCAATGTTTCCTGAGTTCTCCGAGCAACTCAAAAGTAAGTTGGCGGATGTCAAAAACATTGGAGAAGGACGGTGGGGTGGTGCCATCACCGCTGGAAAATTCCTCGAGGAGTTTGTGGAGGATCGTTCGTGGGTGCATTTAGATATCGCAGGTCCTGCCTTTGCGGATTCCGCTAAGAACTGGATCGATGGCGGAGCCACCGGCGTAATGGTGAGAACTTTGGTGGAGGTAGCCAGAGGCCTTTGATGTTTGAGGAGAGTTTTACATCACAGCAATTTGGTCACTTTGAATTAACAAAATGAATCTGTTCTTTATTTATCTCTTTTGTGTGCCGGCATTGGGTATTCTCGCCCAATGGCTAGCGTGGCGATTTCGATTTCCTTCGATTCTTCTGCTACTTGGATTTGGCATTACGCTTGGCGTTTACCTTTCACCGGCAGATATTATTGAGGGTTTGCTGAACACTGAACACAGCCATGAAGTAGTTACCCAAAACACTCATTCAGAGTCTCCGGTTTATTCTGAAAGTCAAATTGAAGACTTAGCAAATAAGTTTCTATTACCGTTCGTTTCGTTGTCAGTAGCCGTCATTTTGTTTGAGGGAGGCCTAACACTTCGTTGGTCTGAGATGCGAGAAGGCGGTAAAGCTACCGTCCAGCTCGTTACGATCGGTGCGATTGTGACATGGGGATTGACCGCATTATGCACCTATTACATAGCCGGATTAGATGACCTGCGAATTGCTGCGCTGGTTGGCGCCTTCTTGGTGGTAACCGGACCGACGGTTGTTGTGCCACTACTGCGGCACATTCGTCCATCGAAGAAGATGGGCTCAATTGTGAAATGGGAAGGTATTGTCATCGACCCGGTTGGAGCGATTCTGGCCGTTTTGGTTTATGAGTACATTCATGTGACTAGCGAGTCAGATGGTGGCGGTGTTTCCACAGTTTTATGGCATATGGCGTCGACCGGTGTCGTGGGACTGGGTGTGGGTGTGATTAGCGGTTACCTGTTGGTTCAATTCATTAAGCGATTTTGGATTCCGGACTATCTACAAGCTGTCTCCTTCTTGGCGGTGACATTACTCGCATTTGGTGTGTCCAATGTTATGTTTCATGAATCTGGATTATTGACCGTAACCGTGTTGGGCATTTATCTGGTTAATCAGAAACAAGTAGCCATACATCATGTCCGGGAGTTTAAAGAGCATCTGGGTGTGTTCTTGATTTCTTGTCTCTTTATCGTTCTAGGATCTAACTTCAAGCTTGAGAGTATTCAGGTTGTTGGCATGAATGGAGTTTGGTTCTTGCTGGCAATGATTTTCGTTGTACGTCCGGTCAGTGTCTTTGCCGCAACGATCAAGACCGGTCTTAGCATCAAAGAAAAAGTATTCTTATCCTTCCTTGCTCCACGTGGGATCGTTGCTGCTGCTGTCGCATCGGTCTTTTCACTTGAGTTAGTAAATGTAGATGTAGATCAAAATCTCAGGAGCCAGATTGTTCCATTGACGTTTGTCTTGATTGTTGGAACCGTTACGGTCTATGGACTGTTTTCAGCACCACTTGCACGGTTATTGAAACTGGCAGACGAGAATCCTCAAGGCATCCTATTTGCGGGCGCTGGTGAGTGGGTGCGAGACGTTGCAGAAGCGCTTATGAATCTCGACCAACAAGTGCTGTTAGTGGACTCAAGTTATGCGAATTGGCGCGAAACTCGTATGCGTGGCATTCCAGTTGAATGTGCAAGTGTTTTGTCAGAACACTTACTTGAGGAAACAGATCTAAGTGGCATTGGACGATTGGTTGCCGCTACACCGAGCGATGAAGTTAATGCGTTAGCTGTTCAGGAATATACAAGTGTCTTTGAAAGCAAAAATGTCTTTCAATTGGCCCCTTGGGATATTAATGCTGGGAAGAGAACAAGTGTCTCAGAGCATTCACTTGGTCGGCTAGTAGCGGCGGATGACTTGCCCTACATACGTATAAGAAACGGCTATCGGCAAGGCGCCGAAGTGAAAACCACGTCAATCACTAATGAATATACGATTGATGACTTCTACGAGAAATACGGCAGAGACAATGCAGTTGTGTTGTTTGTGCTGGATTCAAATAACCGATTGCATATAAACAGTGCTCATGTACCTCATGATGTTAAGACCGGAGATACAGTGATAGCCATCGTCGGATTACCAAAACCAGATGAGCATATTACCAAACAGTCGGCTTCACACTAATCAGCTTTGATTATCTTGTTGCACCTAGATACGTTGCAAGCGTAACCACATTTCTGGCAAAAGTACGCATATCGATGATCGGCCCACTGTATTCCTGCTCCTGATATCGCAGTGTGGCGTCTTCTAACCAGGCACCGCGAGCATCAAGTCCGTTTATGATGTCGGTCGTCTGCATCGTGAGCGTCTTGGTAAGTCGCTGTTGCGGTTGGCTAAAAAGATTACGAGGTTCGGATGGTCCGTCCTTTTTTAGCCGATTGAATTCTCGTTCAATTGAGTCAAGCCTTGAGCCAACTTTGAAGGCATAGTGCGTTGGCATATCCGAATCATCGTAAGTTAGCTTGTAGTCCTTTGTGAAAAACAACGGCTTGTTTGTCTTGAGTTCATAAAATCGAGCCAATTGCCCATTGGGAAGAATTGACTTTCGAAGGTAACTAATAGCCGGTGGAATGGGCTCGAGAAATCGCTCTGCACCAGTTCTGTCGTAAAGTGACAATAAGACTCGCATGATCCCTTGTGATTCACCACCCGTGACAGCTGGTGGCTCAAACTTTCTTGCCCAGGCTGGATGTCCTTCGTGGTTATATTGTTGTGACCATGCGGGCTGAGGTTCCGGCATTTGGGATAAGAGGATAAAGTCTCCAGCCTTTAAGGCAGCGGATTTATATTCCGGATTGTCATAAATAATCGCCGCATCAAGCATGACATTGATGGTGTCAGCGATTGAGTTGTCATTGAAAGTGTAATAGCTGCGGTAATCCTTTCCTTCATATTTGCGAGGCCATTCTTTTGGATAGCCTGCACGTTTGACAGGATAGTCATCCGGTACTGGTGGAGTGCTAAAGCGCTGTGGCCAGCCTCCATTTGGATACTGTGCACGCAATAGACTCTTTAATGCTGTTGTGGCAGCTTCATGAATTGACTGGTGTTTGAATTTTAATTCATGATCGAGTCGCATTAAAAAGCTCAAAGCGGACTGCGTAGTGTTGTCATCAAGCGTAGTGACATTGCGTAGACCTGAAGCGTCCTTGGTATCGGTACGGTAAGCGTATCGCTTACGAGATTCTGGAAGGAACTCGATCCGATAGTCCCACCCACCGGAGACAAGTTGTCCATGTACAAGTGCTTCGCCACATTTAATCGCGGCATCTAACAAGAACGACTCCTTGCACAATCTGTAGGAATCTAAAAAGGCCTGTCCAACACTGGGTGTGCCGGGTGGTTGAACCCACGCTGTGTGATCACTTGCCCGGCCTTCGCCTTCACGCAGTTTCAAGTCTCCGGAATAACGCCATAAGTATCCGCCATTTATGGAAACAGAACGCTGGTAAAACCCAATAGTTTGTTCCATTTGTTTCTTCACAGCGACTGGAGATAGCGAGTCGCCAGCCAAAAGATGTGATGGCACGTATAGAAAAACAAGCGACAGTGCGCTGGTAATCAGTTTTGTAGAGATCATGAAAAAACCCAGAGGAGCAATGGTGGCGATAGCCTCTGAATTTCTCTGTTCCAAGAAAGAAAGTGCGGGTGAGAGGATTCGAACCTCCACTCCCAAAAGGGAACATGGCCCTCAACCATGCGCGTCTGCCAGTTCCGCCACACCCGCGATTCCGAAATGCGTTCGGCGATATTTCAGTCTAGGTGAATTTACCGCCTCGTCAACAGGTCTGCAATTACACCCTTTGAAGCAAAATAAACACAGCGTCTGTTAGGGATTCTGTATACGTGAGCGTGTTTTTCAAATCGCTATACAAATGCTGAAGATCCTCTGCACATGACTCAGTACGATTGGTCGGATCAAAAAGATGTGAAACCGCATCCCAGGCTGAGTCGGAGAAAACAGCAAGGGTGTCTCCGGAATCCAGCGACAATTCAACATCTTCGTAATCTCCGGCATCTACGGTACCAAGGTCAGGGCCGTATTGAGCGACGGATATGTTTTCTTGATCTTTTATAAGTAGCACGCGGCAGTCGCCGGCCGCAGAGACGAGGAGTCCTGAGCCGTCATTGGCTATTTGGATGTTAACCATGGAAGCAAATTGATCACCAACTCCGCCAGTCCATATGGACTGATTGGTTAGTTCGAGTATTTCAGATGGTTTGAGTGTACGTTTTGCGTAGCACCGAGATGCGGTTTGTACAGATGCGGCCGTGAAGGCAGCTTCGATGACACTGCCTTGTGCTGCTCCAAGGGTGGCTGAGATTCTATCATCTGTGAAATCCCAATCAAAGAAACCGGAAGTCAACGCGCTGTTTTGTGAGACGTGACCCCGTAGAAGCCAGTGGTCGCAGTCGATGCTTGGGTTTGGCAGTCGGTTTTGCTGCCAGAGCATGCCATACTTAAGTGCGCTTGCTTGACCTGCTATAGGCTCTGGTTCGGCTCGGTTCAATTCAGATTCAATATGGGACCCGATTAATTCTGCCATTTTCGTGGCTTGCTCGTTTCCAGCATCTTCTTCTTCGAAAAAGAACCAGAGCGTGCCTAGCGGTACCATGCCATCAACGACTGGAATACAAACTGCAGATGGGAATTCTGTAGGTGCATTCCAGTGTTTCATCCGCTCGGTGGTTTGAATGGTTACCACGTGGCCTGTGAGCGCCTTTAAGTCTGCATGAGCGGATTTCAGTTGCCGTTTGTACTCCCAATTGGAGACTGCACCAAGCGAAGAGGGAACTTGAAGAAGGAGGTGGCGTGTATCATCATCTATCAGGTAAAGAGCAGCAGCGGATGCGTGTAGAATATCTACTCCGTTATCCAGGATTGCTTGAATGCGGCAGACTAGGTCATTCGGATCATCAGTTACGGAATCATCGCGTCTTAGATATGGTCGCGATTTGATTTCTGAAGAATCGTCGCTAGGGTGGTCGTCGTGGCCAGCGAATAATCGCAAATGGCCTGATTCTTTTGTTGGCACAATATTTTGGTGGGTTAACAGGTTGTTCGCGCGCAGCATATTCCATCAATCGCACGCAGTTTGATGATGAAGCCAGATCCCGTGGCTTGTATGGTATTTATCGTCGGGTTGGCAATCTGATTGTTAAGAACAATTGATGCGGCATTATGGTGCGCATTGTGCAGGTTCTGACCCTGATATGATTGTCGCAATCGTTACAACAGTCATCGCGGAGTTTGATAAGGCGCAAAAAGAAAGCCAAGCAGTGTTGCTTGGCTTTCGTGTGTCTTGAATGTTGTTGTTGGCAACTAACGTTTTGAGAATTGCGTTCCTCGACGTGCGCCATGAAGACCAGGTTTCTTTCGTTCCTTCATACGTGAGTCACGAGTAAGGAAGCCACCATCTCGAAGGGCTGGGAATAATTCTTCGTTGTATCCCATTAGTGCACGTGCGAGTCCAATGCGAACCGCACCAGCTTGGCCTGTTGTGCCCCCCCCGGCGACGGAAACAACAATGTCAACGCCGTTGGTTTGTTCGGTTGCTTCTAGCACTTGAAGAATCTGCTGGCGATCCTGTTCGATATGAAAGTAGCCGTCTAGCGGACGTTTATTGATCGTAATGCTACCACTTCCAGGTCGCACACGAACTCGGGCCACAGATGATTTACGGCGTCCTGTGCCGAGGAAGTCGTTATTGAATTTGCACTGCTTAACTGCTGACATGTTTCAATCTTATGTATGTAGAAGGGAGTGTTATACTTCGCGAGGTTCTGGTTGTTGAGCTTGGTGTTCATGCTCTGGACCAGTATATATTTTCAGCTTCTTTAGCATCTGCCGACCTAAGCGGTTTTTAGGCAGCATGCGGCGGACAGCTTCCCGCAGGATCATCTCAGGTTTCTTTGAGAGTCGATCTCCAGCGGTGATCGACTTTTGTCCTGGATAGCCGGTGTACCAGGTGTACTTCTTTTGGTCCCACTTCTTGCCAGTAAACTTTACTTTTTCGGCGTTTACAACAACAACGAAGTCACCGGTGTCGACATGCGGTGTATAGGTTGGGCGGTGTTTGCCCATGAGTAGAACTGCAAGTTCGCTTGCTAATCGACCGACAATTTTATCGTCAGCATCTACAAGCCACCACTTTTGGTCTACTTCACCAGGTTTGGCTGAATATGACTTTTGAGTTACCAATGGATGGTCCTCTCGTTTCCGTATACTAAAGACGTTTATTTACGGGGAAACAACCAATTCTAAGCCGCGATTTTTGGGTCATCAAGGCCTGAAAT
>Ga0114933_10003531_pt1 | contig 15185 bp, 12 predicted proteins | sample 4SBtaG_FD_89691 | JGI IMG/M metagenome (GOLD analysis project Ga0114933, IMG submission 89691) | Deep subsurface microbial communities from Kolumbo volcano to uncover new lineages of life (NeLLi) - 4SBTROV12_W25 metaG | ecosystem: Environmental > Aquatic > Marine > Volcanic | place: Kolumbo... | reverse complement strand
TAAAATTATTTTTTACGATATATATTTTTTTTATTGAACCCATATCCTCAAAAAGTTTAACTTTTATTTGATAATAGTTAGTTGAATTTGGTAATGTATAAGTTTCTATTTTTCCAATTGGAATATCTTCTGGAAAAATTGCAGACATTCCACCACTTAAAATTGTATCACCAATTTTAATACTAGCATTTTTAGGAATATCATAAAGATTAATATGCTCATAACTTTCACCAGACCAGTTTAAAGAACCAAAATGATTAGAATTTTTAAGTTTAGCATTAATATTTAAGTCTGTATTCAGGATTGAGATTAGTGTTGAAAAATTTCTTGACACATTATTAACAATTCCAATTAAACCATTTTCTGAAATTACCCCATCATCAATACTTACTTTATCATTTGAACCTTTATTTATTGTGATAAAATTTTTAGAAAATTTTATACTATTTGAAATGATTTTACCGTTATTAAATAAATAATTAGTATCTATATTTTTATACGATATTTTATCATCCGTTGAAATTGATTTTAAATTTTTTAAAAAAGTATTTTCAATAATTAATTCTTCATTTATTTCTCTCAATTCAAAATATTCAGAGAAAATTAGTTTATTTTCTTTAATGGAATTAATTATTGAATTAGAAAAAAAATTAAACTTTGAGTTTTGATAGTAGTTTTTATCAATTATTTGAAAAAATGAAAATAAAAGTAGAAATGAAAATGTTAATGAGTGTATATTCTTAATTAATAAATCAATTATTTTTCGCATTAAAATTATTTCACTAATACGTTTTTATATCGTTCAATATTCTTCAATGTTATCCCAGTTCCTCTCACAACTGCTCTTAGAGGATCTTCAGCAATAAACACTGGTAAATCTGTCTTTTTTGAAATTCTCTTATCTAAGCCTCTTAGCATTGATCCTCCACCAGCAAGATATATCCCTGTATTATAAATATCAGCAGCAAGTTCAGGAGGTGTCTGAGATAATGTTTCCATAACAGATTCCTCAATTCTAACAATTGATTTATCTAATGCTTTAGATATTTCTCTGTAACCTATAGAAATTTCTTTAGGCTTTCCTGATAAAAGATCACGTCCTTGAACAAGAAGATTTTCAGGTGGGTTTTCTAATTCATCTAGTGCGGATCCAATATTAATTTTTATTTTTTCAGCGGTTCTATCTCCTATGGATAGGTTATGTGCAGTTCTCATATAAAAGACGATATCTTCAGTGAATACATCACCTGCAATTTTAACTGATTTATCACAAACAATTCCAGCTAATGCAATAACTGCAATTTCAGTCGTTCCACCACCAATATCAATTATCATATTTCCTTTAGGTTGGTTTATATCAACACCAATTCCAATTGCTGCAGCCATTGGCTCATGTATTAGATATACTTCTTTACCATTAACTCTTTCAGCTGATTCTCTAACTGCTCTCATTTCAACTTCAGTAATACCTGAGGGAATACATATAACCATTTTCAAAGAAGGAGAGTAGAATTTTTTATTAAGTGTTGGAATACTTTTAATTAACTGACCAATCATTTGCTCTGATGCATTAAAGTCAGCAATTACACCATCTTTTAATGGCCTGATAGTTTTAATATTTTCATGAGTTTTACCATGCATTAGTTTAGCTTCCTTTCCAACAGCAATAATTTTTCCAGACTTTTGATCTATTGCAACGATTGATGGACTATCAACAACAACTTTATCATTGTGAATGATAAGTGTATTTGCTGTTCCAAGGTCTATCGCTATTGATTCAGTCCAAAAATCGAAAAAACTCATAAAATAATGTATAGAATATTAAAGTTAATAAATTAATGTTTAAAGTGCCTATTTCCAGTCATAACCATGGATATAGAGTTATCATCACAAAAATTAACAGATAATTTATCTTTTATTGAACCACCTGGTTGTATGATTGATCTAATTCCATTTCTATATGCAATTTCTACGCAATCAGGGAAAGGGAAAAATGCATCGCTTGCCATAACTGCACCGTTAAGGTCAAAATTAAATTTATTTGCTTTTTCAATTGCTTGATTTAAGGCATCCACTCTTGATGTTTGACCAGTTCCAGATGAAATTAGCTGATTATTTTTTGCTAATACAATTGTATTAGACTTAGTATGTTTAGATATTTTTGATGCAAATAATAGATCTTCTATTTCACCATCATTAGGTTTTAATTTTGTTACAAAATTTAAACTTTCAGATGAATCAGTTATAAAATCTTTTTTTTGATATAAATTTCCATTTAAACATGTTCTTGATGAATTATTTTTAAAATTTAAGTTTTTAAGTTTTAAAATAATTCTGTTTTTTTTGGATTTTAGTAACTCTAGTGCTGTGGAATCAAAATTAGGAGCTATAATGACTTCAAAAAATAAGTTGTTTATTTTTTTGGAAGCTTTTAAATCTATTTTTTGATTTGAAATTAAAACTCCTCCAAATGCAGAAATCGGATCACCTTCAAGTGCAGCCTCATAAGCATCATGAATATTATTTCTAGTTGCTAGTCCACATGCATTATTATGTTTAAGAATAGTAAATGTTGGATTTCCGCTCCAAAATTCTGAAATTATATTAACTGCTGAATCGATATCTAGTAGATTATTATAAGAAAGCTCTTTCCCATTTAATTTTTCAAAAACTTCATCGAGATTTCCTTCAAAGTAACCTTTTTGATGTGGGTTTTCACCATACCTTAAAGTTTTTATTGTTGTTAAGCTTCCATTTAATAAATATTCATTAATTAATTTATCATAATTTGATGAAATTTTGAAAGCTTTTATTGCATATTCTTTCTGTCTTTCTGATGAAAAATTTCCATCATTTTCATTTAAATCATTAATGAAATCATCATATTGTTCCATAGATGAAACACAAACTACATCATTGTAGTTTTTTGCTGCAGCACGTATCAAAGAGATACCACCAATATCAATCTTTTCAATTATTTCTTGATGAGATTTAGCATTAATAACAGTCTCTTCAAATGGGTATAAATCAACAATGACAATATCAATATTTGGAATTTGATATTTTATTTTGTCATTATTATCATCTTTTGATTTTCTTCTATTTAAAATTCCACCAAATACTTTTGGATGTAATGTTTTAACCCTGCCGCCAAAAATAGATGGGTAATCTGTTAAGTCTTCAACCTTTTGAGTTTTAAAACCAAGTTTATTTAAATGTTTTTCAGTTCCTCCAGTAGAAATAATATTAATCTTTAATTCTGTAAGTTTTTTAGCAATTTCATCAATTCTATCTTTATTAAAGACAGAAATTAAGGCTGATTTTTTGTTCATTTTTATTATTTAAACCAAGTATATAAAAGTAACATTTTATAAAAAAAAAAGCTGCAAGTAAGCAGCTTTTTTTAATAAAAAAATTGATTTTTACATCATGCCTGGCATACCACCTCCACCCATTGGAGGAGCAGCAGGAGTATCCTCCTTAATGTCTACTAAGGCACACTCAGTTGTTAAAATCATCCCAGCAACAGATGCTGCATTTTCTAAAGCAACTCTTGTGACTTTTTTTGGATCAATAATGCCTGATTTAAATAAGTCTACATATTTTTCAGATTTAGCATCATAACCAAACCCTCCATTACCATCTAAAATTTTTGCCACAACTACAGATCCTTCACCACCCGCATTTTCTACAATTGTTCTAAGTGGAGCTTCTAAAGCACGCGAAATAATTTGAATCCCTGTTAACTCATCATCATTTAATGATTTTATTTTTTCAAGTTTATTTCTAGCTCTTATTAAAGCAACACCACCGCCTGCAACAATCCCTTCTTCAACAGCAGCTCTTGTAGCATGCAGTGCATCATCGACTCTATCTTTTTTCTCTTTCATTTCGACCTCAGATGCAGCACCTACATATAGCACAGCAACTCCACCAGCTAGCTTTGCAAGTCTTTCTTGGAGTTTTTCTTTATCATAGTCTGATGTTGTTGTTTCTATTTGGGACTTAATTTGTCCAACTCTAGCTTGAATTTCTTTTTTGTCACCAGAGCCGTTAACAATAGTTGTATTATCCTTATCAATTGTTACTCTTTCAGCAGATCCCAACATATCAATTGTTGTGTTTTCAATGTTAAAACCTCTTTCCTCTGAAATAACAGTTCCACCAGTCAAAATTGCAATATCTTCTAACATAGCTTTTCTACGGTCTCCAAACCCTGGAGCTTTTACTGCTGCAATCTTTAATGCACCTCTTAATTTATTCACAACTAAAGTAGCTAAAGCTTCACCATCAACATCTTCTGCAATAACAAGTAATGGTTTACCAGATTGTGCAACAGGTTCCAAGACAGGAAGAAGATCTTTCATAGCAGATATCTTCTTATCATACAAAAGAATATATGGAGATTCTAGATCTGACTCCATTTTTTCTGAATTTGTTACAAAATATGGAGATAAATATCCTCTATCAAATTGCATTCCTTCTACAACATCAACGTAAGTATCAGTTCCTTTTGCTTCTTCAACAGTGATTACACCTTCTTTACCAACTTTTTCAAAGGCTTGCGTAATTAACTCTCCAATTGCAGAATCATTATTTGCAGAAATTGATGCAATTTGTTGTATTTTTTCAGACGAATTTCCAACAGTTTTAGCAGATTTATTTAATTCATCAACGATCGCATTAACTGCCTTGTCTACTCCTCTTTTTAAATCCATTGGATTAGCTCCAGCAGTAACATTTTTTAAACCTTCGTTAACAATAGATTGAGCTAAAATAGTTGCAGTTGTAGTACCATCACCAGCTAGATCATTAGTTTTTGATGCAACCTCTTTTACCATTTGAGCACCCATATTTTCTAATGCATCTTCTAGTTCTATTTCTTTTGCGACAGTAACTCCATCTTTAGTTACTTGAGGTCCTCCAAAAGATTTACCAATAATTACATTTCTTCCTTTCGGTCCTAATGTTACTTTAACAGCGTTAGCAAGTGCATCAACTCCTTTTTTTAATCCTTCTCTTGCTTCTGTATCAAATTGTATTTTTTTTGCCATTGTATTTATTTTTATTATTAAACAATTGCGAGTATATCGCTTTCCCTCATTATTAAATAATCTTTACCTTCATATTTGAGTTCAGTTCCTGAATATTTTCCATATAAAACAGTTTCATCAACTTTTACTGTAATAGGATTTTCTTTAGTTCCTGAACCAACAGCTACAACAATTCCTTTTTGTGGTTTTTCTTTTGCTGTATCTGGAATTATTATTCCAGACGCTGTTTTAGTTTCTGCTTCAAGAGGTTCTACAAGTACTCTGTCAGCTAATGGTTTTATATTTAATTTACTCATAATTTAATTTTATTAATTTTTTTCATCAATCATGCCAAATATTAAATGATGTCAAAATGATACTTTTTCAGCAATAATTCTGTCATGATGACATATCAGTCATCTAGGTTTAAATCATCACTACTTGGACTATTATCATCTTCAAGTATTTCTTCAATAAATACTTCATCAGAGTTGTTTAATAGTTCAGAATCAGAAGATTCATTTCCTGATATAAGTGTTAAGTTTGAAAATAGTATTAAAAGGAAAAGAAGTGAGGCTAATATCCATGTACTTCTATCTAAAAAATCAGTTGTTTTTTTTACTCCACCTATTTGCTGAGAATCTCCACCAAATGTTGAGGCTAAACCTCCACCTTTTGGATTTTGAACCATAATTACTAAAACAAGCAGAAATGATAGAAATATTATCAAAAAAAGTATTATGTTATACATTATTGTTTTTTAATTTGTTTTTTTATAATCTTAATTTGGTCTGCAAATAAACTGATTTTTTCTGGATATTTCAAACATAATATCTTATAAGCTTTTAGAGCATCTTCATACTTACCTTGTTTTACATAAATTTTAGCCAAAGTTTCAGTCATGTAGTCTTGTTTTTTTATTTTTTTATTTTTTGCATGTTTTTTAGCTTTTAAGTCATGAATATCTAATCTGCTGGAAAATGATTTTTTAATTTGCTCCAAGGAACTATTTGGTGTGGGTTTAGATTCTGAAAGCCAATCTAAAAACGAGACCTCTTTTTCATAATTTATTTTTTTTAATTCATCAATTAGGGATTGTTTTTCATCATTTTTTAGTAAATCATTATTTAACAAATTATATAGATGAACTCTATCAGTTATATTTATTGATGTAGATTTTAGTATTTTATTATAGTCGATTGTTTGATGTTTTTTAGCTAAAACTAATTTCAGAACTTTTACAGGTAAAAAAAAAGGAAATTTTTTAGAAACTTTTTTTAAAAGTTTCATATCATTTTTTTTCAACTCTTTGTTATTACGTAGTAACTTAATTATTGATTGTTTGCTGTTTTCTACCATTTTGCTAAAGATGCATTAAAGATGTCTTGTGTGATCCTCTCAAAAATAATATCATGCGCTTCACTTTTAATTGAAATAAGTTGTTGTTCAGCCGGATAGTCAAAATAAAAAGAAAACCTTCTTTCAAATCCATCATCTTCTTTTTTAAAATTTTGAAAATTAACACTTATGCTTATTGACAATCTATTTTGAGCTGCATTTAAGTCTGCTGTAGCCGTCATTGGACTAACCCTGTATTCAACAATTTCTCCTTCATAAAGTAAATCCCCATTACTTTGAACCATTTGAAGATTTGTTTGATTTTCCAAAATATTTTGAAGAGCAATTGTAAAGTCTCTATCAAGACCAGGCTCAAAAATTGAACCTACATTATTACCTGCGTTATTTTCGAAAAGGTTAACCTGAAATGATTCTGTACCCTCTGGGATAGATGCGCCTGTGAATGAGTAGTTACCGCATCCATAGGTGAAAAGAAAAAGAATTAAATATTTATAATTCCTATTAAATTTCGAGATCATATTGTTTAATTTTTCTGTATAGTGTCCTCTCAGATATACCGAGCTCTTTTGCAGCTGCTTTTCGCCTACCTTTATTTCTTTCAAGAGCTTTTATAATTAACTCTAATTCTTTGTCTTGTAATGACAATGTCTCTTCTTCCACCACCTCTTCAGCAAAAGAGTATTTGTCGTCTTTTAATTTTATTTTTTCTGCTTCTAAAAAATTTGATTCTAAATTAGAAGGTTTTTTATGTTCATTAAAATTTTGAGTAATAAAATTTTCAATTTCATCTATTTCAGATGGATTAGAAGGTGGATTTTTTTTAAGATTATTTGTTAATTTTTTTAATTCATTGAGATCTTTTTTCATGTCAAAAAGAATCTTATATAATATTTCTCTCTCAGATGAAAAATCTGATTGACCGTCACTTTTAGAAACAATCGCAGGTAAATTATTTTTTGGGTTAGGAAGATATGAAGAAATCATTGCGCCAGAAATCCCCCTTTCTTGTTCTAAAACAGATAATTGTTCAGTAATGTTTTTAAGTTGACGAATGTTTCCATTCCATCTGTAGTTTTGCATAATTCTTTGTGCATCATCATCTAATCTAACTGTTGGCATATTATATTTTTTAGCAAAATCTGAAGCAAATTTTCTAAATAATAATATAATGTCACTTTTTCTTTGACGTAATGGAGGTATTTTTATTTCAACTGTACTTAGTCTGTAATATAAATCTTCTCTAAATTTTCCTTTTGAGATAGCATCTTCCATATTTAAATTCGTTGCAGCTACAATTCTTACATTTGTTTTTTGAACATTTGATGAACCAACTTTAATAAATTCTCCATTTTCAAGTACTCTTAAAAGTCTGACCTGAGTCGTCAAGGGAAGTTCTCCAACCTCATCTAGAAAAATTGTTCCTCCATCAGCAACTTCAAAGTAACCAGATCTGTTAGAAGTAGCTCCAGTAAAAGCACCTTTTTCATGCCCAAAAAGTTCGGAATCAATTGTTCCTTCAGGTATAGCACCACAGTTAACAGCAATAAATTTATTATGTTTTCTGTGAGATAATTGATGAATTATTTTAGGAAAAGACTCTTTACCGACTCCACTTTCACCTGTAACCAATACTGTTATATCAGTTGGAGAAACTCTCATAGATTTTTCAATTGCCCTATCAAGTCCAGGATAATTTCCTATAATTTCAAATCTTTGTTTAATATTTTGTATTTCAGTATTCAAAATTTTAAGCTATTATTACTTCACCTATCAATGTAGTAGAAGTATGATTAATAATCTTTACAGTAGCATATTCACCCCTTAAAAAATTCTTTTTTGGGAAAACAACAATTATGTTTTGAGGATTTCTTCCAGCCCAATGATTGTCAGATTTTTTTGATTCTTTTTCAATTAATACCTCAACTTTTTTACCTACATATTTTGATAAATTTTCAAAACTATGTTTTAATTGAAGGTCAATAATTTCACTAAGCCTTCGTTTTTTTATTTCTTCTGGAACATTATCATTTAATTTTCTTGCAGCAAGAGTGCCTGGTCTTTCAGAATATTTAAACATAAACCCAAAGTCATATTTAACATTATCCATTAAATTTAGAGTAGCTAAATGATCATCTTCAGTTTCATCAGGAAATCCAGTTATCATGTCTTGAGAAATACTGCAATCTGGTAATATTCTTTTTATTTTTTTTATAATATTTAAATACTCAAAAACAGTGTGCTTTCTATTCATTTTATTGAGAATTTCATCACTTCCAGATTGCACTGGTAGATGTATGTGATTACAAATATTGCTATACTTAGCCATAGTGTAAAGTACATCATCATCCATGTCCTGAGGATTTGATGTTGTAAATCTTATCCTTGTATTTGGAAAACTTTTAGCAACTAATTCTAATAATTTGGAAAAATTAATTGAGGTTTGTTTTTGAATTTTAGAAGCTTTGATATAATCTTTTTTTAAGCCTCCACCATACCATAAGTAACTATCTACATTTTGACCTAACAAAGTAATTTCTTTATATCCATTTTCTACTAATTCGTTTATCTCATTTAAAATTGTCTTTGGATCTCGGCTTCTCTCTCTTCCACGAGTGAATGGAACAATACAAAATGTACACATATTATCACATCCTCTTGTTATTGAAACAAATGCATTTATACCATTAGTATTAAATCTACTAGGATTAATATCAGCATAGGTCTCTTCTTTTGACAAAAGAACATTTACTGCATCATTACCATCTTCTATTTCTTTTAATAGATTTGGTATATCACGATATGCATCAGGTCCAACAACTAAATCAACAATTTTTTCTTCAATTAAAAACTTATTTTTTAATCTTTCTGCCATACATCCCAAGACACCAACTTTAAGATTTTTATTATTTTTTTTAATTGAATTTATACTTTCAAGTTTTTTACGCACTGTTAACTCTGCCTTTTCTCTAATTGAACATGTATTCAATAATATTAAGTCAGAATTATTTAAATCATCAGAGTATGAATATCCAATATTTTCTAAAATTGATGCCACAACTTCAGAATCAGAAACATTCATTTGACATCCATACGAAATAATTGAGAATTTTTTTAAGTTGGAAATTCCTTTTTTTGTATTCGATATTTCAGCAATATTAGTAAACATTAAAATTAATTGTAAGATGCAAATATATAAAAAGATGTCAAAATGTCATGTTTTTAATTGTGTTGTGGCTTTACTATTGATAATTAGACATAAAATATAATTTTTAAAAAAAAAATATACATTTGTCATCCAATCTTAAATAATGTCAAAAAATTTAGTAATCGTAGAATCTCCAGCAAAAGCTAAGACAATTGAAAAATTTCTTGGAAGTGATTTTAAAGTCGTTTCCAGTAATGGACATATTGCAGATTTGCCCTCTAATGAGCTTGGTATTGATTTAGAAAACGATTATAATCCCAAGTATATTATTTCAAAAGATAAAAAGGATTTAGTTAAAAATTTAAAGAAGGAATTAAAAAAAGTTGATACTGTTTGGCTAGCTAGTGATGAAGATAGAGAGGGTGAAGCAATTGCATGGCATCTTTCTGAAAATTTAAATTTAGATGAATCTAAAACTAAAAGAATAGTTTTTAGAGAAATTACAGAAAAAGCAATAAAAGATGCTATTAAAAATCCAAGAAAAATAAATAAATCATTAGTTGATGCTCAACAAGCAAGAAGAGTTATTGATCGCTTAGTTGGCTATAAGATTTCACCAATACTTTGGAGAAAAGTTAAAGGTGGGCTTTCTGCAGGAAGGGTTCAATCAGTTGCGCTAAGATTAATTTCTGATAGAGAAAAAGAAATTTTAGATTTTATTCCAGAAAGTTCTTATAAAACATCTGCAGACTTTATAAATAATGATGGAGATAGATTCAAAGCTAAATATTCATCAAGTATTAAAAATGAAGAAAATTTAAGTGATTTTATTAATGGTTTTAAGAATGCTAATTTTTCAGTTAACTCCGTAAAACAAAGTCCACTGTCAAAAAAACCTTCTCCACCATTTACAACATCAACTTTACAACAAGAAGCCTCAAGGAAGTTAGGATTTAATGTTTCAAGAACTATGCAAGCAGCTCAAAAACTTTACGAATCTGGTCATATAACATACATGAGAACCGACAGTGTAACACTTTCTGAAACTGCATTGAGCTCTATTCAAAAAACAGTGAAATCTGAATTTGGAGAGAAATATTCGAAAACTAGAAATTTTTCTAATAAAAATAAAAATGCACAACAAGCTCATGAGGCAGTAAGGCCTACGAAGTTTTCTAACAATGTATTAAATATAGATTCGGATCAATCAAATTTGTATGATCTTATTTGGAAAAGAACTGTTGCCAGTCAGATGTCAGATGCTTTAGTTGATAAAACAATTGTCAAAATTGATTCAGATAATCATGAAGGATATTTTCAATCTGAGGGTGAAGTAATTAGATTTAATGGTTTTTTAAAGTTATACCGTGAATCAAAAGATGATAGTCCTCAAAATGAAGAAAAGAATAATATTCTACCAAGCTTCTCCAATGGCGAAACTATAATAAAAGAAAAAATATATGTAACACAATCTTTTAGCAAGCCTCCGTTCAGATACTCTGAAGCCTCATTGGTTAAAAAATTAGAGGAATTGGGTATAGGAAGACCATCTACTTATGCTCCAACAATTTCAACTGTAATGAATAGAAAATATGTCTTTAAAGGCTCAAACAATGCCAAAACCAGAGATATTATTCAATATGTAATTGACTCAGATGTATCAAAAAAAATAAATAAAGAAAATTTTGGCTCTAATAAGGGAAAACTTGTTCCTAGTGAAGTAGGTTTATTGGTAAATCAGTTTTTAACCAATAATTTTAAAAATATTATTGATTACAACTTTACTGCATCTGTCGAAAATGAGTTTGATTATATTGCAAATGGATCTAAAGACTGGAAATCGATAATACACAATTTTTATGATCCTTTCAGTAGTGTAATAGATGATGTTCAAAAAAATGCAAAAAGAGAAACTGGAGAAAGAATATTAGGAGTTGATCCAAAGTCCGGAAGACAACTAAGTGTAAAACTTGGTAAATATGGTCCCATTGCTCAGATTGGTAAAGTAGATGAAGAAGAAAAACCTGTTTTTGCAAGTTTATTGCCTGATCAACAAATTAGTAAAATTTCATACGATGATGCTTTAAAATTATTTGAATTACCTGTTTTTGTTGGTGAATATGAAAATGAGAAAATTGAGGCTAATATCGGTAGATATGGTCCATATATACGTTTTGATAAAAAATTTATTTCAATTCCAGATGGGTTTAATCCTTTCACAATAACTCTAGAAAAATCTATTGAGCTTATTGATTTAAAAAGAGAGGCAGATAAACCAATAGCTAATTATAAAACTTTTGATGTTTCCAAAGGAAGGGGAAGATTTGGTCCTTTTATTAAATGGAATAACACTTTTATCAATGTTAATAAGAATTACGATTTTGATAAACTGAATGAAAAAGATTGTATTGAATTAATTGAAGACAAAATTAAAAAGGATAAGGAAAAGATTATTGTTGACTGGTCATCAGAGGGTATTACTATAGAAAAAGGAAGATGGTCAAAAATTTATATTATTAAAGGTAAAAAGCGAATCCCGTTAGCTAAAAATATTGATCCTAAAAAAATAAGCTTAAAACAAGCCAAGGAATATTTAAAAATTAAGAAAAAATAAGATTTTGTTTCCCGAATATTTTGATTCCGTAGATAAAAAATTAATTGATTTTGTTGAAAATCTAAATTTTAATCAAATTGGGAAAAATATAAAAATCAATGGCCGTGATGATTTAAGTAGAATTGAATCATCTGATTTAGTAATTTTCTGTATCAGTGATTATAGATTAGATACCACAAATTCAAAGTCTTTTAATGCTGATAAAGATTTTCGCAAGAAATTTTATTCCTTGTTTTATTCAGACTGGAATATAAATTTTTTTGATTTAGGTAATTTAGTTAACGGCAATTTAGTTTCAGACACACAATTTGCTTTAAAAAGTATTATCGATTTCTTTATAAAAAATCAAATTTTTGTTATAACAATTGGCGGTTCGCAAGACTTTACTTTAGATTTATATTCATCATTAAAAAAATATCTAAGCAAAATTAATTTAGTAGCTGTAAATAATAAATTGGAATTTTCCAATGAAAATAAGGAGTCTTACTTATCAAAAATAATAATGGATGAAAATAATAAACTAAATCATTTTTCAAATATTGGTTTTCAAAAGCATTTAAATTCACTTGATGAGATAGATTTAATTAAAAAAATGAAATTTGAATCATTAAGTTTAGGTAAGGTTAAATCAGATTTAAATGAAGCTGAACCAATTTTAAGAGATTCTAACTTAATATCCTTTAATATTAAATCAATTAAATCTGGTGATATTAATAATGCACATCAATATCCTAATGGTTTAACATCATATGAATTTTGTTCTCTATCAAGATTTTCAGGTGCAAGTTTAAAATCTAATGTAATTTCTTACTTTGAGAATTGGGACTTTTCAATTTTGAATTCATTATTGGCGGAATCAGTTTGGTATGTAATTGATGGTTTTTCAGCTAGAATTGATGAGACTCCGGATAGTGACAATGATAACTTTACCTATTATTTTATAGAAATTGATAATTACAAATTTAAATTTTACCATAGTTTATTTTCTGATCGTTGGTGGGTAGAGTTTATAAATGATAATATTGTATCAGTTGAAAAAAATATTATTTCTTGTACATATAATGATTATTTTAACTGTAAAAATTCTATTATTTCAGAAAGGATTTTAACAAGATTAAAAAATAAAATAACATGAAATTAATTCAAAATTGTTATTTTAGGGCACAAATTTTGATTGACCTTAGTTGACAACTATGAAAAAAAGGTTCTATTTTATTGTATTATTAATGGTCTTCATCTCTTGTTCTAAGAATGATAGAGGTGAATTAGTTGGAACAAAAGCTAATAAGTTTTTTGCTGATAAACCTCATGGAATGGTTCTAATTCCCTCTGGATCATTTACAATGGGACCTTCTAATCCAAATGTTTTACTTGACCAAAATCCATCACTTAAAACTGTATCCATAAAAGCTTTTTACATGGATGAAACCGAAATTACAAATAGTGAATACAGACAATTTGTTAATTGGGTTAGAGACTCCGTGGTCAGAACAGAATTGGCAGTAGCTGCTTACAATAAAATAGGTGAGGAAATCAAAGAAGATGACCCCTTGTGGGATTTTATGCCAATATACAATAGAGTAGATGATGGTGAAGAAAAAACTGCTTATCAAGAATATTTGGAAGAAAATTTCAAAGGAGAATTAGATATCGATGATAAATCTACATATAGACTTAATTGGGACACTAAATTAATTTGGGAAAGAACAGATTATCCAGATGCTAATTATGCTGCTGTTTTAGAGGGTGGAATTGGACCAGACTTATTAAATGACTATGATGGATATTTTTTCCCTGCTGATTCAACCCCAAATGGATTAAAAGCATTCAAAACAAAAAAAATTAAGTACAGTTCAAGGGAATTTAACTCAGAAAAGAACAAATGGAACGAATACAAGGCAATTGAAATATACCCTGACACAACTGTTTGGTATAGAGATTTTTCCTTTAGTTACAATGAACCCATGCACAACGATTACTTTTGGCACGATGCTTATGCTGAATACCCTGTAGTTGGTGTTTCATGGGAACAAGCAAAGGCTTTCGCTCATTGGAGAACCTTTTATAAAAATCAACATCAAAGAAAAGCAAAGAAAAATATTCAATTAGTAAGTGATTTTAGACTTCCAACTGAAGCTGAATGGGAATATGCTGCAAGAGGTGGATTGGAAAGAGCTGAATATCCTTGGGGAGGTCCATATACTTATGACGATAAAGGATGTTTCCTAGCAAATTTTAAACCAGAAAGAGGCGACTACATTGCGGATCAAATTTTATACACTGCTGAAGCTGAATCCTACTGGCCAAATGATTATGGCTTATTTAATATGTCCGGAAACGTTTCAGAATGGACTGATTCAAATTTTGAAAAATCATCAAAAGATTTTGTTTCAGGATTAAATCCAAATATTGAAGGTAATAACAATAATCAACGTAAAGTTGTTCGTGGAGGTTCTTGGAAGGATGTTGCTCACTTTTTGAAAGTTTCATCTAGAGATTATGAACTTCAAAATAAAAAAAGATCTTATATAGGTTTTAGAACTGTCCAAAGTTACATGGGTGAAGACGTTGGATTTCAGGAAAACCCAAATAAAATATTTTAAATCAAAAAAATTATGAAAAAAGCAAAAACAAAAAAGAAATTTTTACCAGAAAATGTTATTGAATTAATGTTTGGAGTTGGTGCATCAGTCGTTATTATAGGAGCACTATTAAAAATTACTCACCAAGATTTTGGTCCAATAACTGGTGATCTTATGTTAACTGTTGGATTAATTACAGAAGCTATAATTTTTGGAATAGCTGGTGTACAAGGATATATGACTGGAGACTCATCTGTTGAAGATAAAGGCCTTCAAACAATTGAAGCTGAAACGCAAAATCTTCAAAGTGCAGTAGATCAAACTGTTGCTGGCTTATCTGCTTTAAATAGTAATTTAACAAATGCTGCTAAGGCAACTTCTGCTATTGTTGTTCCATCAGACATTAATGAAAATATGAACTCTTACAGCTCAAACCTAGCTAGTGCCGCTTC
>Ga0114933_10003530_pt1 | contig 15188 bp, 14 predicted proteins | sample 4SBtaG_FD_89691 | JGI IMG/M metagenome (GOLD analysis project Ga0114933, IMG submission 89691) | Deep subsurface microbial communities from Kolumbo volcano to uncover new lineages of life (NeLLi) - 4SBTROV12_W25 metaG | ecosystem: Environmental > Aquatic > Marine > Volcanic | place: Kolumbo... | reverse complement strand
CCACGTCGGCGTGCGCGAACCGCTGGTCTCGAAGCGCGCCTGGGCGATCATGCTCGGCCTCGTGGCGAACGTCGTGCCCGCGGTGCTCTGGTGGATCTCCTCCGAGCTGAACCACCGCGCGCCTTCGCTGGAGCTGCCGGTGATGGCCGTGCTCGCGATCGCCGTGGTCGGTCCCGTGGTCGTGCTCGGACCGCTCGCGGCGCTCCACTTGGCCAAGGTCTTGGGGCGACGACGAGCCAGGCGCTCTGAGCTCGGGGCCGCACAAGAGCGCGCCGACTCACTGGCGAGTGGTACGCCAACGACGGCGCCGAACGCCCACACGCTGGTTCGATTGGCTGGCAGCGCAAGGGTGGCCGACGGCGTGCTCTTCGTCTGTGACGAGAGCGGGCGCGCGCGGATCCCGGTCGGCAGAGCGCTGGCGGTGTACGCCGATGACCGGAGGCAAGACACGCTGAGCGATGGGGACACCCTCGAGGTGGTCGGGTTCGGCGCCCGCGAGCTGGGGGCCGGAGACGGCTACCGCGACACCTACCGCGACTTCGTGTTCGACGCCTCCAAGCCGATTGACGTGTTCCTCTCCTGATCGCTGCTATGACGCTGGCATGCGACGGGTCCGTGTGCACCGACTCGGCGTCGTGCCTTATGGCGACGCCCTCGAGCTCCAGCAGCGCCTGCAGCGGGCACGAATCCGGGACGTGATCCCGGACACGCTGCTCCTGCTGGAACACCCGCGGGTGCTCACCCTCGGTCGAGGGGCCAGGGAGGGGAAGAACATCCTGGCCTCGGCCGAGCGGCTCGAGGAGCTCGGCTACGAGGTGCACGAGATCGGGCGCGGAGGGGACGTGACCTACCACGGCCCAGGGCAGCTGGTCGGCTACCCGATCGTGGACTTGGCGCCCGACCGCAAAGATGTGCGGCGATACGTGCAGGACCTGGAGTCGCTCATGATCCAGCTCGCGGGCACCTACGGCATCGAGGCTGGACGCATCCCCAAGCTCAACGGGACCTGGGTCGGCGACAACAAGATCGGCGCCATCGGCGTGCGCATCAGCCGCTGGGTGACGATGCACGGTTTTGCCCTGAACGTGAGCACCCGCCTCGAGGACTTCGGCGTGATCATCCCTTGCGGTTTGCAGGGCAAGGGGGTGACCTCACTGGAGAAAGAGCTGGATCGCGAGGTTCCGATGGCCGAGGTGCTCGACCGGCTCGAGGAACGCTTCGCCGCGATCTTCGACGCGGAGACGGAACGCTCTGAGCGCCCCCCGCTCGAGGGCGTGCCGGCGTCCGCCTGGGCCCCCGAGCCCTGGCGGGACGCGCCCGCTCGCTGAGCTCAGACGGACTTGGTCTCCGAGCCGCGCCCCACCGCGGTGGCGGCCTCGAGGAGGCCGGCCGCAATGATCAGGATGGGGGCGACCACGACCGCGCCGAACCAGCTCAGGACGTGCACGCTCGCGCCGAGCGCGGCGACCGAGAGCGGCACGCCGGGCTCGGGCGTGCCACTGAGCATGCCCACCCAGTCCTCGAGCCCGAGGGCCCAGGACGCGGCGTGTACGGCGAGCAGCGCGCAAGCCAAGGCGAGCAAACGGGGCATGCGGAGCTTCACGACGGTCCTCCAAAGGCGACGGTCTGGTACGGCGGTGGACCCACTCGATCGAAGAGCGGGCCTTGCGTCAGCGAGTAGAGCAAGACGGCGTCGCCCACTTGATTGCTCGCGGCAAACCGCAAGCCGTCTTCGCGCTCGACCGGGAAGGCGGCAAACGCCAGCGAGGTGTGCAGCTCGGTGAGCCAGGCCTGATCGTGGAAGGCGGCGGCGCCGAGAAGCGCCATGCCGCTGGCGCCCGCGCTCGCCTCCACGACCGGGACGATAGGGCCAGAGTCGATGTCCGTCGGCCCCTCCCAAGAGTCAGGCCACTCGCGCGCGTACCCAAAACCGGCGACCGAGACGCCGAGCTCACGTCGTGCGCGCTCGTATTGGTCCCGCGCGAAGGCCGGGTCGACGAGCTCGAGCATGTGTGCCGCGAGGAAGATCGACGATCCCTCCGGGCCGTCGAGGTGCGTGCCGTCTGCGCGGAAGCTCGAGACGAGCAGGCCGGTGGTCGGGTCGACGAGGTTCTCCTTGGCGTTGGCTACCCAGGCGCGAAGCAGCGGTGCGTGGTCATCGCCGGTGACGGCGTCGTTCACCCGCAGCGCCGCCAGCGCCACCGTGTTGCAGAAGGTCCAACACTCATCGGGGTAGCTCTCGGCCGACACCATCGGCCCTCGCTCCATCTGCTCGGCGATGAGCTGCGTCCTTCGGGCCAGAGGCGCTTGCCAGTGCTCGGCCACGGACACCCGCTGCCGGGCGGCGAGCATCAGCGCGACCTCACCGTCGACGAAGATCGACCGGCCGCTGGCGTCCACGAAGACGCCCTCGTGCACATAGTCCATCATGAAGTGCGCTTGGCCGCGCTCCTGTTCGAGCCGCAGGGTCTCCTCGATGAGTGTGTCCATGACGTCGAGCGCTCGGGCGCGGTCGGCTGGCTCATCGAGCGCGTGGTTCGCCAGAGCCAGCACCGTGAAGGTGCGCCCCATGAAGTCCCACTCGGCGTTGGCGCCGCGCATGCGCTCGAGCTCGGCCTCTCTCGAGGCAGCGTCGTCGAAGAGCGCCAGCTGCCGCTGCATCAGGGAATCGCGCGTACGCGCTCGGCCGTCTTCATCGCCGTCCCCCTCGAAGAGCGTGTGCACGACCGGGATCCAGAGAAGCGAGGCGAGAGCCAGCGCGACAGACGTTCGGATGAATCGGTTCACAGCTCACATTCTGGGCTCCGGTCGAGGCCCGGACGTCGCTCAGATGTGGCGAAGTTGTGGAGGTCTGGCGCCCGAGCCGTGACGCAGCGTGGTAAGGCTCCTGGCCATGGACCTGTCCTTTACCCCCGAAGAAGAGGCCTTCCGAGAGGAAGTCCGCACGTGGCTAGCCGCCGCGCTCCCCCCCAACATCGCCGAGAAGGCGGCCGTCGACGGCGCCTTCAGCATGGACGAGATCATGCAGTGGCAAGGTGTGCTCGCCCAGAAAGGCTGGGCCGCACCCAACTGGCCTGAAGCGGTAGGCGGCCCCGGATGGAACGCCACCCAGCGCTTCATCTTCACCGAAGAGCTCGAGATGGCTGGGACCCCGCCGCTGAGCCCCTTCGGGCTCGCGATGGTGGGCCCCCTTCTGATTCAGTTCGGCACGCCCGAGCAGAAGGAGCGCTTCCTCCCGAAGATCCTCAGCGGTGAAGAGCGCTGGTGCCAGGGCTACTCCGAGCCGGGCGCCGGCTCCGATCTCGCGTCCCTGCGCACCGAGGCACGGGATGAGGGGGACCACTTCGTCGTCAACGGACAGAAGACCTGGACCACCTACGCTCAGTATGCGGACTGGATCTTCTGCCTCGTGCGGACCGATCCGAACGTGAAGAAGCAGGCGGGCATCAGCTTCCTGCTCATCGACATGAAGAGCGAAGGCGTCGAGGCCAAGCCGATGCTCACGAGCGGCCACACCCCGGCCTTCTGCGACACGTTCTTCGATGACGTGAAGGTCCCGAAGGAGAACGTCGTCGGCAAGATCAACCAGGGCTGGTCGATGGCCAAGGCGCTCCTGGGCCACGAACGCACGCTGCTCGCGGCGGTTGGGCAATCGTCCAGGATCATCCAGCGCATCAAGGGCATCGCGACACACACCGTGCAGAACGGCCGACCGCTCCTCGACGACCCCCATTTCCGGGCCAAGGTCGCGCGCCTCGAGATTCAGCTCGAGGCGCACCGCATGGCCAACCTGCGCACCCTTGCGGGAGCCCAACTCGGCCACGCGCCCGGGCCCGAGTCCTCGATCCTCAAGCTCCGCGGCTCAGAGATTTCGCAGCAAGCGATGGAGCTCGCGATGGACGCCATGGGACAAAACGCCTTGAGCTGGTTCAACGAACCCGGGCTGGTGCCTCCCAACGAAGAGACCGTTGCCTCGTTCTTCAACTACACGCGCGCCACCACCATCTACGGTGGCAGCAACGAGATTCAGAAGAACATCATCGCCAAACTCATCCTCGGACTTCCGCAGCCGAGAAAGGCCTGAGCCATGGATCTGTCTCTCAGCGAAGACCAGAAGATGATCAAGGAGACCGCCGCGACCTTCGTCAAGAAGGAGTCGCCGGTCGAGCGCATGCGAAAGCTGCGCGACACGCCCCTCGGCTATGACGCGGCGGTCTACCGCGAGATGGGAGAGCTCGGCTGGCTCGGACTCCCGCTGCCCGAAGCCGTCGGCGGCTTTGGTGGCGACATGGTGGACGCCGCGATCCTGCTCGAGGAGTTCGGCAAGACGCTCGTGCCCGAACCGTTCCTCGCGAGCGTCGTGCTCGGAGGCATGTCCGTCGTGCACGGGGGCACGGAAGCTCAGCAGAAGGAGCTGCTCGGGCCGATGGTCGAGGGCGAGAGCGTGCTCGCACTCGCGTGGGCCGAGCGCGACTCGCGCTATGACGTGGGTGCTGTGGCGACGACCGCCGAGAAGGCCGGCGATGCCTGGAAGCTCCGTGGGGAGAAGGTATGGGTCCTCGGCGGACAGGCCGCCGATCACTTCATCGTCAGCGCGAAGACGGGCGCCGGCCTCTCGCTCTTCTCGGTCGCCAAAGGCGCGGCCGGCCTCGACGTGACGACGGTGAAGACCATGGACGGGCAGAAGGCTGCCCGGATCCGCCTCGAGGGCGCAGAGGGACACCTCCTCGGAGAAGAGGGTGCCGCCCTCCCCGCCCTCGAGCACACCCTCGACAAGGCCGCCGCGGCCGCCTGCGCCGAGGGCGTCGGGGTCAGTCAGACGGTGCTCTGGATGACGGTGGAGTACCTGAAGACGCGCAAGCAGTTCGGCGTACCGATCGGGGTGTTCCAGGCGCTGCAGCACCGGGCGGTCGACATGTTCGTGCAGGCCGAGCTGCTCAAGGGCACCTCGATCCTCGCGAACACCATCGCTGGCGATCAGGACCTCGATGCCCGTCGCTCCGCGGTCAGCGCGGCCAAGGCGCAGCTCTCGACCAGCGGCTTCTTCGTCGTCGCTCAGGGGGTGCAGCTTCACGGCGGCGTGGGCGTGACCGACGAGCACGACGTCAGCCTCTACTTCAAGCGCATGCGTGTGCTGATGGCGCTCTTCGGAGACGAGGCGCACCACGTGGCGCGCTACATGAACCAGCCTTCGTTCACCGCCGGCGTCCGAGCCGAATCCTGAAATCGTGAGAACCCGCCTTGTTCGGAGGTGGGTGGTGGGCAGATGCTCTTCCCATGGGGTGGAAGCTCGAGCTAGCGCTCGCAGGTGCCATCGCGGGCTCCCTCGTCGGGTCCGCGGTGGGCGCTGGCTGCTCACCCTCGATGAGAGAGCCGACCTACCTCGAGCACTACGATCGGGAGCGGGCTCTCTGCGTGGGGGTTCCTCCCCGCGCGAGCCCACTCGACCGGTTGGGCGTCGCGGCGGCGCGGCGCATCGCTTCGTTCGAGGGACGCCCACGCATGAGGCGAACCCGCGGCGCTCGGCTCTTCGTCCGATCACGCCCAGGCTGGACGCGCCACCGCGTAGAGCAGTGGAGCCTCTGCCACATCGAGCGCATGGCGCTGCTCACCGTCGCTGAGCGCACCTCCGACGACCCGCTGGCGGTCGAAGGCATCAGGGCCCAGGTGCGACAGGCGAGCGCGGGCTTCGAGATCCAGCTCACCACCCGGGACCCCCGAAAGGGTCCCGAGCTCTATCGGCGCGTTCAAGCGCTGATGGCTGAGCGCCTCGACTAGTTGGTCCGGACGACCATGCCGAGGATCGAGCTGACCGCGGTCGGCGAAGGGGCGCCCGACGGATCCTGGAAGGTGTCGTCGGTCGACAGGTCGACCCGACTGTCGAGGCGGATGATGAGGTGCTCCATCGGAGTGACCTCGATGGTGAACGTGCCCGTCGCCAGTCCCGTGTCGGTGTCGGGATCGCCGATGTATTCACCGCGAAGACCCAGAGCGACGTAGGGCGCGAAGCGCAGTCGTGCGCTGACCATCACACCCCAGAGCTGGTCGAACATGCCGCCGCCGAGCTCTTCGGCGACGTAGTCCGCGTTCGCGGCAAGCTCGAGGTCACCGACCTCCACCGTCACGAGCACGTCCGCGAAGTGGCGCCAGAGGTCCTCGTTCCCAGCGCCTTCGGGCCCACCGAGGTAGCCCGCGCTGACCGCAACGCCGCTGTTCTCGTAGCCGACCTGAAGACCAAACGTCTTCATGTCGTTGTCGTCGAGCACGTTGTTCCAGCCATTCACCGCCAGTCCAGTGAAGGTCAGGCCCGTGTCCGGCGGCGCGTACGCGACCCGAAAACCCGTGTGATAGAAGGGCTGAACGAGGTTGTAGAGCGCGCCACGGCTGTAGTTGTGGTTCTGCCAGCTCTCGGAGACCTCAGCGCCATAGATCGTGTCGAACTGGCCGAAGTCGATCTGAGCCCCCTCGAAGGGTCGCCAGCTCGCGTAGGCCTGCTTGAGGAACTGCATGCCGTCCGGGAGGCCGGAGGTGGCCCCGAGCAGCCGAGGCGTGGAGGTGCCGAACCGGAGGTTGATGGTCGCGCCTACGTCATCGCTCTCGTACTCCATGTCGAGCCCGACGAACGAGACGGTGAGGCCGCCGATGTGGGTGAAGGGCCGGTGGCCCAGGACCCCGCTCTGGTCGCCTGAGAAGGGCTCAGGCAAGGTCCATGTCGCTTGCACGTATGCGTCAGCGAAGCCGTGGATCGCGAGATCATCGCTCCACTCGTGGTCACCGTCGGAGGACTCCGTCGGCTCAGGAGCCGGCGGCACCTCATCATCGACCGCCTGGGTCACCGGCTCAGCCGCGGCGGGCTCATCCGGACGCTCGGGCTCGATGGTGGCGGCCGCCTCGACCCCGGCCTCGACGCCAGCCTCGGGCTCGGCGCTCACCACCGGTCCGCTGGCTTCGGCGCTCGTGGTGATCGAGTCGGTCTCGGGGCTGGACGAGTCGTCCGTGGGCTCGGTGGCATTGGCATCCACCTCGGGAGACTCGACCGCGGGAGCGGCTGCGGTCGCCGCGCCCTCCTCGAGCCCCTCCGCGGGGACCTCTTCTTGAGCCATCGCAGGCGCAGCAAGAGCGAGCGCGCAGAGCAGAACGATCGAGCGCCTCATGACGCCACCTCGTCCGCCAGGACCATCGGGAGAGCCGCCTCGGTCGGTGCCTCGGGCTCCGCGACGCCGCTCTTTCCGGCCGCGTAGGCCTCGACGCCACACTCGGCGAGATCCAGCCCTTCGACCTCGTGCTGCTCAGGCACCCGGATACCGCCGGGCAACTGCTTCAGAGCCAACCAGGCTGCGCCGCCCGTCGCGAGCGCAAAGCCGACCGCTGCTCCCGCGCCGAGCGCCTGCGTGCCCAGCAAGCCGAATCCTCCGCCGTGAAGCAGGCCGCTCGTCTCCGCGCCCGACGCGAACACGCCGACCGCGAGCGTGCCGACCACTCCGCAGATGAGGTGCACCGAGATGGCGCCGACCGGATCATCGATCTTCATGCGGTCGAGCAGCATCACGCCCTCGACCACCACCACACCGCTGATCACCCCGACGATCATCGCCTCACCCGGAGCGATGACGTCAGCGCCGGCCGTGATCCCGACGAGGCCAGCGAGGGCCCCGTTGAGGGCCATCGAGAGGTCCAAGCCGCCGGAACGCATTCGGGAGTGCATGAGCGCCGCCACGAAGCCTGCGGCCGCGCTCAGGTTGGTGACGAGGATGACGGGGGCGATGCCCTCCGCGTCAGCGCTCAGCGTGCTGCCCCCGTTGAAGCCAAACCAGCCGAGCCAGAGAATGAGCACGCCGAGGGCGGCGAGCGGGATGTTGTGAGCCGGCATCACGCGCGCGTCTTTGCCATAGCGACCCAGGCGCGGGCCGATCAAGACGGCGCCCGTGAGAGCGAGCGCACCTCCGACCGCGTGCACGACCGTGCTGCCCGCGAAGTCGTGAAAGCCGGTCTCGGAGAGCCAGCCGCCGCCCCAAACCCAGTGCCCGACGATGGGGTAGATGAGCGCGGTCGTCAGGACCGTGAAGGCCATGAACGTGCCCAGGCGAGCCCGCTCCGCGACCGCTCCGCTGACGATGGTCGCGGCCGTCGCTGCGAAGACGAGTTGGAAGAAGAGGAAGACGTAGATCGGAAGTCCGCTGACCTCGCTGCCGCCGCTCGGGAAGAGCTGGCTCAGGCCAATGAAGGCGTTGCCCTCGCCGAACATGAGGCCGTATCCGACGGCGTAGAAGACGAGCGATGAGACCGAGAGCACACCGACGTTCTTGAGCAAAACCATGACCGCGTTCTTGCGGCGACAGAAACCACTCTCTACCAGGGCGAAACCTGCATGCATGAAGAACACGAGGCACGCGCATATGACTACCCAGAGGCTGTCCACGGGGGTCCTTTCCGGCGAGCCAGGCGCTGGCTCACCAATGCACGGGACCCTAGAAGTCGAAGATTTCGGGCTCGTTTCGTGCGCGTCAATTCTTGACGCAGTGCGTTAGGCTCAGTTTAGGGACACGACGGCAAGAACCGGAGCCCGGCCGCGCGGACCTCATCATCGCCGGCGCCCGGCCCGCGCACGCCTGCGACGAGGAGAAGCTCCGTGCCTCCATCGACGCGCTCGGCGACGCTGATCTGCACATCCGCGAAGGCCTCCTCACCAGCGATGGAGAGCAGCTCGTGGTCGGCCACGCGCTCTAGACCTGCATCAAACACTGACACGTGTGCGATTCCGGCGTCCGGGTCTGTCCAACCGAGCGCCAGGCCGTCGCCGATCCGCTGCAGGGCCATCATCGAAGCCCCCGGAGTCAGGGTCGTGGTCGTGGCGGGACCTGCGTCCACCATCCGGCAGGCGACCGTCGGGCTGCATTGCACGCGATGCAGCTGAAGCTGGTCGCCCACTGGCACGCCGAGCACGTAGGCATCCGCTGCCATATAGGCAAAGGCGAACCGGCCCGTACGCCCAGAGAGACGCGCCGTGCTCATGCTATCCGGGTTGGCCCCCGAGTGTCCGCGCCACGCGTTGAAGAAGAGCGCGAGAGCCGGATCATCCCCGCTCGGCATCACAGCCCACTCGCCGGCCGAGCCCACCATCTCGTCATAGTCGGCGTCGCCCACCACGATCTCGGGCTCGAACTCTGTGTCCCGGTAGTCCTCGCCGTTCCCAAAGGAGGACGCGAGCATGGTGTGAAACATCTGTCCGCGTAGACGCCAGACGTGTCGAACATCGAAGGGAGCCGAGCTTCCGTTGGGGCGACCGCCGCCGACGCTGATCATTCGGCCGAGCACGGGCGAATCGTCCGGCCCATGTGGGTAGCTGTTGCGGTCAATGAAGTCGCCGGACACCTCCGACCCGAAGAAGACGAGGTCGGGCCTGCCTGGGAGAGGCTCCCGCAGGTTGTTGACGATGAGGAAGACCTCGGACCCAGAAGACGCCAGCGACATCGATTCGGGTTCCGTCAGCTCCGGCCAGATCCCGCTGAGGTCCTGGCGGTCGAGACGCCGCCCGAGGGCCAGGTCGTCAAACACGAAGCTGACCACCGCAGCCTCTCGAGCGCTTCCAGTGTCGTACGCCGCGCCCGCGTGAAAGGTGGCGGCGGCGGAGATGACCGCCGAAGTGACGGCGACGCCGCGACGCAGGTCGGCGGGGCCCGGGTTGATGCCTAGCGGGCTGCCCTCCGCGCGCTCGGGCGTGCAGGCGCGACAGGCCATCGCGTCGCAGGTGAAGAGCCCCGCCGGACCACAGTCGGACACGCTCGCGCAGGGGCGCGGGGGCGGCCCTCCGTCGACCGGCATCGCGTCCGGGGGCCCACCGTCCCCGTCCCCGTCCGTCTCGACACAGTGTCCTGCGCCGTCGCACGTGCCCGGCTCACAAGCGGGGCCCGTCCACGTGGTCGCGTGCATCTGGACCTGAACCCGCGTCGAGGCGCCCAGGTTCACGTCGGCGCACCCAAAGAGAGCGGGCACACACGTGGAGGGCACTCGGCCCCACACCGCAAACGTGTACCGACCCGAGGGCAGCGCCTCCACCGGCTCGAAGGCGTCGTCCGGGGTCAGCGTGGCCGAGCGGAGAGCCAACGCCCTCGACGCCTCCTCGGCGCCGGCGCAAGACTGCGTCGAGGCCTCGAAGACACGCAGCTCGTAAGCGAGCGGCTCCGGCTCCGGGTCCACGAGCGAGAAGACCAGTTCGACCGGGTGCGTGCGCGTGCAGCCCGCGAGCAGGTGCATGACGAGGAGCGCGGCCAACCCTGGCGCGCTCCAGCCCAAAGCCACGACTCTGACGTTGCGGAACATGCGGGGAGCACGATGCACCCAAATCAGTGGCGGCGCGATCCGAACGGGTGAATCGGAGGAGCCCCGCGGAGCGCGCTCCAGCGTCTGGGAGCGGCGTCGTTTCCCGCGGCACGAAATGGAACAGGAGCGTCCCCTCTACGCATGACCGAACGGAAGAAGAGCGTCCCTTGCCTGCGCGCGGTGCGCGCGTTTGGGGACCGGCGCCCGCTCAGGGGGAGTGCCCCTGCCCGCAGTTGCCGCAGGCGGTGATCTCGAGGGTGCTCTGTGGCTCGATCTCGTTGAGTCGCTCGTAGGCCGCTACGGCACGCCCCCCGAGTCCGGAGCCAGGCCGCGCGTCCTCGTCGGGCTCCTTGCCGCTCGCGAGCTCCGCGCGCGCCTTGGCGGCCTTCCCGCGAGCCGACGCGGCGACGCGCTGGTCCTGCGGTGAGGGGCTCGCTGGCGCCATCGCGGCCCGGGCGATTTGGTCCATCTTCGCGATGGTGGCCTCGGGATCACCCGCGACGGGCGAAGTGTCGATCGGGACCTCACCGTCGACGGCGTAGCGCTTCCCGTCGGGCCCCGTCTCGTACCCATAGGTGGCGTGGCCCGCGTGCTGTCCGCCGGCGGCGGCGTGCGCCATCTCGTGTTTGCGTACTTCGGCGTCCCGCGCCTTCAGGCGCTCCACCTCGTCTTGCTCTTCCTTCGTCAGCGCCTGCGGGTCTTCGGCTGGCTCTACCGGCTGCACCCGCCGTGTGTCGGTTGCAGGGCGCTGCCCGGCGGCGGAACCAACCTCCGTGCTAGCCGCAATGGCCTCCCGGTCCACGGGCGGCGTGTACGCCGGCCTGTGTACTTGTGCTGTGAACGCGCGAATCACGGTCTACCTCCACTCGTGCTCAACGGTCGACCGGGCCCGTTCCTTGAGGAATTTTGGCTGATTTTTTTCGGATGCGCTCAACCGTGCGGGATCATTGTTGATCCTCTTCGGGGATCATTTTCGATTTTCGTCGCCGGAGGTATCCAAGAGTCTGCCAGGTCGCCACCGCGAAGACACAGATCAGGGTCGCCTCGAGCACGTGATCCGAGAGGAACTCCACAAACGGTGTCGTGAAAACTGAGATGAGATCACCAAACGCCCAGACCACGCTCACCCAGAAAAGCTGGCCGACGGCCATGGCCAAAACGGTTCGGAAGAACCGAGTCTCGGCGACCCCCGCCATGACGCAGACCGCGGGCATCGGGGCGAAGAGCACGACGGCGGAGCCAAACCTCGCCACGCTCTTCTCGACCCAGCGGAGGAGCTTGCCGATGCGCCCGAAGCGTCGCTCGATGAAGAGCAACGCGCCCTGTCCATGGGCCCAGCCAAACCCGTAGAGCGCGACCAGCCCCACGACGCGCCGGAACGTCGTCAGAGAGATGATCAACCAGCCCGGCAGAAGCTGGGTGGTGAGCACGACATGGTGAGACTCCGGCCCGAGCACGAGCAGGAGCACCGGGTGGTGGGTGAGCAGGTACGGCCCGAACGCGCTGCCGATCAAGCTCGAGGCGACGACCAGGCTGGTGGCCGCCACGATCGCGCGCTTGATCCTCGCCGGCACCACTCGAGGAGCAGTGTCGTCCAACACGGGAGACGGCCTCATTCAGGGGTAGTCTGGCACGCCCTTCGAGACTTCACATGGCTCGGCGGTGAATCAATCCCGTGATCAGGTCGCCTGATTTCACGCGGTTTCGCCCAGAAGCCTTGGCGCGATAGAGCGCCGCGTCCGCCCGATCGAGGAGCGCGTTCTCGTCCTCGCCCTCGCAGAACTCGGCGACCCCAGCGCTGAACGTGATCTGAATCCTCGTGTCCTTGAACGGGATGTCCAGCATCTCGACCGTGCGGCGGAGCCGCTCGGCGACGCCCGCCGCGCCGGCGAGTGGGGTCTCGGGCATGACGATCACCATCTCCTCGCCGCCGTAGCGTCCGACGGTGTCGCAGTCGCGCACCGCCTGACCGAGGGTCCTGCCGAGTACCCGCAACACCTCATCCCCGCCAAGGTGGCCGTAGGTGTCGTTGACGGCCTTGAAGTGGTCGACGTCGATGATGCAGACGGAGACGGTGGACCCGTATCTGGATGCGCGCCGCACCTCGTTCCGCAGCGTCTCCACGGCCGCGCGGCGGTTGGCGACGCCCGTCAGCACGTCGGTGCGGCTGATGTGCTCCAGCTTCGCGTTCGCCGCCTCGAGCGCCTTGTGAGCGAGCGCCACATGGGTGTCATCGATGATCGAGATGCACACGCGATCGATCGAGCCGTCGGGGCCCGCCACCGGGGCGAGCGTGCAGCTCTGCTGCATTTGGCTGAAGTGTGACGTGAGCTGGTCCTCTTTGCGCATCGGCAAGAGGTAGCGGTGGACCCGCGCATCGAGGAACTCGAAATTGCCGAGATGGAGGACCGTCTTCACCTTTCGGCGCAGTCGCTTCGCTTTCATCGTGGGGAAGAGTTGGTCGAGCGTTTCGCCGCACGCGGCGTCCCTGTCGAGGCCGCTGTGGTGCTCCATCCAGCGATTCCATCGGTGAACCCGGAGGTCCTTGTCGACGATGACGATGCCGACGGCCACGGCCTCGACAATCTCTTCGAGCGGATGGGTCATGCGGCCTCGAGCACTTCGTCCAGCGCATTCCTGAGCCACCCGAGCGTTCCCTCGGGCAAGAGGAGCAGGAGATAGGTCTCCAGGGAGTGGGCTTCGACCCCCAAGCCCGTGCGCACGAAGATTGACTCGCTCAGCTCGGCGCCGGAGTTTCGGGTCAGGTCGGTCACCAGGCCATCGTTGACGACGATGTGCGGAGGTGAATAGGTGACGTAGCCACCGAGCAGCTTCGCCAGCTCGCCAACCGATGCGCCGAGCACGATGTTCGCGATCTCGAGCACTCCCTCGGCCAGATCCTCATCATCTTCTAGATCGAGCATCTCCCGAATCGTGGCGGTGCTCGGTGTGCCCAGGACAAAGATGGCTTCACCGCGGAGCGATGCCTGAAATCCCTGCCGAACGATCACGACCCGCTGGTCCACCCCGATGATCTTCGTGAGCTCGGGCAAGATCCGAGAGGTCTCGACAAAGCTGAGCTGAGGGACCTGCATCGTCACGAACTCCTCGACGAGCTCGGCGAGCGGGACGGCCGCGCGACCCAAAGCGATGTTGATGAACTCGGAGAAGGCCTCGGCTTGATCCTCATTGAGGAGCGGCGCGTTGCTCTCAGTGGAGGAGTTCATCGATGATCTCCTGGATCTGCTCGGACGAGGGAGGCTTCGATAAGAAGCCGCTCGCCCCGCTCTTCTCGCACCTCTCTCGTGCGCCAGCCTGAATGTCGGCCGTGATGATGATGACTTTGGCTTTGGGGTCGTACGAGCGGATCTGGTCGAGCGCGCCGAAACCATCGAGCACCGGCATCGTGAGGTCCAAGAGCACGAGGTCAGGTTGGTGCTCTCGGTAAGCCGCGACGGCTTGCTCACCGTCTGCGGCCTGCTCCACGCCGTCGCGAAGCTCGGAGGGCAGCCGCTTGATGATCTGCTTGCGGGCGAATCCCGAGTCATCCACCACCAGAATCTTACTCATCGTCACCCTCCTCCCTGACCCAATCGGCCTCGGTGGCGTGACCTTTAGTGGCCAAGCCGGGGTTTTCGTCGACCCCTTCCAGCTCAGGAGTAGTCTGCGGCCATGAGCGAAGACCTGACTTTCATCCACCTCAACCTGCGGGGCGAAGGCGTCGCAGTGCGTTCGGACCGTGAGGTCGCGGTCCCTGGGGTCTTCGCGGGCGAGCGCGCCAAGATTCAGATCGTGCACCGCTCCCGGCAGCACCCCCGAGACGCGGGGCGCATCGTCTCCCTCATCGAGACCCTGGACACCCGCCGGCTCGCCCCGTGCGGCGAGCACGAGTCGCGCAGCGGGCGGTGTGGCGGTTGCCCGCTGATGCAGATCACCGAGGCGGAACAGCGAGAGCAGAAGCGGGTGGCGCTGGCTGCGCTCGGGCTCACCGTCGAGCGGGTGGTGGAGACCGCTCCCCTCGGCTACCGGTGCTCTGCCAAGCGGGTAGCGTTCTCGAGTGGTGGAGCCTTGCGACTGGGCAGCTGGGCGCGCGGCTCTCACGACGGTGCTCCGATGCGCGATTGCGCCGTCGATCACCCGAAGATCAGCGCCGCCGCCAACGAGCTCGAGGACCGCGCGAGGGCTCTGGGCGTCACGCCCTACGATGAGTCCTCGGGCAGCGGCGACCTTCGCTACATCTGGTTCAAGACCGACGGCGTGGGTGTGATGCTGACGCTCGTCACGGCCAGCGAGGAGAGCCGCGCCGCCGAGCTGGCCGAGCAGCTCGACCTCCCGACGGGGATCGCGTGGAGCGTGCAACCCTCCCGTGGAAACGCGATCCGCGGCCGAGAGCCGAAGATCCTGCGTGGGGTCGCCAGCCTGCACACGACGCTGGCTGGCATCGAGCTCGAGGTGGGCCCGCTCGGCTTCCTGCAGCCCAACCCAGGCGCGATCGGGGCGGCGTACGAGGATCTCGTCCGAGACGAACCGGACGAGCCCTGTTCGGAGGGTCCGGTCTGGGACCTCTATGCCGGGACTGGCGTGACCACCGGGCTTTTGCGCGCGCGCTTCGCCGACGTGACGCCCTGCGAACGGTACGCCGAGAGCGCCGCCGCGCTGGGCGTGGAGCCGAGCGACGCGCTGAGCTTCGTCGAGGCGCAGACCGCGCAGCCTCAGCTCGTCGTGGCCAACCCGCCTCGAAAGGGGCTCGGCGCGGGTGTGTGCGCCGCGCTCTTGGCGAAGGCGCCGCCCCACCTGCGGATCATGTCCTGCGGTCCGGAAGGCCTAGCCAAGGATCTCGAGCGCCTCATCGCCGGCGGATACGAGCT
>Ga0114933_10003527_pt1 | contig 15198 bp, 14 predicted proteins | sample 4SBtaG_FD_89691 | JGI IMG/M metagenome (GOLD analysis project Ga0114933, IMG submission 89691) | Deep subsurface microbial communities from Kolumbo volcano to uncover new lineages of life (NeLLi) - 4SBTROV12_W25 metaG | ecosystem: Environmental > Aquatic > Marine > Volcanic | place: Kolumbo... | reverse complement strand
GATGGCCTTTTTTTTGGGTAAAATAATTATATGTCAAAAAGATATAGTGGAAAATCCTTTAAAGATTCCAGTATTAAAAAAAAAGCAAAATTAAGTTTTAAAGAAAAAAGGAAACTTAAAAAAGAAAAGCAAAAAAAACCAAATTAATCATCAAATTTAATAAAATCTTCACTAAACGTTAGTTTTTTTTAAGTTTTAAAAAATAATTAAATAGGTATAAGAACCACATTTTATGAGCAATGATATAAGAAACATCACTATTATAGCCCATGTAGACCATGGCAAAACTACTTTGATTGATAATTTAATGAAACAAAGTGGGTCATTTAGAGAAAACGAAGTGGTTGATGAAAGATTAATGGATTCGGGTGAGTTAGAAAAAGAGAGAGGAATTACAATTTTAGCCAAACCTGCGTCTATAAATTGGAAGGATACAAGAATAAATATAATTGATACTCCAGGGCATAGAGATTTTGCAGCAGAAGTTGAACGAGTTTTAAGTATGGCCGATGGCGCTCTATTACTTATAGACTCAGCAGAAGGAGTAATGCCTCAAACAAAATTCGTGTTATCTAAAGCTTTAAAACAAGGACTAAAACCTATCGTTGTAATTAATAAACTTGATAAAGCCGATCAAAGAGCTAACGAAGTATTAGATGAAACATTCGATTTGTTTGTAAGTTTAGACGCTAACGAAGAACAATTGGATTTTCCAGTTTTATATGCAAGCGGTAGATCAGGATGGGCTGATACAGAAGAAAATGGTCCAAGAGAAAATTTAAATCCTCTGTTGGATTTAATTCTCAACCACGTAAAACCTGCAAATTTTGAAAAAGAAAAGCCCTTTGCTATGCTGTCTACTCTTCTTTACGCAGATAGTTTTTTAGGAAGAAGTTTAGTGGGTAGAATTACTCAAGGAACTGCAAAAGCTAATCAATCAATAAAAGCTATTAATTTAAAAGGTGAAAAAGTAGACGAAGGAAAACTCACTAAAATTTTTAGATACGAAGGAACTAAAAAAGTTCCAATAGAAATTGGAGAGGCTGGAGATATTGTGGTTATAGCTGGTCTAGAAAAAGCAAATGTTGCGGACACTATATGTGATTTAGATGTAAATGAGCCAATTTCAGCAACGCCTATAGATCCCCCTACTATGTCGATAACTATCACAGTAAATACTTCGCCTCTTGCAGGAACAGAAGGTAAAAAACTTACTAGCACACAAATAAGAGAAAGATTAATTCAGGAAGCTCAAAATAATGTTGGAATTACTTTCAGTGAAAATGAAGGAAACGACTCATATGTTGTAAGCGGTAGAGGAGAATTAATGCTAGAAATTTTATTAACTCAAATGAGAAGAGAAGGATTTGAATTAACAGTTAGTCCTCCTAAAGTTCTCTACAAAACCGATGACAAAGGTGTAAAACTCGAGCCGATAGAGGAAATAACAATGGATCTAGATGAAGAATATTCATCTAAAGTAATAGACTCTATGAATAGAAGAAAAGGTAAACTAGTTGATTTGAAAGACACTGGAAAAAATAAAAAAAGGTTAATTTTTCATGCTCCAACTAGGGGTTTAATGGGTTACACAAGCAGGTTTCTAACACTTACAAAAGGAAATGGAGTAATTAATAGAATATTTCACAACTATGGTCCATTTGAGGGCGATATGGAAGGTAGAAGAAATGGTGCTTTAATTGCAATGGAGCAGGGAAAAGCTGTTGCATTTGCAATATTTAATTTACAGGCAAGAGGGGAAATGTTTGTCACTCACAACGATCCTGTTTATCCAGGTATGATTGTGGGATTGTCACCAAAACCAGGTGATATGATAATTAATGTTATGAAGGGTAAAAAATTAACAAACATGAGAACTCAAGGGACAGATGAAAACGTTGTGCTAACTCCTGTGAGAAAAATGTCTATAGCAGAACAACTAAGCATGCTTAATACTGATGAGGCATTAGAGATCACTCCAGACTCATGTAGATTAAGAAAATCAATTCTTGATCCGCATGAAAGAAAAAGAAGTGAAAAATCTGGTGCTGCTGCCTAGTTGAATATTTTATCTACTAAATAAAGCCCAAATGCAACACATGGACCAATACCGAAAGCAAATAGCAAAGTTCCAATTCCAACTACCCCTCCTAAATACCAACCAACACTAACAACCGAAATTTCAAGTGTTGCTCTAACCAAGGCTATAGGTAAATTTGTTTTTTTTTGTAAACCTACCATCAAACCATCTCTAGGTCCTGCGCCTAAGTTTGAGACTAAATAGATGCCACCCCCAATTCCAACTGTAATAACTGAAACTATAGCTAAGATTAATTGGTTATAATAATTTGATGGTGTAGGAACATATTTTATACAAACATCAATCATTACTGCAATTATTATAGCATTTAAAATAGTTGCAATACCTAGTTTTTGACCAAGTGGTATCCATAAAATTAAAACGAAGATACTTATTAAAAATGTAATCATTCCAATACTTAGGTTTACATTTAGAGAAATACCTTGAGCCAAAACACTCCAAGGAGAAGCTCCTGTAAAAGAAACAATTAATAATCCTTCACCTAAACCAAATAACACCAAACCAAAACAACAAAAAAATAATGTTAAGAATCCTGGTTTTAAATCATATGGTTTTTGAGAGCTCCAGATTACTTTCGGTATTTTTTTTATTTTCAAAAACATTATTTAATAAATTACTTCTTTTAAATTCAAAGTCTATTAAAGTAATGTTATGAAAAAATTTCTATTTTTAATTTTTCTGCTAACTTTTTCATTAAATAGTAATGCTCATATGGCTCACTACAATAAGTTTAGTAAAATAGAGATGGAAGTTTTAAGGAATGGTGAGGTTATTGGTTACAATTACTATTTTTTTAAAAAGGATTTGGATAATACGATTGTCACAAATCAATTTAAATTTACTATTAAATTATTTGGTGCAAGTATTTTTGAAGTAGAAAGTTATGGTGAGGAAATATATGATAAAGATAAATTGATTTCTTTTAACTCAAAGACACAACAAAATAAAAAAGATAAATACGTTCAACTAAAATTAAATGATAAAGAAAATAAATATGAGATTAAAGGTTCGTCGTATACAGGTAGCGCATCAATTGAAAACGTTATTGGAAATTGGTGGAGTCACAAAATTCTTCAAACGAACTCTCAAATAAGCCCGATTTCTGGGAGTATTAAGGAACAAGTAGTAACTTTTATCAAAAAGGAAAAGATCGAATTATATGGGAATACATATGAAGTAGAGCATTTTAAATTAACATCAAAAGATATGTCTATTCCTGAGGATAAAAGGTTAAACTTTGATATTTGGTTTAACAAAAAAAATGCTTTAATTCTTAAAGTTACCTATTCTCGAATGGGAAACTGGGAATACAGAGTTAAAAAATTTGAATAAATTTATTTAATAATTTTTTTATAAAGGTCGTTGGCACTTATCCAACCAGATTCAAGTCTTGGACCATTAAACCAATCAGCACAAACACCTAAATTTAATCGAGAATTCCAATAACTTTTAATTTTAAGAGGTTTACCATTCGATGAATATTTCCATCCATGATTTAGTGAGAAAAGTACTTTTGTTTTTTTTATTCCTACTAATTGAAAAAATTTGTTAATTAAAATTTTAGAATTTAAATTTTTGTTTTCTTTGTTATTATTTATTTTTTTGTTTGCCCAATTAAATGTGCTCTGTAGTGTCCAAAGATCTGTATTGCTCTTAAACCTGTTTTTGCTATTCTCTTTACCAGCCCACCCTAAAATTTTATCATTAAATAAAAAACTACTAAAATTTATATTAGTTTTTTTAATTTCTATCATAACTGTAATATTTGCATCCATCTTGATCTTATTATTTATAAAATTATGGCTAATATATTTTTTTGATAGTTTCTGTAATTGTGGAAATGGACAAGTTAAAATTAAATTTTCGTAATTTTTAATGTCCCCATTATTAAAAATTAATTTCCAAATTCGATTTTGATAATTAATTTTTTTTAATTCTTTGCCAAAATAACACTTAATATTTTTTAATAAGTGTTTACTTAAGTCATTATTTCCTTTTCTTCCAATAATTTTAAGATGATTTTTATTCTCTTTTTTGGTTACACTTAAAAATTTATGTTCTCCTCCCCAGACTTTTAAAACTTTTTTATCAATTAATTTTTTAGTAAATTTTTTAAAAGCTAAACTTTTTGGAGAAATATATTGAGTGCCATGATCAAACCCTCTTAGTTTATCAAGTCTTTTATGATTAGATCTTCCTCCAGGACCTCTGGCCTTATCATACACATCTACAGAATATTTTTTACTTAAAAGATTAGCGATTGTTGCGCCAGAAATTCCTGAACCAATCACACAATAACTGGTCATTTACCAGCTACTGTCATACCTTCAATCATCATGGTAGGTGAATTGGTTGAATATTCAAAATCCAAATCATTTGCTAAGATTATATTTTTAAACATTTCTTTAAAATTTCCTGCAATGGTTATTTCATTTACTGGAAATTTAAATTCTCCGTCTTCAACTAAAAAACCAGTAGCGCCAACCGAGTAATCTCCAGTTACTACATTTGTTCCATGACCAATAGTCTCCGTAACATAAATACTTTTTGAATTCATTCTCAATAGTTCTTCATAGCTACATTTTCCATTTTCAAAATAAAGGTTAGTTGTTCCACCACTTCTGCCATTAGATTTCAAATTCAATTTTTTTCCATTATATGTATCTAAAAGATATTTTTTAAGCACACCTGCTTCTACAAGTTTTAACGTTTCAGACTTAACGCCCTCTGAATCAAAGTTTTTTGACCCTACTCCTTTAATTATGTCAGGTTTATCAAATATATTTATAGTTTCAGAAAAAATTTGCTTATCGATTTGATCTTTTAGGAATGATGTGCCTCTTGCTATTGCAGAAGCTGAAATCGCACTAGCAAATGCACTTAGCATACCTTTTGCTATTCTTTTGTCAAAAATAATACTTAGTTTCTCACTTCCTATTTTATTTGGACTAAGCTTTTTAATTGTACGATCACTTGTAAGTTTTCCCAATGTTTTGGGGTCCTTGATGTCATTTAGATATCTTTTACTAGAATATTCATAATCTCGTTCCATACTTTTCTCATCCTTAGCAACTGTCACACAAGAAGAAGTAAAAGTTGAAGTTCTATAGCCTCCAGAAAAACCGACGCTATTTGCTAAGATAAAATTTGATTTTTTTTCAGAAAAACTTGATTCTGTATTTACTATCTTATCTTCTTTAGACGCCACATCTTCTAACTCTTTTAGGTATTCTATTTTTTTGCTATTTTCTATATGTGCATCATCGTAAAGATTTAAATTTTTTAAATTATTAGCTAACAAATCTTTGTCTGGCAAAGAATTAAATTCGTCCTCAGGAGTAATTTTTGTAGTTTCAATACATTTTTCAATCAAAGTCTTTAAATTTTCGTCCAATAAATTTGAAGAAGAGATTGAGGATTTTTTTTTACCTATATAAGTGTTGATGCTAAACGCTAAATCATCAGATCTATTAGACTCGTCTAAATTTTTATTCCTAAAATTGACAGTTTCAGAAATTGAGTGCCCTATCATTACACTTGCATCAGTTGCTCCATTTTTTCTTGCAATATCTAAACAATAGGAAGCTTTTGAATTTAAATACTCTTGATCTTTTATCATGGATTAAAGTTTTGTTCCACCAACGGTCATTTTGTCAATTAAAATTGAGGGTTGTGCAACACCGACTGGAACTCCTTGGCCAGCCTTTCCGCATGTTCCAATTCCTGGATCTAACTTCATATCATTTCCAACCATTGAAACTTCTTTTAAAATTGAGGGACCATCACCAATTAAAGTTGCACCTTTTATTGGGGATCCAATTTGACCGTTAATAATTTCGTATGCCTCTGTACAATTAAATACAAATTTTCCTGAAGTTATATCAACTTGTCCGCCACCAAAACTTACGGCAAAAATACCTTTATCAACTGACCTAATCATTTCATCTTGGGTTTGTTTTCCACTCAACATCATAGTGTTTCTCATTCTTGGCAACACGACATGTCTGTAATTCTCTCTTCTTCCTGAGCCAGTTGACCGCGTATTCATCAAACGAGCGTTCAGCCTATCTTGCATAAAATTTTTTAAAATTCCGTTTTCAATTAAAACAGTTCTTTCAGTTGGAGTACCTTCGTCATCTATAGTCAAACTGCCCCTCCTATTATCAATTGTGCCATCATCGACAATTGTTACACCTTCACTTGCAACTTTTTGGCCCATCAGGTTATGAAATGCGGAGGTTTTTTTTCTGTTAAAATCTCCCTCTAATCCATGACCAATTGCCTCGTGAATTAATATTGCTGGCCAACCTGGTCCTAATACTACTTTCATTTCACCAGCAGGCGCGGGTTTGCTCTCAAGATTTACTGAGGCAATCCTGAAAGCTTCTTCACAAACATTTTTCCAGTTATCATTTTCAAGATAATCCTCATAAGACTGTCTACCTCCAATACCATAACCACCTGTTTCTTTTCTACCATTTTTTTCTAACATTACAGAAACATTAAATCTCACTAGTGGTCGTATATCTGTTATAGCCTCTCCCCCTGATCTAATAATTTCAATTGATTTATGTTCACCTAAAAAATTTGCTGTGACTTGTTTAACAGCACTATCTTTTTTTCTTAAATATTCATTTACTTTATTCAAAACCTCCAATTTTGAATTTAAAGTTTTTTGTTCTATTGGATTTATATCTTTATAAAATTTTTTATTAGATTTTAGAATTTCATAATTATAAGTTCCTTTCACTGATTTAAGAGTTGACTGAAGATTTTCTGAAGAACTTTTTAAAGAGTTTTTAGATATTTCATTTGAATAGGAATAAGCAACGACCTCACCAGATATGGCTCTTAAACCAAATCCTAGATCCGAACTATAATTTGAACTTTTGATTTTATTGTCATCTAAAACAATTGACTCTGATTTGGAGTCTTCTAAATACAACTCTCCATCGTCACAATTATTCAATGTATCAGATACTATTTGATCTGCATCTTTTCTGGTTAAATCTGATTTATTGAAGAAATTACTCATTAGCTTTAAATAGTTGTTTAAATGTACTTTTCAACTGCCCTTTTAACACATGTACAATTTTTTCAAAAAAGATATTTACTCAATAAATGAAAGTATATTTTAATAATTCATGTAAAATTTGTAGATCTGAAATAAATTTGTACAAAAAAGAGAAAATTAAAGAGATTGATTGGATTGATATAACCAATAATGAAACTGCCGAAAAAGAAACAAGTAAAAATGATAAGCAGCTTTTAAGACGTCTACACGTGAAAACGGAAGATAAAATTTTAGAAGGAGCAGAAGCTTTTTTAATTGTTTGGAAAAAAATACCTAAATATCGTTTTTTATATAAATTTTTTAAATTGCCAGGCGTATTTTTTATTTTTAAATATGGGTATGAGGTAATTGCTTACTTTTTATATCTGAAAAATAAAAAACAATTAAAAAATTAAGCTAAAAAAAATATCATAAATTCACTTAATAGTGACATTGATAATAAAAACATAATCAAGACTATAGAATACATTAACGTTATGATTTTGTTTCTTTTTCTTCTCAATCTTACAAAATTTTTATCATCTAAATCTGAAATATCCCGCTCACCAACTACTTGATAATCATAGCTCCATCTCCAAGTTGATTGACCTAACCTAGAATCTAAACTGTTAAAATATCTTATCCATGCGAGCACGTAGCTTAAGATTACATAAAGAATTATCATACAAATTGTTCCGTAAAGCATTCACGATATTACTTAAAAAATTAGGATAAATTAATTGGTATTTTTGGCTCTTTTTCTGGCAATTAACTGAGTGAGCGCATCTACCATAGTGTCTGAGGCCTTAAAAATTTCATTATTTTTAAATTCATGGGAAATATTTTTTTCAGGATTAGTTTTATCTTCAATAACTATCCCCTCATCTGGTGAGTTATCTTTGATATAAATTAATAACAACCATTCATCATCAATTGCTTCATCCCATTTCACAAAAATTTCACCAGTTTCAAATCTTCTATCTATACATCTAAAAATCGACATATGTCTTGTTACATGTCTTTTGTTTAATTGAAAAACTAAGCTACTTGCACTCCTATAAAAACTTTCTAGAGCAAATTCAATTTTTTGTCTGGCTAAAGTATATTCTTTTTCTTTTTTAAGTAATGTTTCTCTATCTTCATCTCCTTGAATTTTTACTCCTAATGCCTCTACTCTTTCTCTTATTTTTTGATCTCTAATAATTCGATATTTCTCTTTTAATTTTTCTATTCTTTGCTGAAGTCCCGCATAATCTTCTCTTTTTTCTTTTAATGATATTTTTTCTAATTTTTCTAACTCCTTTACTTCTCTAACTCTAAATTTTTCAATTTGTTTTTCTAATTTTAATTGTTGTAAAAATTTTTTTTGTTTTTCAGCCTGCTCGATTCTTAACAAAGCTTGTTCTTTTCTTAGAAATAATTTGATGTCTTTATTTCTTTGTTTTTCAAGTTTAATTTCTTCTTTTAAGGCCTGTTCTTTAAGTTTGACTTTTAATTCTTGTTCTTTTTGTTTTTGATTTGAAATCGAAATTTTTTCTAATCTTTCCTGTTCCTGTTTCTCTAATTTTAATCTTCTTGTCTCATCTTTTTTAAGCGTCTTATATTGATCAATGGTATGGGCGATTTTGTCAAAAAATGCTTTTATATATCTTTCAAAATTTAAATTAATTTTAAAATTAAATTTAGGCTTTAAAGAATTTTGAATAGTAATTAATTTTAATAGAAAATTTTGATCTTTTGAAATCTTAAAATCTTTATTTTTTTTATTAATTTTTAAAATTTTCTTTTTATTTTTTTTTGATTTTAAAATATTTTTCTTTTTTTTATTTCTATTTAAATTTGATTTTTTAAATTTTACTTTTTTAAATTTTACTTTTTTAATATTTTTTTTTATTTTTTTAGATTTTTTTAATTTTTTAATTTTTTTGAATTTTTTTTTTCTTTTTTTCATCTTAAGGAAATTAATATCTATCAATAAATTATTGATAAATATAGTCTCTTGTAACCGGCGTAGAAGTATAATTTTTTGTTAATTGAAATTGATAAACAACTTGATCACCCCATTTAAATGCCATTTCACAACCAGCAAGATAAAACTCCCACATTCTAAAAAATTTCTCGTCAAACATTTGAATTATTTTTTCTTTGTTTTTAATACAATTTTCTTTCCAATGTCTTAATGTATAAGAGTAATGAAGTCTCAAAACTTCTATATCTGCAACAATTAAACCAGCTTTTTCAATAGGAGTTGTTACCTCGCTTAAACTTGGAGTATATCCTCCTGGAAATATATACTTTGTGATCCAAGGATGTGGGTCCCTAGGTGGATTTACTGATCCGATAGTATGTATTAAAGAAACACCGTCATCTTTAAGTAATTTTTCGACTTGTGTGAAAAATTTACGATAAAATTTTCTTCCAACATGCTCAAACATTCCAACACTTACAATTCTGTCAAATTTTTCATCAAGCTCTCTGTAGTCCATCAATTTAAAATTTAGTTGATTTTCTAAATTGAGCTCTTTTGCTCTTTTTTTACAATAGTTAAATTGGTTTTCAGATAATGTTATGCCAGTTACTTCACAGTTAGCACTTTTAGCAATATCTATTGCTAGTGAACCCCAGCCACAACCTATATCTAAAACTTTTTGGTTAGGTTTAATATTTAGTTTTTTTATTATATGACTAATTTTATTATTTTGAGCAGTTTCCAATGAATCATTTACATCATTAAAATATGCACATGAGTATTGTCTTTTTGGATCTAAAAACAAATCGTATAAATCATCAGAAATATCATAATGATGTGAAACGTTCATTTTCGACTTTTTGATAAAATTAAAATTAGTTAGGTATCTATAAGATCCCCTTAATCTATTAATTAAGTAGCTAAAGAAATTAAGTTCTCCCCTACCAAAATTCATTAATGCTAAATCTAAAAAATCTGTAAGAGATCCATTTTCTATGACAATCTCACCATTAGTATAAGCTTCACCGAAATAAAGATCCGGATGAAATAATAATTTATAATTTAAGTGTTTATTTAAAATTTTAAGCTTTATGGGGTTTTCATTTTTAGGATTTCCAATTATATAATTTTTTGAATTAGCATCGATAAGAATAAAACCATCTTTCTTAAAAACACTATTTAAAAATCTTGCTAATTGCATATCAAGCAGCCATTAACGATTTAGTTGAAAAATTTAGTTTTTCTAGGTTACCTTCTAATTTTTTTTGATCATCAAGATTCAATAAACTTAAAGGGGGTAGAACATTTCTGTAAAATTTATTTTTTTTGGTAAAGAATGTATGCAAAGCAGATATTAGATTATATTTTTCAAATTCATTTCTAACATCACATAATTTTTGGTTAACTGTTTGGTTTTTACCACTTTGAAAATCATCATACACTTTTCTAGATAACTCAGATGTCACGTTACAGGTTGCTGTTATAATTCCAGAACAACCTAATTCGAGACCTTTCAGTAATTTGGTTTCTGACCCAGGCATCATCGAAAAATCATCTATTTTTAAATTTTCAAATAAATTATAAGAGCTATCCTTAAGTCCAATAATATTTTGAGGGTATTTATTTACAAGCTCCTCTACGCATGAAGCACTAAATTTATATCCAGAGAGCTTTTCAAAATTATAAAGTATAATCTGACAGTTAGATACTGCATCAATTATTTTTGAATAAAACTGAATTACCTCTTTGTCTCCGTACTTGTAATAAGCAGGAGGCATAATTAAAAAATTTTTAAAAGTTAATGAACTTGCTACTCTCATGAAATTAATTGTTTCACCTAAAGAGTTTAAACCTGTTCCTAAAATATATTTTTCCTTATATTTGTTTGCAACTAAACTATTCAACAAATTAATTTTTTCTGAAACTGAAATAAGTTGTGATTGACCTGTGCTTCCAAATATAACCACACCATGGCATCCTTGATCTATCAGCATTTCTGCATGCTCAATGGTTTTTTTAATATCCAGTGTTAAATCATCATTTAAAACTGACATTGATGCCGCGTAAATGCCACTAATTTTACTCATAATCAAAATTTATCTAAAAATATTCATTAGTAAAGTTTATAAATAGATGTGAAAATATTAGCGATTCAAAATAGAATGGGTATTGGAGATACGGTAATTTTTTTACCGTTTGTCAAATCAATATCAAAAAAATTCAATTCCCCGGTTAGTTTACTAGTTAAAGAAAATTCAAAAGCAGATCAATTTTTAGGTCATACTAAGTATATTGATAAAATAATTAACTTACAAAGAAACAACGAAAAAAATGACAGACACGATGGAATTAAGGGTTTCTTTAATTTGATTAAAGACCTTAAAAATTATCAATTTGAAAAAGTTTTCATTTTTAATTCCTCATTAAGGTTCAATCTTATTGCCCGTCTTGCAGGAATAAATATCATAAATCAATATCCTCTTTTCCAAAAAAAAAATCAACATATCACCGAACCTGCAAAAAAGTTGATAAAAGACTCTCTGGGAATAGACGTTAATGCAAATCCAGAAATTCAAGTTGATGATAAATTGGTCCAAAAAACATTTCTAAAATATAACATGAGCAATAGTGAATTAAATATAATGCTAGCAATTGGAGGATCGGGATCTACAAAAAGAATTCCATCTAAAACTTATTTATCCGTAATGGAAAAAATTAGTAATTTTAAAAAATGTCAATTTTTTCTAGCTACTGGTAAAAATAATGAAGAACAGCTTATATTGAAGGAAATAATTAATTCTAGTTTTGGGGAAATATGTACTCCTCTCGATGACCTTTCTATATCTGAAACATTGCCAATAATAAAAAATTGTAATTATTCAATATGTAATGATACGGGCTTTGCCCATTTATCATCTGCCCTTGGAATAAAAACAATTACTTTAATGGCTGATACCCCAATTATATATGGCTCTTACAGCACTTTTATGTTTCCGGTTATTCCTGATGGAGAAGAAACGGTTACTCATGATACCTTGGGAAAAGATAAAATTAATCCAGAAAAAATATTCAATAAATTTTTGTCAATTTTAAATTAAGAAATATCACTTAAAACTACCTCTTTAGCTTCATTGACAATTGCAGATAATCTTGAAGTCTCCGGTGATACATCTGGGTGAATTTTTTTTTGAATTTTTATGTATGCCTTATTTACATCTTCTTTGGTCGGTTTTTTTTTTATGTCTAAATTCAAAATTTTATAGGCTTCATTGACAGAAATTGTTGATGAGTTTTTGGTTGAGGACTGATTAAAAGAAAATCTACCTGAATTTCTTAACGTTTGTATTAGCCTGTAAAGAGAAACCATTTGAATTAATGATAGACCTTTAAGTTTGATCAGTGCTAAACTTGCGAGAGTTAAGGGCAAAGTCAGTAAAAACTTACCACCAATTGCAAATATAATTGCAAATATAGCCAGTAATAATACTGTAAAAAATCTTAGACCTTTTGACATTTTTTTGGGTGAAATATTGGACCACCATCTCAATAAAAAATAGAATATAACTAAAATTATAAGTGTATAAATTATAATATTCATATATCTGCTATTTAAATGAAAGTACCATATTTAAAAAAAAAACCAGAGATAAAATCTTGTCACAATATCGAGTGGGAAGATAATTATAGCTGGATACACCAAAAAAATATTTTAGAAGTCTTGAGAGACAAAAATAAGTTAGATCCTGAGGTAAAAAAATATTTAGATGAAGAAAATTCTTACACAGAGCACCACTTAAAACCAACAAAAGATACACAAAAAAAATTATTTAATGAAATTAAGGGAAGAATAAAATTAGATGATGAGTCACTTCCTTATAAAGATCATACATTTGAATATTGGACCAAAACGACTGCGGAGGGAAATTATTCAATCAAGCTTCGAAAACAAATAGGAACAAACAAAATTGAAGAGATATGGAATGGTGATAAAGAAAAAGAAAGTCTTAATACTGAGTACTTCGGGGTTGGTGATTTAGAAGTAAGCAATAATGACGAATTACTTGGATATTCCTTAGATTTAAAAGGATCTGAATACTATACAATCTATATTAGAGATATTAAAAATAAAAAAATCATATCCAAAGAAATTACTGAAACATCAGGGGGAATTACTTTTAGCCTGGATGATAAATACATTTTTTATTCCAAACTTGACAAAAATCACCGACCAAGAAAAATTTATCGTCATGAAATTGGAAATTATAATGATGAAGATACTTTAATTTTTGAGGAAAAAAGTGAGGCCTTTACTGTAAGTATTGGCTTAAGTTCTGACGAAAAATATTATTTTATAAATACTTCTGATCATAATACCTCTGAACAATATTATTTTGGAGTAGGCGAACAAAAGCCTTCTCCAAAACTTATTATGAAAAGAGAAAAAGGAATTTTATACTCAGTAAGTTCATGGAATGGAAAATTTTATAATCATACAAATAAGAATGCAGAAGACTTTAAAATTGAAATTTCTAATAGTTTAGAAAATCAAAATTGGCAATCCTATATTCCTGCAAAAAAAGAAGTTTTGATTGGCGGTCTTTCATTTCTTAAAAATTGGATTATTAGATCAGAAACTTCGAATGCCCTTGATAAACTATTTGTTAGAAACATTTCAACAAATGTAGAAGAGGAGTTAATTTTTTCTGATGAAACAATTATCGTTCCAGGAGTTTCTTTAACACAAAGGGATAGAAATACTGATGATGTTTATTTAGGATATTCTTCTCCAAAAACACCCTCTAGAGTTTATAAATATAACTTAGTATCCAAATCTAAAGAACTTGTTAAAGAGCAAGAAATTCCATCGGGACATAAGCCAGATGACTACATTGTAGAGAGAGTTGAATTCAAATCACATGATGGAAGATTAGTTCCTCTAACTATTACAAGACATAAAAAAACTAAAATAGATGGCTCAGCAAACTTATTGTTATATGGTTATGGATCTTATGGAAACTCTATGAGTCCAAGCTTTTCCTCTACAAGATTAAGTTTGATAGATAGAGATATTATTTGGGCTACAGCGCACATTAGAGGGGGAATGGAAAAAGGAATGAAGTGGTGGAAAGAGGGAAAACTTACAAATAAAAAAAATACATTTGAGGATTATATTTACGCAGCTAAATATCTAATTAATAATAAATATACATCTAATAGAAAAATTATAGGTATGGGTGGATCTGCAGGAGGATTATTAATGGGTGCAGTTGTTAATCAAGCCCCAGAGTTATTTCTAGGAATAATTATGGCTGTGCCTTTTGTAGACTCTTTAACAACTAATCTAGATCATTCATTGCCATTAACTGTTGGAGAATTTGATGAATTTGGAAATGCAAAAGAGAATAAGGAACACTTTGACTATATTTTTTCTTATGCACCTTATAACAATATCAAGAAAATGGATTATCCACATATGCTAATTACAACAAGTCTTAGTGATAATAGGGTATTATTTGATGAGCCAGCAAAATTTACAGCAAAGCTAAGAGAATATAAAACAGATAATAATTTACTATTATTAAAAACTGAAATGAATGCGGGACATGGTGGAAAATCAGGAAGGGATGGTGCTATAGAAGAGATCGCATTAGATTATGCTTTTGCTTTAAAAATTTCAGAAAAAATCTGATTTTCTTTCATTGAAAAATTTAATTTAATACCTAAATAAGTCTAGTAGGTCGCCTAACGGGGCTTACATAAATAAACTTGCTTAACAAAGGAGGATAAAATGACAAGTAAGGATTTATCTATATTTAACTCACTAAGACCGTTTTCAATTGGTTTTGACGACATGTTTGATCAATTTGAAAATATGTTAGGAAATGGAAATTTGACAATGCAGTCAAATTACCCACCTTACAATATCCGTAAAACAGGAAAGGACAACTATGCTATTGAGGTAGCACTAGCTGGCTTTAATAAAAAAGATGTTGAGGTCGAGTTTGAGGATAATTTATTAACCGTAAGAACTAAGCAGGTTAGTAAATCTGAAGACAGTGAAGTTAATGGAGAAAT
>Ga0114933_10003526_pt1 | contig 15200 bp, 4 predicted proteins | sample 4SBtaG_FD_89691 | JGI IMG/M metagenome (GOLD analysis project Ga0114933, IMG submission 89691) | Deep subsurface microbial communities from Kolumbo volcano to uncover new lineages of life (NeLLi) - 4SBTROV12_W25 metaG | ecosystem: Environmental > Aquatic > Marine > Volcanic | place: Kolumbo... | reverse complement strand
TGGTTCGTGCCCATGTCTTTTCGTCAGCCGATGCAGAGGAAGCGGAGGTCTGCTCTGCTACTCGCCATGCTGATGGTAATGCTGCCCTGGTCAGCCTATTCTGGTGCTGACGAGCTGGTTTCTGAGCAGGATTCGAGGCAGGTTGTTCAGACCGCTTGGGGCGCCTCGGGGAGTAATGATACAGGTTGGATTGATCTTGTTGCGACGGGAGCAGATCCGGCGAATGGAACCTATGCTTACAGCGATTTGTTTCTGCCGTTCGCTCCCGGTGCAGAAATCTCTAATTTGACATTCGAGATTTCAGTCAATGGTTCAGCTGGCTATTGGGCGAATGAGCCTCAACTGACATTGATGGATACTCAAACACCGATCCTCGACTGGCGAGGATACGGTGATCTTGGTAGGCAGGACGAGATGGAAAATAATCCACCGACCGTTCTCAATGGAACTTTAGATACTCATTTGCGTCCCAATTCAATCTCTGACGCCTCGTGGGAATTACCTGCAGGCGTTTCTTTGACAGACATGGTGATCGAGGCGTTGCGACCTGCCGACCCGAAGATTTCGTTTTCGGTGCAGGATGTTGAGATCCACGACAGCGCCGTAAATCCGGTCGACGGCCGATTGTACATTCTTCTTGATGATGATCTACTCCATCTCGACGCTCGGGCTCAGAAACCAATCGTCGATATCGAAGTAGGAATTATGGGCAGATCGCTGGGAATCGACGAAGACGCCGGCAGGTTGCTGATTGGCACAGAAAATGGATCGGTACTTTCTCGTAGCTTCTCAGATTCGTCGATGCTTCCTGATTTGTTGATTGGCGATGACTCAGATGATTCTGGTATCCACGCTATTGCCGTCGATGATTATGGGACCATCTGGGCTGCTGGATTCTGCACTGTGCATTACAGGACTATGAGTGCCAATGATTGGACAGAGTACGATTATTGTCAGACTCTGAATATCGAGACACCCTCTGACATTCTAATCATCGGCGATAGAGTCCATCTCGCCACGAGCACCGCTGGAGTCCACCTTCTCGATTTCACTACGAGTTCTTCCTCAGGGAGTGTCTCTGTAACAATTGATTCACACACGGTGTGGAATACCCAGAACTTCCTTTCTTCCAACTTCATCACCGACTTAGCAGTGGTTGGTAATCATCTCCTTATCGCTACTTATGACTCTGGAGTCAATCGTCGCGATCTCGCCTCTCAATCTTGGATGGTGACTTGGTCGACGAGCAATTGGCTCTCTTCAAACCAAGTCCACGGACTGTCGGTCACTGATGGTTGGCTCCACATTCTCGCTGGTGCCGTGGTACACGCCTACGACACGAATTCGCTCATCTTCCGCTCGCAGAATCAATTGACAGATCTCGGTCTGTATGAAAATGGAGCGATGGCGATTCCATGGCCGGCGCACGCCGGTCGCGGCCCTAACTCCCCGACCGCATTATTCAGCGATGGTTCGGGTACGCTTGGCATGTTGGTTGGCGAGACGCCTGCCGGCACCCTGACTTTGGTCAGTAGCCCATCTACAGACGGGATGACGGTCGTATCTCACATCGAGGATGGAGAGATGGGAGAAATCTGGATTGCTAGTAACAAGATCATCGATCGCTTTGACGAATCGGACCAGATTTGGAAGTCACCGATTGATATCAGGGATTACGTTGGTAGCCCCGGGCAGATTATCTCAATCATTCAGGATGGCAACGACAAGGTTTGGGTTGGAACAACGAATGCTGGGGTGCTGCGCCTCGACAATACCGATGGCTCCTACATCGGCACGGTATCAGGACTGAGTTCTAACCAAGCCACTTCACTCGCTTTCGATACCTCAACTGGCTATCTCGTGGTTGGCCATAGCGAATCTGGAATCTCTATCATTGATACTAATCAGATGACTCTAGTCGACACTCTGACGACTTCTGATGGCCTCGATTCTGACTTCGTGAACTCGGTGGCGGCGCGCTATGGAATCGCATACATCGCGACTCCAGACGCGGGCGTGATGCGCGTCGAACTCTCGACCTCGACAATCATCGGCTCATGGCAATCACTCGGTGCCGATGACCTCGATGCAACCCCTGTGGCGGTCGACGGCGAGGTCGTCTACATTGGTCTCTACGAATTTGGAATTCTCGTTGTTGACAGGCTGACTGGAGATATCTCTGAGTATTGGACTCAGGATGCAAATACTCTACCCGATGACGATGTTCTATCTCTCGAGATGGACGATTACGGCGGCCTTCTAGTTGGCACAGAGGGTGCTTTCTCAAGATACGACGGTAACTCTTGGACGACGATGACTAGTAGTGGATCTTGGTGGAATCGGCCTTCCGTTTTCTACGACGTCACGAGCGATGGTGACGGAATGTACGCAGGAACCAATCGCGGAGCCTGTAAGTGGAATTGGCAGTATCAATTCCAAGATTGTGTCAGCTCTCAGGATGGTTTGGAAAGTCGCTTCGTATACACAATTGAGATGCTCGCTCCAGATCGCGCCTATACAGGAGGCAATTCGGGTGCAGGCATAGTCAACATGGACAATTTCTCGGTCATTGAGACTTGGACAGCCGGCGATGACACCCAACGCTCGCGAACGGTAAAAATCGATGATATACTCTATCTTGGCTTCGAGAATACCGGAATCGCCCGCTACGATTTGACGAATAGTGAGTGGTTGACGACTTGGGACGGAACTCAGGGATACATCGACGATGACGATGTCACAGCATTGGTTCCGGGTAATGAATCAGGTACTATGTGGGCCGGTGGAGATTTCGGACTGACCCTAATCGACGTCGTCAATGACGATGTCCTAATATCTTGGAATCGTGGTTCAAATGCCAATGGTCCAACCCTCTCAAACTCTCCACCAGCTGACATTATTATCCACGACGGAATTTTGCATTATTCGCTCCAGAGGGCGAATGGATGGTGGTCCCAGAGTGATGAAATCTACCGTATCGAAATCTCATCTAACTCTAGCCTGAGCACAATTGATGCAGGCGCTCAAGCAGGCTGGGCTGGCGTTGTCTACGGAATAGGGACAGTCGGAGAACAACTCTGGGTTGGAGTCCGACCGACACAATACTGGAATGACGGAGATGGAACCATCGTCCGTTGGAATATGACCAATGAGACATGGGAAGAGGATCTGCCTACGATTGGTAATGTTCTCCGTGTCAACGCTCGATTCCTTGGCGAATGCTTCCCGATGAATACCACATCCTGTGAACTCTGGGTTGCATATGGCGACTACATCATCCGCCGATTCAATGCCGCCTCCATGACTCTCCTAAATGAGTGGACTGACATCGAGGGGCCGATTCGAGGAATGGAAGAATTCGAAGGAGAATATCTCTTCGCCAGCATGAACGGAATCTTGCGTTGGGATCCAGTTAATGCGACTTGGCTCGACTCTTGGACTCCTGGTGATGGACTACCATCAGACTCCGAGGAAGAGTTCTACACAATGGCCATCATCGACGACGACCTATGGCTTGGGTCGATGGAGTCAAGCGGCTGGAATTCTAATTCTCAGATCATGCGTAAGAATGGTACCAACGGAAACTGGTCCTCTTGGGATCTAGGTACCGGAGACATTCCTGATGGATACCCCGCTGAGATCAAACTCTGCGACGACATCGTCCATGTTGCTATCGGAGCTCGATTTTGGTGGGGTAATCAAGGCGGAATCGCGCGCTATGACATGGCCGACCACGATAATGACCAATTGACCAATGAGTGGATTAGCGCGATGACATCGGGTACCTCGGGGCTCTCAGATAATGATCCTCGAGCAATGGCTTGCGACGAATCCAATCGCATATTGTACGTAGGCTTCGATACGGAAGGTGTAGGCTTCGATCGCTACAACTACAACACTGACAATTATCTCTCAACTCTCACAGCCGCTGACGGTATCGGCGAGGACAGAATCTTCCCAGGAGGAATGCTTCACGAGAATAACGTGCTCCTCGCCGGGCATCAGTACGATGGTGAAGGTGGTGTCTCACGTATCGTTACATCCGGCACCGCCACAGCCAATGGGCAGGTCCTCGATCCTGGAATGGATGGTTGTTCGATAGAACGCGCACCATCCAACTCAGGACAAACGGTCTACGCCATCGGTCGTTCGGGGCAGACGACGGGAATGAACCGAGTCGACCGTCTCGATAACTCTGGACTCATCGCCAGCGGCTACGACGAGCTCGCAGGTCTATCCAGTGGGCGGGTTTTGGAAATAATCTCCAATAGCACTCACGTCTGGGTAACTTCTGCTCTCAGTGTCAATTCCTACTACGGCTCTTCAATTCTCCAAGGCGAGATCCTTGCGAATGGCTCTGTTCGCTGGGAATTTGGTTATAATTTCCAAAATGATGTTGTCAACGATATGATGCTCGACGGCGAGACTCTCTGGGTCACAACCGCCGGCCGAGGACTCAAAGCGATTGATTTGCAACAGCGCCGAATCACTTCTACTCCACCTGCTCTACATACCCAGATGGATGGCATGATCCTCGAGAATGGCACGATTTACGTCGGACTGATGGGCAATCAGGGATCAGCTGCCGGCTTCCAGACCTACAATATCGGCAACAATCAGTGGGGTCATGGTAGTCTAATCGCAGGTCTGCCGAGTAATCTCGTGCGTGATTTCATCGAATACGGTGATCACATCATGATTGCCACGCACGGTGGAATCGGGATGTACAACACTACTCGTGACGACTGGGATGACCCAATCACCACCATCGACGGTCTTCCCTCGCCGATTATCACTCACCTCCACGCTCTAAACACGACGATTCAGGGTGGAGGTTCGCTCCTCGCTGGTGGTGCTGCGGGCTTGACGGTCCTGCATCAGACGAATCTGACAGTCCTCAACACGCTTGGATTCAACAACGGCCTGATGGGTAATACAGTCAGTGGGATCGTAGATGCAGGACCGGTTTCTCGCGTCGTGCAGAATCCTGATGGCACCAATACCACCCTCTATCACGACGCGGCGATTTTCATCTCACACAATGGACAGGGACCTACTCGCCCCGGTGTAGCAGCTTGGGATTTGATGACCGACATGGCGAATGGAAGTTACAATATCGACATGATTCCAAGCAATGACGTTAGGGCAATTGCAACCGATGATTGGGGCGTTCACATCGCTACCGATGTTGAGCCTCTCGTTCATTGGAATGGCTCTAAGATGAAGATGGAAACCGGCGTCGGCCAAGGCTCTCTGCTTTCGTGGCCTCCATTCCAATTGCATAGCGATGGGCAGAATATTGTGGCGATGAGTCCTCGTGGCCTCGACGTTGTCGATGTTGATGGAAACCACAATGTTGTCACTAGCCGAATCGCGACTGGATTACAGGGAGGATACGTTGACTTCAGCGGCTTTTACGCGGTTGGTAGCGACGGACTACACGTCTATTCTCCGGTTGTTAGTTTGCAAGAAATGTCACGCGAACATCAACGACGAGCTAACCCGCTAACGGTTCTTTACGGCGGGCGCACGTGGGATATCACCGACACGACTCATCCAGGAATGTCGACGATTCTTGTCACTCCTGATGATCCGATAGAGATTCCACAGACCTCTGACATCGCCGCACCGAGTCGCTTACCGATGCATGTGGGCGCGATGACGATGACCGCGCCACAAGGCGGGTCGTGGGTCTGGGCGCGGTCATCAGCACTCAATTACACAGGAACTTGGGATATGGCGGCCGCGAATGGTGGTATTCAGCAGGCCTTCCAATCAGCAATTTCAGCAGTTGGTCCAGGATCCTCCTCGGCTTACCTGCATTTGCAATTACAAAGTCCCGAAGACGGTGCAATCCAAGTTAGGATAACCTATGATTGGGAGCGCGTCGAGGTTCCGACTGTAATCGTCGGTCTTGAGGACAGACCGAATGATGGCGGAGGTGTCATCGAGGCCTCTTGGCTACCGGCCGAGGATGCAGCTTGGCATGCGTATCGATTGTATGTCTGGGATTCCACGGCCGATCCTCTATGGGAGCCGGAGCAGCGAAATTTGCAGGATTTCTCAACTTACATTCGCTCCAACTTCTGGTCACGCACCAATGCGACGGTTACACAGGCGGATAACGCCGGAGTGACCGAGGCGTTGCGTGATGATCGTCAGTACCGTGCAGCGATTGTCATCGAATACGCAGATGGTTCCCTCGGCGTTCCGATGACCTATCCACTGAATGTCACGCCGACTGATGAAGTTCCTGCAGCACCCGAGTGGTTCAGCGCCACGCCAGTATCAGGAGGCGCTGCCGGAACTTTGGTACTGGAATGGGCTGCTTGCACCGAACTTGACCCTGACCGAACACGAATATGGGCTGTGCAACAGGAAATTACCACTGCGATAGGTCTCACAGATCCTTTGGACTTCCCTTGGAGCACAGGCAATACTACTGTGCTGCAACTAGAGGGTGGAGTGCCTTACTGGTTCGCAGCGGTTTGTGTTGATGAGGCAGGACAGTCTTCAATCGATAACGCCACCATCATTGGACCGGTTGTAACCGCAGGCGGACTCGACGACGGTATACCTCCTGCGCCAATCACTGGAACCACCGCTGAAGATGTGCCCAATGATGAGGGCGGTAGGATCAATGTCACTTGGGATGCGAATACCGAAGAGGACTGTACCTACTACGCGATTTACGCGCTCCCTGCTTCTGGATGGAGCCCACCCTCGACAGTCGATGGTTGGCCTGTGTCTGATTATACCGTTGATTGCGAGACCACTTCGATAATCATCGATTCGTTGGGAGAGAGTGGCCTCATCGATGACACGGTTTACTGGATAGGTGTGGTGGCCTTCGATGATTGGGGCAATGCCGATGTTGACAACGTGTACATAGTAGACGCAACGCCGATGGCGAATCTTGGAGGTCCTGGTTCAGCTCCAGATCGAGTAACAGGCCTCAACGCTTGGGACCATTCTGACGATGACGGAACCGCCATCGATATTCGCTGGAATAGATCCGCAGCGGAGGATTTCTCATTCTACACAATCTGGGTTTCAGAATATCCACTGGTGAATGTTACAGCGATTTGGGATTCCTGTGAAGGAATGACGTATTCATGCGGACTTATCACCATCGATCAGCGCCAATTCGGCGCTAATTTCCAACTCGAATTCACCGCCGAGCGAGCGCTTTACGGCAACTCGCTCGACACTCTTGAAGTCCGTCAAATCGAATCGATGATTCCACTCTATGTCACCGTGACCATCCACGATGTCAGCGGCAACGTGCACCTTTCAGGGCTCTCGGATCACATGGTTCTCGTCACTCCGATAGACAATCGTGGAGACATTTCTCCGCCCGATCGCTTGCAACCACCAGTACTCAGTGATCGACCCGGCGACGCCGGCGACGCGATGTTCGTAGAATTCATCGAAAGCGATGCCTCCGACATCGCCGAATACTGGATTTATGCGGTAATTGATACTCCAGTACTTCTCGAGAGAATCGATGACCTCCAACCAGCCTTAGTAGTCGACAGAGAGCAATACCTTCCCGTACTGCTAACTGAGTTCTCCGCCTACGGAGAAGATCAGGCTACGCCACTTGTACCGAATCGTAGAATTTACGTCACAGTCGTAGCTGTCGATTCATCTGGAAATGCCTGGACAGACAACCTTGCAAGCGCTTGGATTGAGTTGTCTGACGAACTCTCCGCTGACCCATGCCCAGAGTGCCCGGATGTCAGCGGAATGCGAGCGAATTGGAATGCTGCGGGATCGTTGATCGAAGTGAATTGGGATAATGCGGAAGATCCAATGTATGGCAGCTTCTACGCTTACGTCAGCACCGAATCCTTCGACGATACACGCAATGCCACCCTGGTTAAGGCCGGAATGCGCGACACCATACTAATTCTCAACGAATTTGACGGAGAACCGGTGGACCGCGAGGCTACTTACTGGATTGAAATTGTCACTTGGAATGGGCAGGTACACACTTATCACGCAGATCCAACTGAGGTTTTGCCTTGGGAGGAATCATCATTCGGAACAACCCAACCTGGCGATGATTCGGCTGGAGAGCCGTGGATTGATAGGATTCTCGCTGGCGAAATGAATGCAGTCGTCATAGCGTTCTCTGTCGTCATGCTTCTGATTGGCGCTCTATTGTTCATCAAGCCACGAGAAGATTCCGCACCAGCTCCTTGGGAGATGGGTGCGCTTGAGGTCGAGCTGGAAGAGCAAATCGAGCGTGAGGCTGCTGGCCTCACTGGAGATGAGGACTTCGGACTCGATGATTTGGAGATTGATGAGGGCTTGGTCTCCGGTGCTCGACGTAAGGACGGAGCCACATCCGACTCCGACGAAAGCGATTACACAGCTACATCGGCTAGCGCTGGGGCAGCAACCGAAGAGGATCTTGGCCCAGCGCTTGCACCAGACACCGGAGTGATGGACGAATTACTCGGTGACGACGATGAAAACCTAGATTTGGATGATCTTGACGATTTGGCCGATGATCTCGAAAACATGGCTGATGAACTCGATGATGACGAAGATTTGGATACATCTTTCCTCGATGAAATGCTCTGATTCCACCAGCATCGGATTGAAGCCCTCTTTGCCAATCGAGGTCTATGACGGGCGACCCAGCCTCTGAGGTATTCACCACCCTAGGTTGGGATGGTGGTGAGCGTTTGATGGCGCCAGAGCTACACTTCGCCCGCCTACACCGCCACGCTCTCCGACTGGGTATCACACTGCCCGAAGGCATCGAGGGGAGAATATTCGATACACTGGCTGAGGCCGAAATTCCAGGTGAGCCTACGGTTGGCTCCAATCAACCACCTTTCCTCGTCATGATCGGAATTTCTCAGAGTGGCGAGGTCAACATCGTGCCTCGATTGAACATGCCTTGGCCGGCACGAATGAGTGCTATCAGTCTCGCTGCACCGACATGGTCCGACGAGGTTCGCGGTACTAAACACGGGGATTGGCAGCCTTACATCGACGCGCGCAAGGCTGCAGTTGCACACGGAGCCGACATGGCGCTGCTTTTCGACGATGATTGCCTCGTCGATGGTGATCGCTGTATGCCAGTTCTTCTCGACGCTGACGGCGTCGCTTACCACCCTAAGCCAAGCCAAGGAGCTCTAGATTCGATCACTCTCGTTCAGATTAGGGAAGGAGTCGAGGCGGCTGGAATCCCTGTCCGAGAAGCGAGACTAACACTGCAGTTGATTCTACGCGCCTCCGAGATGATAGTGCTAGGGAGTGGAATGGGTGTTCAAGCGCTCTCCAGTATAGATGGAAGAGTGATTGGTAAGGCCAGAGGGAGACTCTTTCAGGCTGCGAATACGGCTTGGGTTGAGCGTGTTGAAAATGCTTGGCTGAGCCGTGATGAGGTGGGAGTTTGAAGGTCGTAACTCGTCAATTCACGGCGCCACAAAGCGATACTCTTCTGCGTATTTTGGCCCACAGGCCTCGCAACCAAGACGAACTTCTTCTGCACTCTGGGGGGCCGGTGACCGACCTCTCAGGGCACTCGATGCTACCCGCGTTAGATAGTCTGAGATTCCTGTTTTTCGAGCCGTGGGGGGTTGAGCACAGTGACGGCTCGGCCCTTGCTGGAGAGGTGATTTTAGGTTCCCCTCCTCCACTAGTTATGATTCGCCAGCGGATGGTTGATGGCCGCTGGATAAGTGAGGAGGAGACTCGACCAGCGAGCCTCGATGAGGCACTGAGCGAAATTTCTCAACATGAGGTTAATGTTCAGCACTCCGGGGCTTATTCAACGCCGGTTACTCCTGGCGGATTCGCTGGATTGCTAGGCTATGACCTCGGTCGCTGGTCGAACTCGGTCCGACTTGCTCACACTCCCGCTCCCGGCACCTTACTGGGTGTGCTATGGCGCTGTGATGCTTGGTGGGTGGAAGAGCGCGAGAGCGGAGAATTGCGATTGATTGCGCTCGAAGGACATGATTGGCTGGATGATGAGTTACCCGAGTTTGCTCCTGTTGAGATTCCAGGTAGACCCGAGCCGCGAGTCCCTGAGAGTGAGAGTGATTCTGAACACGCTCGCAAGGTCGAACAGATTCGCGACTCGATTCGCGGCGGTCATCTGTATCAGGTGAATTACGGCCGCCGCTGGCAATCAGAGATGCATGGTCAGCCATGGGATGCTTTCCTGCGGATGACTCGTTCGAATCCTGCTCCTTTCGCTTCTTGGATGAATGTCGCTGACCATGGCTGGGCGGTAGCATCGGCCTCACCTGAGAGATTGCTCAGACTCGATTCGGGCCTTATTTCGACGCGACCAATCAAGGGAACACGCGCGCGAGGAGCCAATGATGCAGCTGACCTTGCGCTGCGTACCGAACTCGCTACTTCACCCAAGGAGATGGCTGAGCATCTGATGCTAGTCGACCTTGAACGCCACGATTTGTCCGCTGTCTGTGAGCCTGGCTCGGTGCATTGGACGGATTGCCGGATCGAGGCTCTAGCCAATGTTCAGCACCTCGTCTCAGGCGTAGAAGGTCAACTCAGTTCGTCGACTAGTGCAGGTGAGGCTCTCTCAGCCCTTTTCCCAGGAGGCTCAATCACGGGCTGCCCAAAGGTTGTGACAATGTCAGCAATCGACGAGTTGGAACAAGCCCCTCGAAGCGCTTGGACCGGCTCGATAGGACACCTCAATCAAAGTGCGGGTCAGGCTGATTGGAATATTCTAATCCGCACGATGGAGGCTCGCAGTGGCCCGGATAATTGGCATGCGACGGTTCAGGCCGGCGGCGGAGTGGTCATCGATTCCAACCCCGCCGACGAGGTCGAGGAAGCTCGTTGGAAGGCAGCGGCGGTCACAGAAGCAACATGGGGCTTCCGAACCGGATTCAGCAGCGGTGAATTGCCGGAACGCGAAGTCGGAATCTTACCTATGCCTGAGGTAGAAGGTGTACTCGGAAGAATTCGTCCGAGTGAATTCAAACCTGAGCAAGAGACTAACCAAGCCCATGTCCTACTTGTCGACAATCTTGATTCATTCACCAATAATATCGCCGAGTCGTTACACCGCCTCGGTGCCAAAGTAACAATCGTCGAAGGCCGACCTGCCCAAGACACAGATCCAGAAGCCGCGGTCGATGATTGGCTCACCACCTATCGCCCGACTCACATCATTCTCGGTCCAGGGCCGTCTAGACCTGAAGCATCACCGCGAAGCATGGAGCTGGCCCGCCGAGCCCTCGCCGAGCGACTCAATCGAGTAAATCCGAGCGAAGGAGACAATCCTGAATCACCGATTCCTCTACTCGGCTGGTGCCTCGGTCACCAAGCTCTCGGCCGAGCAGCAGGATGGAATCTGATCGAATCTCCTCTCGGAGCCGTCCACGGCGCACCCTCCAAAATCCGCCACGACGGCTCCGCTCTCTACCAGAATACACCCGAGGACGCCGTTCTAATGCGCTACAATTCCCTCGTCCTCGAACAGCCAGACTCCACTAAAATCGAAAATGAATCTCAGCTGAAGGTGAATGCTTGGGACGCCTCAGGCTCTCTCGTCATGGGAATCACTCACACGAGCCTGCCAATAGACGGAGTCCAGTTCCATCCGGAATCAGTAGGCAGCCCAGATGGACAAGGACTCCTCCGATTATTCCTCGCGACTCAAGCAATACCCCGCACCTCTGGCAGCGCAACCAGTAAGAACGAGCAAGCCGAGCAACCGCAGCGTTGAAGGAGCAACGATGGGTGGCGTGAGTGAACGACCATGCCAGTCTGTCGCATGTGCACTCAGAACTACCCGAACTCTCAGTTCGTCAGTGGGAATGGCCCTCGCTATCAGGTCTGTGTCCGCTGTGCCGCAGAGAACGATATGCTCGCTGAAGGTGAAACCACTTCGCTTTACTCTGATGAGCTACTCAAGTCCCGCTCGGCTCTCTTCGCTCGCCGCTACAGGCCCTGGGCTTTCCTTGGTGCTGGATGGTTGCTTTTCCTTACCTTCGGTACCGGAATCGAGTTGTGGTCGAATATTCTGCTCGGCGTGCTCGTCCTTGGAACACTTGCAACTCCAGTTCTTCACTTCCTCACTTCTACGAAGTTCAAGGCCGAGCTTGCCGCCTTGACTCCCTGAATTGTGTAAAATTCGTTTTTTTAGTCAATTTCGTTCCCAATCACACTCGGGAACTGTTGAAATAGACCAGCAGTGACTCGTAATTTAGAGGGAACGGTGGGTTCCCTATGAAAGCCCGTGAGATTGGATGCGTAAAGAGGAGGAGCAGACGAAATAATACAGCAGATCCACAATAACCGCAAATGGAGCGCAATACAGCGTTTTCATCGGTCGTGGACAGTATATTCAGTCGGCTCCCAATCAGCATCCTTCACTCCCGGACGAATCGTCTTGCGCGAGGATGAGCGCGAGCATTCACTGGAAAGAGAGAACGGCGGGTTCTCTGAACTTATTTTTGGAAGTGAAAAAGAAATGAAAATACAGAAAACAAAGAATACGAGCATGCTGATTGCGTTGCTCCTAGTGTTGATGGCTGGTTCCGTCGGCGTACAAGCCGATGGTTCCGATCCACTCGACCCCTCCGACGGAGGAGCCGATTGGGACGGAGACGGCCTGACAAACGCAGAGGAGACAACTGAAGGCACGGACCCCACTAACGCCGACACCGATAACGACGGTCTGCCGGACGGTTGGGAAGTTGGATACGGACTAGATCCGAATTCCGCCAGTGACGCTAACGCGGACCCTGACGGTGACGGATTGACGAACTCTCAGGAGTACGCGTCTGGAACTAACCCCAACTCGGCTGACACCGATGGTGACGGGCAGAATGACGCCAGCGATCCGTTCCCGAACGATCCTAACAACGGATCGATGTCGGATTCGGATGGCGACGGTATCCCTGATGCGTACGACCCAGATTATGGTGACAACGGAGAAGGAACCGGCGACGGCGGATCTGACGGCGGTGGAGACTCCGAGCAAGAAGGCGAAGGTCAAGGCCAAGGTCAAGGCCAGGGTCAAGGACAAGGTCAAGGCCAAGGTCAAGGCCAAGGTCAAGGCCAAGGTCAAGGCCAGGGTCAAGGACAAGGTCAAGGCCAAGGTCAAGGCCAAGGTCAAGGCCAAGGTCAAGGCCAGGGTCAAGGACAAGGTCAGGGCCAAGGTCAAGGCCAAGGTCAAGGCCAAGGTCAAGGCCAGGGTCAAGGACAAGGTCAAGGTGACCAAGGTCAAGGTCAAGGCGACCAAGGCCAAGGTCAAGGCGGCCAGCAAGGCAACGGTCAGGACCAGGGCTCTCAGTCCGGTCAGGACGGTCAGCAAGGCAGCGGTCAAGAAGGTGGAGAACAATCCAACCAGCAAGACAACGGCCAAGGCCAGCAGCAAGGCGGAGAACAATCCGGCCAGCAGGGCGACCAGGAAGGACAGGACCAGAACGGTAACAACCAGAATGGACAGAACCAGCAGCAGCAAGGCCAGACCCAGGATAATAACCAGGGTCAGCAGGGCCAGCAGTCCGACCAACAGCAAAGCCAGCAGCTCGACAACCAAGACCAGAACGGCGAGAACGACAACGATGGCGATGGTATCCCAGACGACCTGGACTTCGATGATGACCAGGACGGCATCCCAGACAATGTGGATGAATTCCCTGAGGACCACGACAACGATGGCATCAATGACGCTGAGGATGATGACGATGACGGCGACGGAATCGACGACCGCGAGGAAGTCAATGACGGCGACCCTAACTCGGACATCTACGATCACGACAATGATGGCGTCCGCGATAACATCGATTTCGACATCGACAATGACGGCATCGACAATTGGAACGACGTTGGACCGAACGGTGAGGATTACTCACGCGATCACGACAACGACGGTCTGAATGACGGTGTTGATCCCGACGACGACAACGACGACATCCTAGATGTCGATGAGGTCGACGGCGCGATCGGTCTCTGGAGGTACGACCACGACAACGATGGTCTAACCGACAGGACTGACACCGATGACGACAACGACGGACTTTCCGACTGGTTCGAGCAGAATGATGGCAACCCATTGACTGGTCAATTCGACCACGACAATGACGGTATTGAAGACCATCTCGATGACGACGATGACGCCGACGGAATCCTCGATGAGGAAGAAGACGACGGCAGCGTACTGTGATACAGTAACACTGGTCGATTACTGCTCAGGCCCGCGGTCCGTTGATTCGCGGTGACAGGTTCCCTGGGGGCGATTCAGTCCCCGGGCGAACCGCCCCTCTTTCTCTTATCAGAAATCGAATAGAGTCGGTTGATTGTCAGATTTCAGGTGGTTGGCTGCGGCCAGCCGATCAAGTGCTCGCTCGAGTCGACGATCCGAGAAGCCGCACTCGCCTTGCAAAAATTCGCGCAAGGCAGTCTCGTTCGCGCGGGTGGCCTGTGCTAGCGGCTCAGGATGAATTGGATGATTGAGGAATAGTCCGCGAATGGTTTCGATATCCTCAGGCATATCGAATTCTTTGACCTCGGCGACGGCCTCCATTGTAACGTGCTCCCGAATCAGTTTGAGACCGGTCTTCGGGCCAATTCCACGGATTCCGGGGTGAAAATCGGTACCAATCATGATGGCGAGATCGACGAGCTGTTCTCGGGTTATTTCATGCTCGTCGAGTAATTCCTGTAGGACGACTTTCTCAGCTGTGACTAGTCGGCCGAACTTGCGTCGGCCGTGGCTCGTCAGATTACGAATCATAACTGGCGAGCCATATAGCAGCGTGTCCCAGTCCTGACTCGCTACCGCTGCGACCTCACCATTGGCACAACGCACAGCGCCTGCACCTTCGGCCTCCATTGGGGCTTCGACCCAAACAAGGCCGAGACAGTCGAACAATCGCTTGGTTTCGGCAACCATGTCGCGGGTATATTCAGCAGTCTGAGGTCCGAGTTTCTTGGCTAGCGCCATGTCACCGATCTCGACGGCCGCCTCCCACTTGGAGACAGCATCCACTTTGCGCTCTTTGCGGCCAGCCAAAGTATCGAGTTTGAGGTCGTGCGGGCGTCCGTCGAAAATGAAGACCGGTTCAATCCCCTGTTCGAGCATCCAAGATGCTCGGTCGAGAAAACCCATCAGGTGAGCCACAGGACGTCCATTGAAGGACAAAGGCTTGCCATCTTGGCCAACTAGGCTGGTGATGAATTGGTAGGCA
>Ga0114933_10003523_pt1 | contig 15207 bp, 15 predicted proteins | sample 4SBtaG_FD_89691 | JGI IMG/M metagenome (GOLD analysis project Ga0114933, IMG submission 89691) | Deep subsurface microbial communities from Kolumbo volcano to uncover new lineages of life (NeLLi) - 4SBTROV12_W25 metaG | ecosystem: Environmental > Aquatic > Marine > Volcanic | place: Kolumbo... | reverse complement strand
TCAGTGCCAAAGGCAACGAAAACTAGAGACACCACTGTAAGAACAAGCGCAGAACTTGCCACTGTGTTCACAGCGACCGCACCCAAAGAATGACCGTCCATCCGTTCAAAGTGCAAACCACACTTTGGGCAGTCTTCGACCATGGAAAACATGCCCAACTTTCTAAATAAACCACGGCAACCACAGACACCGCATGCCATAGTCAACCCGCGCCAGACAATCTTCATAATTGGTGGATGACCTTCTTTAGCCGTTGAGCCAAATTGCCCCGTTGGCCGACCTTTATGGTCGCAAGATTGCGCCAGGCCGCTAACGCCCGAAGTTCGCATGCGAGAGTCTCAACAGCATCGTCGTTCATTCCCTCAGCTTCAGCGTAAACAGCTAAAACGCGGAGAACCCCGGCTTTAGTATCAGCTTTCACATCGACCCTTGCGCACAGTTTGTTTGCATGGAGAAACGGTAAGACGTAATAACCGTGTACACGCTTGGCGGCTGGGACATAGATCTCCAAACGGTATTTGAAATTAAATAGTCGTTGAGTCCGCGGTCTGAACCAGACAAGCGGATCGAAGGGACTTAGAAGTACAGATTTTGATGTGCCGCTGGTGACCTTTGCATCAGGCGAGATGTAGCCAACTCGATCCCAACCTTCAACTTGAACCGGAAGAAGTTCGTTGTTCTCGACCAACTCCATCACGCGCTGCCGCCCGTCAACTTTTGGCAATCGGAAATAATCAATAAGGTCTTCTGCAGCGGCAACTCCGAGGTGCACCCCGGCTTTACGGATCAATTGACGATGAGCCTCAATTTCGCAGACAGAATCATCCAAAGCCTGGGTTGAGAGAACTTTTGTGGATAAGTCATAGAAGCGTGTGAATTTCTCTCTTTTGCTTATCGCAACTTGCCCGGTCCAAAACAGCCACTCAAGGGCGACCTTGGCTTCCGACCAGGCCCACCAAGTCCCACCCTTAGGTTTCGTTTGCAACTGCCCTGCGTTAATAGGACCATTCAACGCCACATAATTTGCGACTTCTTCAATGAACTCTGGATTTTCGGCAACAAACCTTCGAATGCCTCCCCAAACTTCACCGTTTTCGGCGCGACGCATACGCCATCTGAACAACGGCAAATCATCAACTGGTAAGTAGCTTGCTTCGTGACACCAGTATTCAGTTAATTCGCGACGTTCATAGGCTGTGCGGTCGAGCAATTTAGACAGCCCATCATGAGAACCACCGAGGCGTGCCCGAAGTACAAGAAGATGAGACCGGGCAACGGCATTTACAGCGTCAATCTGCAGAACACCTAACTTTTGGAAAGCCCACCGTAGATGTCGTACATCTAGGCGAGAGGAAGAGAAGGTGTCTGCTGCTTGTAAACCCTGGGCGGATACGGCCATGGAACGCGCCTGCGCAGATGACAACTCAGTATGTTTGGCAACCGCCATCTCTAGATGAAGGCTTCAGCGCGAATGTCTCAGCGTTCTTCTTTGAAGATGACATGCTGACGAATCACCGGGTCGTACTTCTTAAGTTCAATTCGCTCACGACTGTTCGTTTTATTTTTACGCGTCGAATACGTGTAGCCAGTCCCGGCCGTTGATTTCAGTCTAATTACCGGCCGCTTATCACTTTTCGCCATCAGACTTTCTCCCCACGACGTCTCAGGTCAGCTAACACTGACTCGATTCCACGTTTGTTAATGATTTTGATGCCCTTTGCGCTCACCATCAAAGTTACGTGACGTTTCTCATTGGGCACGTAAAACTTCTTTTTCTGAATGTTTGGCTTAAACCACCGTTTGTTACGACGGTGGGAGTGAGAAACGGTAAAACCGGTAGTAGGCCTACGACCGGTTACTTGACAGACGTTGCTCATAAGAACTCTCAGCTTGGTGAAGTGGTGTGGCGTGTCACCGTAATGACGACTTTTTAGGCTAACAGCGAGGTGAACCAATCACCATTCCTAGCAGGAGCTACTCGCAGTTATACGTGAGGAATAATGTCTCGACCAATTCGTTCAAGCACCTCGAATCTAGGATCGAAGTTTGGGAGGATCATGAGTTGATCGAGGCCACGCTCTTCGAGCTGGCCCAGCCGGTCAATGACTTCTTCGGCCGTTCCAACGATGCAGGTCGCATCGATTAGATCTGGCGTAACAAATCGTTCTTCTTCAGGGATAACCCAGCAGTTATGTCCTGCGTGTATTCGTTGGTGGATTCTTTCTGGGTCATAGTCCTCCAGCATTGATGTGTATTCATCCCAAATACCATCGAGTCGGCTCCCTGGTGATCGCCCCAATTGTCGGTATTGATCGTAGGAATAATGAACCGAGGCCATTGCCATGGCCCCCGCCTCAGCCTTCACCCGCGGACTTTCAAGTGTCTCGCCATCGTCGAGAACCACAATTGTCGTTAAGGACACAGTGAGATATTCATCTCTGGTTAGCTCTCTTCCGGCCTCAACGGCGCCTCTCTCTATCATTTCCCACATTCTGTCCATTACCTGAGCGTCCGGAGGTATAGACATAACCGCGCCATCGCCGTGTTTGCCTGCCAGGGCCAATGATTTCGGGCCGAATCCGGAAACATATAGCGGTATTTCGTCATCAAAATTGACAAACCCCTTGTCGGGCATGATGTGACGGATAGGTCTTACTTGCCCTCCAAAAGAGTGGCTTGCCTCTTCACCTCTCAGCAACGGCTTCAGCGTCTCGAGGTAGTCATCAAACTCAGCGATTTTTTGGGGTTTATTACCCATAATTCGCATAGCCGTGTTCCCTGTGCCCAGACCCAGAAAAGTTCGACCTGGTGCTAAAGCATTGATGGTCGCGATTGATGCTGCCGTGACGGGAGCGGGACGAGTCCCAGATACCGAGACCCCAGTCCCAATGTTGATCGTTGACGTGCGATCAGCAACCAAAGCCAGCGCCGCATAACAGTCGGACCAAAGCATCTGGCTATCTGCTAGCCAGGCGTGTGAATATCCCAGTTCCTCGGCTCGTACAACATAATCAATGTCGCCGACATGCGACGCGACGCAAACACCAATATCCATGATGGCACCCTAGAACAAATTCTTTATCGTTCGCCTATGGCAAATAATCCACCTTCACGGGAACCAACATAGATTCGGCCGTCCCAAACTGCCGGCGTCGCCTCTATGCAGCCTCCAACTTCAATGCGCCAAATTTCAATAGGTTCGACCTCTGGTTGTTGAACACTGTACGCACGAAGAAATCCCCCGCAATCTCCGACGATCAGAATGTCATCAACAACCACAGGTGAACTCCACAGCGGTCCTTCAAGATATTTGGTCCAAAAAATTTCCCCAGAATAGCGATCTATTGACATCAATCGGCCAGAGTTCGTGGTGACGTAGAGCACTTCTTTATGCAGGGCTGGGGTACTCCAGATACCGCCCGGCGAAGTTCGGTTTTCGGCTAAAGACCAGATCACCGGCGCTTCAGGGTTCGTTGGATCTAACTTCACCAACTGCCCGACCTCGCGAGCTCTTTGTGTTCCGCGTTCATATTCCGCGGCGACGTAAAGGAAACCTTCTTCATCAATAACGATGGTCGCATCAACATCGTCGCCCATCCACCAGCGAAAGCTCCTAACTGGCATTTTCCCGTCGCGCAACGGTGCTAGGTCCCAACCTTGGACGAGCCCGCCCGAATTAGCAAACCAAGCCGTGTCACCGGATATTGCGACAGAGTTTTCGATAGACACGTTGTTGTCACCCAACACCCTGAGCAGTTCATCGTCCCAACCAGGTGCCTGAAAAATTATTTCGGGATCTACTGTGACTAGACCCGAACTATCCGTTGAGCGATTCAATCGGATTACATGCAGCCAACTGTTCTCTCCACCAGTAATCAGGTGGTCATCAAGGATGAGAGGCGCGGCGTCCCAGTCGTCGTTCCACATCATTGGGTCGACCTGGCTGCCAGCCAAACTCCAAAGCTCAGTTAGACGGTCGGATCGATCAAAAGCCAAGATGCGCAGGTACCCATCGCGTGAACCGCTGTAGATAAGAGGGAAGCCATCTGGATCCACGGTCGGGGAACCTTTTACGATGTCGCCTGTCATGAAGGGCTCAATCACCGGTAAACCCGTAGATGCATCGAGGAGATGAATACCTCGGTCGTACGCGCCGATGGCTAGATGAGTTTGGGTTCCCAACTCCCAAACTGCAGGTTGTCCCGTCCATCCAATTCCGCACCAATTAGTCGTGCGGCCTCCCGTCGTGGACAAAGAACACAAGTTGCCTTGCTCGGGGAAACGCCATAACACCTCCGGCATCAATGGCACGGGACCGCGTCCGTACCACGAACGCGTTGGTGAACCGCGAAAGGTGAGGAGTCCTTGGACAGTGTCACCCCAAGCACGCTGAACACCTCGTGGGTCCCACCACCCTGGGTAAGGCTCAGTTGTGGTGGTGGTATCGACAATGGAGGTTGAAGTGACAGGTGGCTTGTAGGAGGTTGTAGACGTTGCCTGGCTGCTTGCAGCTGACAAAGAGGTGGTTGATGAGTGTGGCAGAGTGGTCGATGTAGTAACCGGTGCAGCAGCCGGCTCAACTGAACAGGCGACTGTCAACGAAAACAGGAATGCCACCATGCCCCTCCAGAAGGACTTAACAGAACCGGAGCATCCAGCAGACTCAGGTTGGAGGGATGGGTTGGTCATTATGGCGGAGAGCATATTCCGCGCTGCGAGATCGCATGTGCAGCGGAATTCTCATTCAACATTCATGTTCAGGAAGTAGACCAATATCTGATGAACCAGTCAGACCTGCCGACAAGAAGTGACGCCGTTATTGGGGTAGCTGATGACGATAAGAGAATCCGTCAGGCATTAGAGCGCGCACTTAGGTCTGAGAACTACGAAGTTGTGACTGCCGCAGACGGGGTGCAAGCGATTGAAATATCAAACCAAATAGATCTTCTAATTCTTGACCTTACGATGCCTCAACTAGGAGGAATCGAAGTATGCCGTCGGTTGCGTTCTCAAGGTTCGGAATTACCGATCCTGTTACTCACAGCTCGTCATGAAACTGAACATCGAGTATTGGGGTTGGATTCCGGCGCCGATGATTACCTCGCTAAACCGTTTGCTCTTGATGAATTGTTAGCCCGCATAAGAGCATTGCTTAGACGCAACAGATCCCTAGAGTCCCAGTCCGAAGAAGCACCACTGTGCTTCGCAGATCTGTCACTAAATCGACAGGCCCGTCAAGCGCACCGAGATGGACAACTATTAGACCTCACGCGGACTGAATACGAGTTACTCGAATTATTTCTAGAACACCCGAACCAAGTATTGACTCGTGACCAAATCTACGAAGCAGTATGGGGATATGACTCAGCGTTGGCATCAAACAGTTTGGAAGTCTACGTCGGGTACCTTCGCAGAAAGACAGAAGCGGGTGGCAGGCAAAGGCTGATACGGACAGTCCGAGGTGTCGGGTACGTCCTCAGGTCCTCATGAGTTTTCGTGCCCGCGTAGCTGTCCTAGTTGCTTTGGTGGTCGCTATTGCCGTGGCGAGCGTGGCCGGGTCTTTCTTGTATATGGCAAGAGGGCAAGCTATCGACAGCATCGATTCAAAATTACGTTTGAGAGCCAATGAGCTCACACAGCTGGGCGACAAACTTGGTCGGCCTCAAGAATTCGATCGGCGGCTCTTCGGGAAGTATTCCCCGGATGATGTGCTGGTCCAAATTTTCGACGTTAGAGGCAGGATTTGGGCAAGCAATGTGGAGCCGCTCCCCATCAATTCTGAAGATCTTTCCATCGCCCGAAGACATCTTGGAGCGCGAATCACAACCGCTGAGATCGCCGGATACCGAATGCGGGTTCTCACCCTTCCATTAAGAGCAAACGGTCGTGCTGTAATGATTGCTCGCCCGATGGATGAAGTAGATGCACAACTTGCAGCGCTATGGCGGATCAGCATTCAAATCTTTCTTATCGGTGTAGCAGGGGCAGGCCTAATTGGGTTTGCTGTTGCAGGTCGCGTCGTACGACCGGTTCGACGCCTCACCGAAGCAGCTACCAGAGTCGCTGAGACACAAGATGTCGACCAACCAATTGACATCGACAGAGACGACGAGTTCGGGCAACTGGCTTCCAGCTTCAACGAGATGCTGAATGCGTTGAGCCTCTCCAGAGAACAGCAGCACAGACTGGTGACCGACGCCAGTCACGAACTTCGCACTCCGATTACGAGTCTTCGTACCAACTTGGAATATATGCAGCGCAGATCCTCAATAGGCGACGATGAACGGCAAGAGATTTTGGATGATGTGTTGTTCGAACTCGACCAATTAACCGGACTAGTTACTGAACTGGTTGATTTAGCGACAGATCAACATCAAATGGATGAAGCTGAGAGAATCGAGCTCGACGAATTAGTTGACGCGGTCGTTCAGCGCCACAGGCGACGGACTTCTTCTCAAATCGAATACAGCGCTACTGCGTGTCAGATATCGGCGCCACCAGCTCTGATTGAAAGAGCCGTGTCGAACATGATTGACAATGCAGTGAAGTGGAGCCCACCGGATTCTACGATTCAAGTTCAAGTTGAGAATGGCACAGTAGTTGTCGCAGATAGTGGGCCAGGCATACCGCTAGAGGAACGCGAGAACGTCTTTGAACGTTTTTATCGGACGGAAGAGGCTCGGTCTCTCCCGGGATCTGGTCTGGGTCTTTCAATTGTGCGTCACGTAGCCGAGAGTTTTGGAGGCCAAGTGCGAATAGTTGATCGAGACGAGCCAGGCACAACGATTGAACTGTCGTTCCCACCAGCCGGCTAAGCCGGCAACCACATAGCTAAGCGTTCACAGACAATTTGGCACCCCCAACGGGATTCGAACCCGTGCTGCCGGCGTGAAAGGCCGGTGTCCTAGGCCGCTAGACGATGGGGGCTAGCAGGCCCAGACTAGGGCCCTAAAGTCGGGAAACCACCGATCTTGGGAATGGTTGACTAGTTGCTTGTAACTTCAATCAACTCGCCAAGTAAATGACTCAGATAATGGTAGATCGCACTCTGATGCTGTTTAGGGTCGTCATCGTCCAAAAAAAGTGGTTCTTCGTCTTCGCTTACGTCTAGATGGGTGCCGAGCACGAGCCGTAAATCATTAATACTCATGATCCAAGAGCTGAGGCTTTCTTGGTTGAGTTCTTGATCGTTAAGTGTGGTTTCAACCACGTCAAGATGAGAAAGTCGCCGCTCTAAGAGTTGGTCTCTCATTAATCGCTGATATTCCGCCTCATGTTGTGCGTCATCGGCATAGGCCGTGGGGTATAAACGGCGAAGAGCGGGGTCAACATCACCCTCAGGAGAGGTCGAAAGAACCAATTCCCGAAGTTGATCGATTAGATCAGCAAGCAATGATCGCTCATCTTCAGTGATGTTGATCTCTACAATTCCACTTCGCTTTGTCCGAAAGCGACGATTGAACATGGCCTCAGACGTCTTTCTGCATCGTCGCCCACAAGCCGTACTCATGAAGTCTGAATACGTCTAGCTCTGCTTTCTCTCTCGTCCCGTTTGAGACAACTGCTCGACCCTTATTGTGGACATCAAGCATTAGCTGAGTGGCTTTCTCAGTGCTGTACCCAAACAATTTCTGAAGAACATGCGTCACATAGCTCATCAGGTTTATTGGGTCGTTCCACACCAAAACAACCCAAGGAACATCTTCATCTGCTGACATATCCGGAGTCTCGTCGTCGGTGATGACTGGGACACTTTCGACTTCGGTTTCAGCCTCACCGGTGATGTTCGACAAAGAAAAAGACAAATCAAACCGCCTTGACTTGATGTCTGCCGCTCGCCAGGAGTAGTCGAATAGTTGCCATCCACAAAAGTGTGGCACCCGCTATGTGACAACCCACAAGCAAAACAGGTAATTGGGTGAAGTACTGCGTATAACCAATGACTGCTTGCCCGAGTGTGGTGATTAAAACGATGGTGGCTCGGCGTTTAAACATGCCTGCCTCTGCATGACGTGTTCTAAGAAATAGTGAGATGACTAAGACGATGAGGAGCACTACCGCGGACCCGTGGATTCGTGCCACGTCCGGAAATGAGAAATCCAAGCGGGCAACGTTTTCATCCCCACCATGAGGGCCGGTAGCTGTCACAACCGTGCCTGTGACGATTACTACTGCTGCCCCGATTCCTACTGCATGGGCATGAAAGCGAAGAGTCTTATGTAATGGCAGCTTGTTAGAAACCGTTTCTTGTGGTCGAGCAATATCTTCAAGCACCACAGCGTTCCAAATCAAAACCATCGAAAGCAAAAAATGACCCATCACGATCGGGGGAGATAAATGAGTCAGGACCGTTACGGCTCCAAGCGCGATTTGGGCCGCAACGCCAACTACGAGTCCTAAAGACCATCTCGTAAGGCTTGCCGAGGTTGGCACTCGCCGCAGAGAACCAAGGACTGCAAGAACGACAGCAATCGAAACAAGGCCCGTAATCAAGCGGTTCCCGAATTCGACCCATGCATGAAAATCTGCTGCGGGGACTAGTAAGCCTGGTTCACAATTTGGCCAATCGCTACATCCAAGTCCGCTACCACTGAGCCGCACTGCGGCTCCTGACACCACAATTAGGGCGAGCAGCCAAAGGGCTACTTGAGTCAACAGATGGTATTGGCGAGCATTCAAATTAAAGATTCTCACAGTCTTGAACTTAGGACTCAAATAACATTCTGAACGAATCAGCGCGTCTAGTTGGGTCAGATGGCCTTCGGGGCCGTATCGTGGCGCTCGATGGAGCACGACATAACAACCATCAGAACTAATGGCGGAGGAGCGGTTGCGACGCTCTCCGCTTTTGTCATGCTCACTAAGCCACGAATAATCGAACTGCTGTTGATCACCACGGTTCCCTCAATGGTCCTTGCCAAAGGTGGAATGCCAGATATTTCTTTAGTGCTGTTAACCGTTGTTGGCGGGACGCTTGCCGCAGGCGGCGCTAACACGTTCAACATGTACATCGATCGAGATATAGATCGGCTCATGCAAAGGACGCAAGGCCGTCCGCTAGTAACCGGCGCTGTATCGCCTAAAGCAGCACTGATCTTCGCGTTCGCGTTAGAAGCTTTGGCATTTTGCTTGTTCTTGTTGTGGGTAAATTTGCTTTCGGCAGTTTTGGCGCTCGGGGCCTGCCTTTTTTATGTGTTCGTCTATTCCCTTTGGTTGAAGCGAACCTCTAAACAGAACATTGTCATTGGCGGCGCTGCCGGTGCTGCTCCTGCTTTGATTGGATGGGCTGCGGTAACCGGCTCGCTTAGCCTCAGCTCGTTTATCTTGTTTGCCATCATATTTTTCTGGACTCCACCGCATTTTTGGGCTCTAGCTATCAAATATGCGGATGATTACGAAGCCGCTTCGGTACCAATGCTCCCGGTAGTGACCAGCATCCGCGGCACGGCTCTCAGAATGGTCATATACACCGTTGTAGTCATCGGACTTTCACTTTGGTTTCACAGTGTCGCCGGAACTAGTTTTCTATATTTATCAGTTGCGGTAGCAGGCGGTTTAATGTTCTTGTGGCGTACGATTGAGCTGCTTCGCCGGCCCAGTTCGGTGCAAGCCATGAAGGTGTTTACCTACTCAATTGTCTACCTAGGGGCGTTGTTTATTGCTGTTGCTGTTGACGTCCTGGCGTACGGACCACCTACATGAATATCTCCAAGCAAAATAAGTGCTGAAAAGACTATGAGAGAACAAGCTTTCGAGTTACATGACTGGCAATCTGGTGAGTAAAGTGCACACTCAGCACCTGCGCGGGTTGAACCGCGCATTCGGGCACAGTCAACCTTCGGGTGGGCACCACACCCCAGTTATCGAGGCAGTAATCAGCAGGACACGATGAGCGAAAACACCACGGCTTCAACTTCCCCCGGCGTGCCCGTGGAAGACCCGACACCTTTCGGCTGGTTGACGACCGCTGACCACAAACGAACTGGCCGCCTTTTTATTATCTGCTCCTTGCTGTTTCTTGTCTTAGGAGCCGTTTTTGACTTACTTGTCAGGTTAGACCTGACATCAGCGACTGATTTTGTGAGCCTCGGTGCCGACAGTTTCGCTCAAGGCTTTGCTTTCTCTCGTGAGGCACTGACCCTGCTTTTCCTAATCCCCGTGTTTCTTGGTCTATCGATGTACATGGTGCCCTTGCAGATTGGTGCATCAAATCTGGCTTTCCCGAGAGCCGCGACCGCGTCTTTTTGGACGTGGCAAATATCAGCCATCGTGTTAATTGGTGCGTACCTGGGCAATGGGGGTCCCTACGGAGGATGGGCCAACGGAGTTGACCTACATCTATTGGCGTTGAGTGGACTTGTGGTCGCTCTACTCCTTGGTGCCATCAGTGTTGCAACAACAATCATGACTATGAGGTCCCCTGGCCTATACATGGACGAAACCCCACCGTTCACATGGTCATCTTTGGTGTCAGCTTCAATGCTGATTGTGAGCCTGCCTGTCTTGCTTGGCCAGATTGCGATTCTCTATATAGATCACCGATACGGAAGAGTTTTCCTACTCGGGAACTACGGCATCTGGGAACGAATTGACTGGATTCATCGCACACCACAACTATTCATTTATGTCGTCCCAGTTCTCGGCGTTGCCGCAGAAGTAGTTCTCGCTGCTGCGCGAAGGCGGGTATTCGAACCCCTTGCCATGTATTTCACTATCGGACTGGTTGGCCTCTTTGGATTTGGAGCATGGACCAACTTCGCAATTACAGGAGAAGGGGCCGACATTATTGACGGATTCGAAGGTGTCGTCCTCGTCGCGCTATATGGCGGGGCACTTCTCGGCACAGTCGGACTTCTAGGTCTTTTAGGGCTGGCGGTAATCCAAAATCGCAAACTACCGAAACTCAGCACTTCGCTGGTAGCTGTTTTTGGCGCAGGGACACTAGTACTAGTAGGCGCATTTGTAGGCCTGCTCGGAGCAGCAGGCGATTGGTTAGAGATAGCTGGTCGAGGAAACGACGGGAACCCACAACTCCGCATGACCACTTGGGTCACAGGTCAACAATCCGTGTTGATCTACGGCGCTGGGCTCCTTGGCCTTCTAGCCGCCCTTCATTGGTGGGCGCCCAAGATTTGGGGCCGCCAACTGAACGAATTACTTGGACTCCTGAACTTCCTTGTTATCGGCGCGGGAGCCCTCCTTGCCTTTATTGGTCCCACACTTTCCGGTCTCCTGACAGAACAACCTGACTTCGTATACGCAGACCCATCAGCGACCGCCATCTATTCCGGTTGGGTTGATGACAGTGGCGCAGCGGGCCTAAGTTCCATCGGTGCTGCGGGAGTAGCGATTCTGATAGCTGGAGTCGCCTTGCTTCTACTCAATTTGTTCGTGTCTGTAGGCCTGAAAAAGGGTGCACAGGCAACAGATGATCCCTGGGGTGCTCAATCTCCCGAATGGATGTTGCCTTCACCACCACCCATGGGCGAACCAGAAGAGTTACCAATGTTGACTTCTGGTACACCATTACTCGATTCTGCTGAGGCTGAGGCTGAGGCTGAGGAAGTGCCGGTCTGATGTCAGATACCACCCCAACCTTGGCATCTGGGCAGGCTCAACGGCCGCGAGCGCAGCTCGTAGCAACCGGGTTTGCGTGCGCAGCAACATCGATGATGATGGCCGGCGCCCTTGGCTTTTACATGGCCCGCCGCCATGCTTCAGGGCCCCACCCCGGCCATGATTGGCTTGACGGCTTAGCTGTGCCAAACCCCCAATTTGACTACGCGCTTTTGACCCTCGTGGCATCGATGGTCACCGCCCACTGGGCCCTGTGGGCGAGCAGACGTAGAGACACTGCGCACGCGTGGACAGCTATTGCCACGACACTTATCTTGGGGCTTGGGTTTATAAATATGGTCATGTACAGCCTCAATCGCATGGGATTAGAAATAGGTGCTGGTGAATATCAGAACCTCGCCTTTGCGACCACGGGCCTTGCCCTGGCGGTCGTTGTTATCGGACTCCTATATCTGGGGTTGATGGGACTTCGGTCTCTCGGGGGCAGCGTCGGACAACAGGGGAGTACGGCATTTGGAGCTGCAGTCTTCTTTTGGGATTTCGCAGCATTGGTATGGGCTGTGACCTGGTACACGGTCTACGTGGTGAAGTAGGAGACTCATGCTCGGAATAGCAAGTAGATACTTCGCCGGTCGCATAACCCTTGCCACAGCAGCAGCGGTAGCTCTTGGGCTTGTGACAGGTATGGACGGCAACGGCCACATTGTGATGTTTGGAACAATAGTTCTCGGCACGGCCGCCGCCGCCTTTGCGTTGCTAGCGGGGTTGGCGTTAACAATCGGGGATGGTGACTCAATAGATCGCGAACGAGTTCGTAGTCATCCCGCCACTCCCGCCTGGTGGCCGGTGATGGGGGCCATAGGGCTGGGCGTACTAATGGTCGGCGTTGTCGTTGATGGTTTTATCGCCATAGTCGGCATCTCCGCCATGCTCGTAGCGGCAGTTGAATGGACCTTCAGTGCATGGTCCGAACATTTGTCTACAGACCAAGAAGCAAATGCTGTAGAACGCAAACGGATTCTGGCACCTTTCGAAATTCCCCTGTATGGAGCGCTTTCGATAGCCCTTCCAGTGGTACTGATATCCCGAATTTTGTTGACCTCCAGCAAAAATGGAGCGAGCTGGTTTGCCATGATCGCGTCGAGCGTGGTTTTGGCTTTCGCCTTCCTTTTGTATGCCAAGCCGAATATCCGCACGGCTGTCGTGGCCTCGGTCCTTGTACTGGGAGGGTTAGCTCTTATCGTCGGAGGAATAGCCGCAACAGCACGAGGTGAGAGAGAATTTCACCACCACGACCATGACCATGACAAAGAACACGGTGACGATAATCACGTAGAAGGCGATGCAGAACACTCAGCTCCAGCGCTTGACGCCCCGGTGGTGATCAAATGAACGCGAGAATCAACAAGTCAACCAACAGCACAACCACAGCGGTGAGAAAGCGGCATTCACTAATAGGCCGATTAACTCGTCTTAGTGCACTCCTCTTAACTGCCGTCGCCCTTGCTTCGTGTGCGACTGGACGGATAGACCCGACTGACCCAGTCGGTGAAAATGCGAAACAAATCGACGGCATAATGCGGATGTCTGGTTATTTGGCCACCGCCGTGGGCATTTTTGTTGCAGTTGCCGTCGTGCTTGTCATTGTCAAGTTCCGAGAGCGGCCCGATGATGATCCCGACGAACTTCCCGAACAGATACACGGCAATAAGAAAGCGGAATTGACCTGGACCTTGATTCCGGTGGTGATGCTGGTTTTCCTTGCCGTGGTGACTATCCCTGGGGTCTTTGACCTCAGCAGTAAAGGCGATGGACCGACGATAAAAGTTGAAGGACAACAATGGTGGTGGCAGTTCAGTTACGACGTAGACCAAGACGGTACTGACGACATCGTCACTGCTAACGAGATTGTCATTCCGGTCGGCGAAGAAGTAAATCTAGAAATTCAATCAAATGACGTGATTCACTCATTTTGGATACCTCAACTAAACGGCAAAAAAGATGCTGTCCCAGGGCGAGTTCATCACTGGAGGATTAGTTCACCAGTACCAGGTATTTTCTACGGTGAATGCACAGAGTTTTGTGGCCTAAGCCACGCCAACATGCAAATGCGGGCAGTGGTGCTTACTGATGAGGATTACAACAACTGGGTGCAGGAGCAACTGGTGTCGGCAACGACACCAACGGCCTCGGCGGCGAAACGAGGCTACGACCTGTTTGGCCGGCACTGCGTCAGTTGCCACGTCGTCAACGGTTTGTATGAGTCAGCGGCTGGGGGAAATGCGAACTTAACGTCAGGATATGCCCCCAACCTGACCCACTTGATGACTCGAACTTCGTTCGCTGGAGCACTCTTTGAACTCTATAAAGACGACGGCTCTGTAAATGTTGCAGACCTCAAAGAATGGATTCGCAATGCACCTGGACAGAAACCCGCTCGCCCAGAAAATCGCCAGGGCATGATTTCTTTCGCCGAGACTCTTTCAGACAGCGAGCTCGACGATCTTGTTACCTATCTAATGACCCTCGGTGGACCCCCACCGTTAATGCCAAGTTGACCCGCCCGCAGCGGCTTTCAGGAGATCGATCCCTATGGCCATAACCGAGGAACGCCCAGAAATCCTCGAACTTGAATCTGGAGATACCAGCTTTTCGACAGGTGCCTTTGCGCGCCCGACTAATGCCAGTGGATGGCGGGCATGGTTCTTCACCGTCGATCATAAGAAAATCGGCATTATGTACGGCGCCGTCGCCATGTTCTGGTTTCTTTGGGGTGGCATAGAAGCTCTGCTGATACGAGCACAGCTGTTCACACCAAACGGCACTGTTCTTACGGCCGAGCAATACAACCAAATTTTCACGATGCATGGGACAACGATGGTGTTCCTCGTGATTATGCCACTCGCAGCTGCTTTCGCTAACTACATAGTGCCATTACAAATTGGTGCTCGAGATGTTGCCTTCCCACGCATGAATGCTTTAGGGCTGTGGCTCTTCGTATTCGGCGGTATTTTCCTAAATCTGAGTTGGTTTCTCGGAGGCGGCCCCGATGGTGGTTGGTTTGCATACGCCCCCAACACCGGCGTTACTTTCAGCCCGGGTGCAGGCATGGACTTTTATGCCCTAGGACTGCAGATTGCAGGAATAGCTTCGCTGGTTGGAGCGATCAACCTGATCGTCACCGTCTTAAATATGCGTGCTCCAGGTATGACGATGTTGCGCATGCCTGTGTTCACTTGGATGATCTTGGTAGTCCAGTTTCTCCTTTTGTTTGCTCTACCGGTCATCACGGTCGCCCTCATTCTTCTCAGCTTCGACCGGACCTTTGACGCGAATTTCTTTAATGTAGCGATGGGTGCTGATCCCCTTCTATGGCAGCACCTCTTCTGGATCTTTGGTCACCCCGAGGTGTATATCCTCATACTCCCCTCGTTCGGCATCGTTTCGGAGACCTTGCCGGTGTTTTCGCGAAAGCCACTATTTGGCTACTCAGTCATCGTGATATCGGGAGCCGCTATTGGCTTCATGGGTTGGGGTGTTTGGGCGCATCATATGTTTGTCTCTGGTCTTGGTCCGGTCGGTGTGGCCGCGTTCTCTGCTACCACCATGTTCATTGCAGTTCCAACGGGT
>Ga0114933_10003519_pt1 | contig 15214 bp, 13 predicted proteins | sample 4SBtaG_FD_89691 | JGI IMG/M metagenome (GOLD analysis project Ga0114933, IMG submission 89691) | Deep subsurface microbial communities from Kolumbo volcano to uncover new lineages of life (NeLLi) - 4SBTROV12_W25 metaG | ecosystem: Environmental > Aquatic > Marine > Volcanic | place: Kolumbo... | reverse complement strand
TAAGCGGCATTTCGAATCTTAACTGTCTCCGCCTCGCTGTCCTCCGGCGTGAAATAGAGGTCAGTGCGGCCGGGCATGACTAGGGTTTTTGCCGAAATAGCGCCTAGCGCTCGGTCGAGGTTACCGTTGAAGATCGTGTTATCACTTATATCGCACCGCTCCCATACGCCAAGCATCGCAAGCAGGTTTTCCGGGTCGCGGCGCAAATAATTAGCCTCCCATCCGCGCACCAGATAATCTTCCAGCGATCCAAAACCGTGCTTAAGGTAAAGGTTCTCGCGATAAAAGGCCTGCGACATAGCCCAGCCAGCATAGACCCGGCCCATGGCGCGTAAGCCCTTCACCGGGCGCTCCTCAAAATAACCGTTTCGGTGGCCTGGATCAGTAGTCAGGGTAGCGCGGACACCGTCTATAAACACCTTGTTATGTGGCGAGGTCCGGGCAGCACCACAAATAGCACAGATCCTATCCACCTGATCAGGGAAAATCGCTCCCCAATGCAGTGCCTGCTGCGCACCCATCGACCAACCATAGGCGAGTGCCAGCTGATCTATACCAAACCTTTCTTCTAGCAGTCGCTTTTGCGCATGGACATTGTCCCAATGGGTGACCGCAGGAAAGCGCCCCTTATCAAAGGGCTCCCCCACATTACTCGGCGAGGTAGACAACCCGTTGCCCAACATATTTGGGATGACAACAAACCAACGGTCTGAATCAAGAATGCCACCTGGCCCGATCAGCCATTCGATGTCGGTGTGATGCGCGCCAAAGGAGGTCGGGTAAATCACCACATTGGATCTGTCAGCAGCCAGCGTCCCATAAGTTTTGTATGCGAGAAAGGCGTGCGGTACCGTCATGCCGCATTGCAGACGCAGATTACCAAGTTCGAATCGTTCGTAATCAGTCATATGCTCTTCCTCGTCCGGCACCACTCGCAAATTATCCACTGGCCATGCCCTAACATCCACGAATTACCGTTAATAAATTCATCAGAAGGGCTGTTTGAGCGCGCCATACATGAATATGGCACCCGCCACGCTACCAATTAGGGCAATCGTGAATGTATAGGCCAGCCGTGCCGGCAGCATCGACCAACGCATCACGTCTAGCACGACCCTAAGCCAGGACCCCTGCATCGGTGGTCGGAAAAACACAAACGCAGCAATCAGCGACGGCCCGGCGCCCAAAAAGAAACCAACACCATAGGATTCTGTGATGTACAGAACGCTTCCATAGATCACAGGATAGATCATCATCGCAACCGAAGTAAAAGACAGCACTCCGCCGGTCACACCACCGACCTGGCCCGGCGGCGCGAGCCGTGCGATTTCTGCTAATAGTATTCCATGCCAGCTCAAGGCAGTGATATTATATAGAATGGCCGTGGCAACAATCGCCGTAAAACTCCAACCGAATTCATAGTAGCCGGTTAGCACTGCAGCTACTGCGCCAAACAGACCTATTAGTCCCATAACGACGCGGGGCGAAACAAGCGTACTGCCCAACCAGCCCCAACCGATACGTGCGACAACAGCTGTCGTGCTGGCTATAGCGAATGCTAAGCCCGCATCGACTTCGCTATATTCCAGTCCGTCGATTAGATAGAGGATGAAAAAACCAGAATATATTGACTGCAAACCACCGAAGGCGAAGCCGGCAAAGGCAAGATCCCGTAAATTAGGGTCGGAGACGACTATCTTCATCGTTTCCGAAACGCCGGAGAAAGAGGGCTGCACAGAGGGGTCGCGATCAGAGTCGAAAAATGCCCGAAATGGCTGCAGCATGATACCGACAGAGAAGACGATCATGGCTGTCACGAAGGCTGCACCATAGGCGTCGAGATAGAACGACGTTCTAAAGGTCGCTAAATAAAATCCCAGGCCCAGCAACGCCGGCACCAACAATCCCCCGATGAGGCTCCCTACGGGCACACCAGTTTGCTTGATGGAAAACACTAATGGCGCCATACGGCGTGGACAGTAACGAGCCAAAATATGGGAACTCGCCGGCGTTGATACAGCCCCGGCGCCCAGGAGAATAGCACCCAAGGGGTATAGCCAAAGTACGCTGCCCGCAATAATGATTAGGCTCGTGCCCATCAAGAGCAAGCAAACCTGACTGACACGCCAAGCGCCATATTTCAGAATAAATCCACCGCAGCCCATCGCGGCGATGATCGCCGTAACATTTTGTATGAATAGGTATAGTCCCAGCCAAGCGCGCGAGATCCCAAAGTCATCGGCAATTCGGTCGGCCAAGATCGGTAGGGCGATCTGACAAACGTAAGAGAAGGCCTGTTGAAGTAGCATCGAAACCGTTGCAATAGTCAGGATGATACGCCAATCAAGCTTTGTCAGGGACATCAGAACTCGAGTTGATCATAAATCTGAATATTCACCTCAACCAACATGCCCGGCGCGATACGCTCCGGTGGATCTAGCAGCTTTATGTACACAGGAATGCGTTGTGTCGCCTTGCTGGCGCGGCCGTTGGTCTCACCTCCATTGTGCATCTGCGCCGTCGTAACACTGCCGATACGGGTCACCGTGCCAAAGAAGCTGTCAAACGGATATGCGTCGATGTCGATGATAACATCCTGCGATACCTTGAGGTAACGTAGCTGCGTCTCCTCTATATTAGCTTCTATCCAGAAGGAATTTTTGTCGTGTAGCAGAACGAGTTGCTCGGCTTCCTCCACGTGTTCGCCTTCGTATTTAAATATGTTATCGATAATTCCATCGATCGGGCTGACAATAAATCGGTACTTCAGCTTTTCTTCAGACTCCTTAATGAGGATTTTGACTTTCTCGATATTAATCTTGGAGATGCCGAGTTCGGAAACGAGTACATCGATATCCGAGTGAGACGCCTTGATTTCATCCAATTCCCGTTCTGCAACTCGTACCTTCGCCGCAGCGAAGCTTAATTCCCCTGCCAATGATAGTGCCTTAACTTGTTCAGCTTCGAGCTTACTCGATGACAGTAACTGTTTTTTGTGAAGAATTTTGGACCGATTAAGGTTCTTCGCAGCTAAATCACGACGGTCTTTGATCGATTGTTGCTCTATCCGCAAGGCACGGATTTCTTCATTTTTCGTTGCCATCCGCGACCGAATACTTTTCTCCAATGCATTTTTTTCAGCCAACAATTTATTCACGCGGGCCCGCTCACGCACCAGATCAACCTTGAAGCCTTCTATACGAAGGCGCTCAACCTCAGAATCCAAAGACACGAGCAACTGACCCTTAGTTACCGTATCGCCTTCCTTCACATAAATTTTTTCGATGCTTGCATCAACGCGGCTAGACAGCGTGGTCAGTTCGGTCTTAATCCGAGCATCGAACTCGTAGACATGGGTCAACCAGTAGAACAGTTCATAAGATAGGAAGCCGACCATCGCGACGCCCAGCGCGAAGATTGCGGCCTTTAATTTTTTGTTTGATTTCATTGATGCCTAAAGAACACTGTCCGGTCGCGAATGGCCGAACCATCGCCCTGCGATAAGTTTACGACGTGTGGGGGTAATACAAAATAGCGCCTCGGAAATTGAATTGGCAATTATTGTTTCTGACAGAATTGGACGACACCGATTGCAACTGGCACAATTGTTTGAATATTGGATCCAGGCCTTAGGGAAAAGGGGAAAAAGATGAGCTACGATCTCGTGGTCAAGAATGGCATGATCATCGACGGATCTGGCGGCGTTCGCTATCGAGGTGACGTTGGCATAAAAGACGGCAAAATAGCAAAAATTGGCCGCATTAATGGCGAAGCGACCGAAGAGACGATTGACGCCGAGGGCCATGTTGTAACCCCGGGTTTCGTTGACGGACACACCCATATGGACGCTCAGTTGTTTTGGGATCAGCTTGGCAGTTGCTCCTGCTATCACGGCGTCACTACCACCGTGATGGGCAATTGCGGCTTCACCCTAGCGCCGTGCCGCGAAAGTGAAGCCGACTACGTCTTCCGCAATCTCGAGCGCGCAGAGGACATTTCTCGCAGCGCAATGCTGGAAGGCATCAATTGGGACTGGGAAACTTATCCAGAATACATGGCCGCTGTCGATAAGATGCCGAAGGGCATCAACTACGCTGGCTACATAGGGCATTCTGCCCTGCGCACCTATGTGATGGGTGAACGAGCGTTCGAAGAGGACGCAACCGATAACGATATTGAAAAAATGAAATCAGCGGTGAAAGAAGCTGTGACGGCCGGAGCTATGGGTTTTTCGACATCTCGTAGCCCCAGCCACCTGACATCCGACGACCGCTTTGTCGCCAGCCGGATCGGCAGCGATGAAGAAGTCCGCGATATTGTAATGGCTATGGGTGAAACCGGCGCCGGCATTTTCCAGCTTGCGATGGAGCGCGGCGATATTCAGAAAATGATGGGCGTCTATCGCAGTCTCGGCGAACTGTCGAATAAGAGCGGCCGTCCCATTACCTTTGGCAGTCTCAGCCGCAAGGAATATCCGGGTCAGTGGAAAGCGCTTTACGAGATTATCGAAGAGGAAAATCAACAGGGTGCGCGCATCTGGACTCAGGTACACAGCCGCGAGATCAACTCAATCCTCTCTTTCGAGACGGCGACACCATTCGACAATTGGGATGTCTGGAAGGACTTCCGTAAACTGCCGCTTGATGCACAACTGGCGAAGCTGAAAAACGACCCCGAACTCAAGCGCAAGCTGATCGAAGTAGCCGACAAGCCTTATGAAGGCCCAGAAATCGTTGGAGCAGAAGCACGCCCACCCGAGTGGGACATGTTCTACCATGTCGACAAAATTAGCCTACCGCACCCGAGCCTGGCTCAGATAGCAAAGGAACGCGGCATCACACCGGCGGCAGCGATGCTCGAGATAGCTATTGAGCACGATCTCAAAGCCTTCTTTCGGCAACCGTTGGCGAACGAAAATCAGGACGACGCACTAGAGTTAATGAAGCATCCTCGCTCAACCGTCACGTTCTCCGATTCCGGCGCTCATGTTTCGCAGATTATGGACAGCTCGCTGCAGACGCATCTGTTGAGCCATTGGGTCCGTGAAAAGGAAGCATTTACCCTTGAGCAAGCTGTGCGGATGATTACCTACGATACGTCCACACATTGGGGCTTTCATGACCGCGGATTATTACGCGAAGGCATGACTGCTGACATAACGGTCTTCGACCCTGAAGCGGTCGAGCCACGGATGCCGGAAGTCGTAAACGATCTACCATCCGGCTCCAAACGTTTGAAGCAATATGCCAATGGCATGTTGGCAACAATCGTTGCCGGCCAGACCGTGTTGAGAGAAAACAAGCACACCGGCGCCCTGCCCGGACAACTCTTACGCGGACCGCTAGCGCGCACCTGAGGGCATTAAAGCCGGACCTAGACCCACTCCTCATCGACTTTGGTCGGGGAAAGTCTACGTCCGGTTTTCTGTCCAGCGGATTAAGGCCGTGATCAGTGTTGACCAAAAATAGAGAGTGGGCAGCCCAGGACTTAATCAATGCACCGGGATGTAACCCTTATCCATCGGGTTCAGCTTGAGGGCAATTCTTCGCACGCTTTGCGCAACTGCGGAATTGGCAAGGGGCGAGCCAGAAAAACCTGGCAATGATAGGGCATGTCTTTTCAAGAATTGACGTACTCTCGGTTCAGTAGAAGCAAGGGTCCTAAACAACCTCAGTCAAACAAATCCTATTTAAACTTTTCCTCAATTTCTCTCAAAGTGCGAGCCATCAAGCTTATATACCGAATTCCAACATCGCCTCGCCAAAACTGGCTGCCTCTTCGCCACCCAAGTCAAAAAGCTTAACTCCATTGCACCCGGCTGATCGCCAAAGTCGAGCAATAGTAGACATCACGATCTAACCCCGGTGTCAGAAACATGCCATTCGCGACACGCGACCCTAGACTGACCCGACTGAGAATTTCACCGCTGGAAATGTCGACAACAATGAGCTGATCGTCGCCGGTTTTATAATCGTTGATGACTAGCTCGCCGGTCTCCGGATACACCAGGGGTTGCATCGACGGGCGCGCATCGACAGTCCAGGCTACACTCAAACCGTCTCCATCCACTGCAACACCTGCCAGACCGCCGTTAACACTGTCCCAGGCGATGCACATGGCATATTCTGGCACATTAACAGGGGGCGCAATAATGCCGCCGCCCGGCGTTCCGAAGGGTGCGATTACACAAATCTCGCCATTCTCCAGCGAGACCTTTAACAGACGCTGCGGGCCGGACCAAGGCGTGCGGCGGCGCCAACTAAGCAATCCACTGGGCACCTTGAAGCGTCCATTCGGATGCTCTCCATAAATCGCGCGCAGGGAATCGATATCGCCATTATCCATTAGCCACATTGCATTCTCGGAGATACAGCCGTCCCAGCAAAGACCCTGTTCACCACCTGCAATCCGATATTGCGGCGACCAATCATCATCCATCGAAAGGCGGTCAGGCTCGACCCTGATACGCCAGACACGCTCGATCCCCGGGATGTAGATGTACTCACCTTTATCCGTTAGGTCGCTAGCGATTCGGCCCATTGACCCTTCCGGCAATGCAAGCGGCGCTCCAACCAACTCCAAAGTCTCTGGATCGAGACGTGTGATGGTTGACGGTCCCTGCCCAGAAAGCCGCAAATCCTTCGTAACAACCGTACCATCCGATAATAGTAGCAGTCCGTTATGCGCTTGATCGACCGGCAGCTTCCGTTCCAGGAGAACCCCGCAATGTTCGTCTAGCCGGTGCAGATAGGACCCGTTGACTTTGTAAATAGAGCCATTTTCGTGCGCCGCAATAGCGCCACACCACACATGCTCGCCACAAGATAATTGAGGTGATTCCGACAGTACATCCAGCGTCCTATAATCAAGTCGCTGTAACCAGCCATACGGTGGTGGCCCAGTAAATGCGGGCATTGTGCCACCCAAAAACAGCTCACCCGGACCACGCCACACGGTCATCACATTCCATCGGCCATTTGTCACCGTAGTGACTTCTGGCGTGGCGTTCCTAGCATTTAGCCCACCGTTTGCTGCCTTCTGCCGCCGATTGCCACCGCATTCAACCGGCCAATGCGAGGGATAGTAACCCGGCATCGAGGTGGCTCGGTCCATTAAAGTACTCACGATTACTGGCCTCGTAGATGAACTCGTAATTCAGGCGATAGAAAGGCAAGCCGTGCCAAGACCTTTACATTAATTACATCGATCCTGGAGCAAAGATACTGCTTCGAGGTGACCCGATGGCATTATAAATCGCACACCATTGTCGCCCCACTCTGCATCGTCTTCTGAATAAAATGAAAGCGCTGCTGATTGGCAGTGATATCCGCTTTCAGCATCAATGTGGTCTAGTGTTTGATAACTTTCACCTCCATCGTCCTAGCCCGTCTCTATCCTCGAGATCTACGCAAAGTTTGTTAAAATTATTCGGACTGTTTCCAACGGCTGCACATCATACATGGATTAGTTTCATAACAGACGTGTTTGTGGCTAACCGCGGCACAGCTTCCGCCGTTGAAAACACAAAGGTTAGTAAAATTATCTATGACATTCTTGCAGGAATTTAAAGAACGACTTCGATACTGTCCGTATTTGGCGATGGCATACCCTGTATGCCAAAATCGATCGCATCGCGATTAAGAAAACTGATACGAATGTCATTTACCCTAAGCCCGCTTTCAAAGGCTCTTGGTGCGGAGGTTGTCGGCCTAGACCTGTCCCAACCTATGGATGAGCCTACGTTTAACGCAGTGCATCAGGCGCATCTTGACCATCTCGTGCTAGTGTTTCGCGAGCAGGTACTCACCCCTGATCAACAAATTGGTTTTTCACAGCGTTTCGGTCCCCTCGACATTCACCCAGCAGATGACGCGGTACTCGCGGACCATCCGGAAATCCTGATCGTATCAACTCGAAAAGAAAACGGACGTTATATTGGCCTTCCCGACGGCGGACCGAAATGGCATTCGGATATCTCCTATCGCAAAAAACCTTCGCTAGGATCTATGCTGTACGGCATCGAAATTCCAAAAGACGGTGGCAAAACCGGATTTGCCAACATGTACTCGGCTTATGAGAGTTTGCCGAAAGCACTTAAGCTGGTGCTTGACGGGAAAAGGGGCACCTTTTTGGCCGGCCGAAACAACGCAAATCAAACCTTCCGTCGAACCCTCAATAACACGCAAAAGGCGAAAACACCGTCTGTATCCCATCCGATCGTTAGACAGCATCCGGAGACGGGCCGAAAGTCAGTTTTCGCGAATGAACAGCACACAATCGCGATTGAAGGACTGCCGAAAGATGAGTCAGACACCATTCTTGCCGAATTGTTCGCCCATTGCGCCCAGCTGCGCTTCACCTACTTCCATACATGGAGGCATGGCGACCTGACCTTTTGGGATAATCGGTGCGCCCTGCATATTGCTGATCTAACTCGCCTCGACGACCCAAGCTATGTACGACACATGCATCGCACGACAATTCAGGGAGACGAACCATTTTAACTAAGACGCAGGATGTCACGCTCGCCGATTCCGTCTTCGGCGCCGAAGTCACCGGAATAGACGTATCGAGCGGACTAGACGATGACGATTTCGCCGAGATCGAGACTATGTTTAACGAAAGTTCAGTCCTATGCCTTCGCGGACAAAATCTCACCGAGGCACAATATATCACCTTTGCAAAACGGTTCGGCAATATCGAAAAAATCTTCATGTCCGACTTCGCGCACAAGGACTATCCGGAAATATTCCTGGTCTCCAACATCAAGGAGAACGGCCGGGATATTGGCCATGCGGATGCTGGATCTGTTTGGCACACCGACATGTCCTACACCGACCGACCGCCGCGGGCGACTTTACTCTATGCTGTGGAAGTACCCGTACGCGACGGTATCGCGCTGGGCAACACCACCTTCGCTAGCACGGCCGCGGCCTACGACGACCTCCCGGACAGCACTAAGGCTAAGATCGATGGTTTGACGGTTATACACGACGTGTTCGGCCGGCGTGCCAAATCTGGCACTCATAAACAGCAAGACGAAGCCAGAAAGAACCAGCCCAAGGTCCGCCATCCCTTTGTCCGCACCCATCCCATCACGGGCCGCAAATGTCTCTATGTCAGCCCCGGCGAATGCATTGGCATCGAGGCCATGGCAGAAGACGAAGCGATGCAACTAATCAACGAGGTGTCAGCGACGATCCCACAGGAACGCTTTCAACACGTCCATAAATGGCAAGTCGGGGACATTCTTATCTGGGATAATTGCGCGGTGCAGCATTTAGCTTCCTTCGACTACGAATGGCCGCAGGAACGGCGCCTAATGTGGCGTCTGACGGTCGGTGGTAGTCTCACCGCATGAGCATCAAATTTGTCAAAACCGGTGCCGCGATTGGCGCAGAGATTAGAGGTATCGACCTCTCTCAGCCTCTCGACGACGATACCTTTGCCGAAATCGAGGGCATCTTCAACGAGCACGGCGTCATTATCCTACGCGACCAAAAGATAACGCCGGAACAGCAGGTCGCCTTCAGTAGCCGCTTCGGCGATTGCGCTATCAATCACAACGCTGCAGATTTTGGAATTAAGGGCAATCCTGAGATTTATATTATTTCCAATATCGTCGAAAATGGGCGTTTCATCGGCACTCCGAAGGCTGGGCCCGAATGGCATACGGATATGTCCTACGCCAAGATACCGGCACGTGCCACGATGCTGCATGCGATCGAGGTACCCGAAATCAATGGTTTAACGCTCGGCGATACCGAATTTGCGAATACGGCCACCGCATGGGACGCGCTACCTTCAGCAATGCAGCACAGACTCAATGGGCTGAAAGGTATCTTCGACTTCCGTGGTCGTAAACGAGGCCGACCAATCAGCCCGGAAACAATCGCCCAATACCCACCAGTCGAACACCCGATTGTACGCACCCATCCGCGCACTGGGCGCAAAGGAATTTACGTGATGCGGAACGACTGCACTGGCATTTCTGGATTGAATAACGAAAAAGCACTGTCCCTCATCAGCGCTCTGGCTAATCACATCACTCGGCCCGAGTTCGTCTATCGCCACCGCTGGAAGACCGGGGATGTTGTAGTCTGGGACAATTGCACTGCTCAGCATAAAGCCATTCAGGATTATGACCTACCACAACGCCGCCTGATGTGGCGCACAACGGTCAAGGGAAGCGTACCCTTCTAGACATCATAAAGATTCGCAACGACAACATCTTCGTCCCAGTCCAACCCTAGGCCAGGTCTATCCGGAATTTGTAGCATGCCGCCACTTAACGCATAGGGTTCCTGCAGAATAGGGTCTGCCCAGTCCTGCCATTCCAACCAGTGCGCGGTTTCTGATACGCGCATCACATGCGCGCCCACTTCTGGATAAAGATGCGTAGAGATTGGCACACCTGCAGCGCCGGCGATCGAAGCAGCGCGCATCCAACCGGTAACGCCGCCGATCCGCATGAAGTCCGGCATTACGAAGTCGCATGCCTTGCACTGGATCGCTTTGTATAGTTCCCGCGGCCCATAAAAATTCTCACCGATCTGGATTGGCGATTTCAGATCTGCTGTCAGCTTCACATACCCGTTGTAATCGTCGTAAACGATTGGCTCTTCAATCCAAGTCAAGCCTAGATCATCGATGCGATGGCAGCGCTCCAACGCTTCCGCCAGGTCGAGTCCCTGATTAAAATCGACCATCAATCGTATATCATCGCCAATCGCACCGCGTACCGCGTCCACAGTCGCCAGGTCATCGTTGACCTCATCTCGCCCCATGCGGAGCTTGAGGCCCGTAAACCCGCCCTCATCACGCAGTTCCACAGCTTCCTCCGCGAGCATAGAAGGTTCGCGCAACCACAAACCATTACTATTATATGCACGCACCGGGCCTACCGAACCACCGAGTAATCGACACAGCGGCATATTGGCGGCGCGGGCGAGAGTATCCCAAGCGGCCATGTCCAACCCCGACACCGCGATCATTGACAGCCCCTCATAACCAACGAAATGAAGGGACTTGCGTGCAGTCTCGTAAAGATTAGCGGGTGACAGCAGCTGCCCTTTCAGCAACACGGACATGTCCTCAAGTGCTGGGACTAGATAGCGCATCGAATTCACGACATAAGGTTCCAAATAAGCGCGGCCCGTCACCCCTTCCTCCGTGTAAAGATCGATCAGTATAAGGGGCCAATCCGTAATAGTTGCGATCCGGGCCACCACGGGCCTGCTAAGCTTTAGAACGACGGGGCGAACCCGTAAGGCTTTAAAAGTAAGGCTCTCTATTGCCATGGTATCGTTCCACTGCATTGTTCTGAGATTTATTCTAGAGTTATCGCCAGCCAGTTGAACGTTGCACGAGAGAGGCATGATGGAAAAGATCATTATTGAAGCCCGCGTAAACGAGCTCGAAGGGCGCAACGGCAATCCGAACGTGCCCTTCACTCCATCCGAGGTCATTCGCGACGCTAAGGCATGCTACGACGCTGGCGCTTCGATCATCCATTTCCACGGTCGCACACCCAGTGGCGCCCCAGAACATAACCCAGCTTACTATCTCGAAACTAACGCCGGCATTCGTGACGCATGCCCGATCCTGATCCACCCGACACTAGGTTATGTGGCGCATGGCGGCGACGCCAAGGAACGTTTCGAGGCAGTCGAGCAAATGATGAAGGGTAAGAATACCGCTCCCCATTTTGCACCAACGGATGTTGGATCCGTAAATGTCGATTGGTGGGATCCTGAAAATAATCGTTTTGATACAAACAACCTCGTCTACGAAAATTCAACCAAAACGGTAATGTATTTTTCCGAACGCATTAAGCATTACGGCTTGAAGCAGTATCTCGTCTCCTGGAATGTAAGCTTCACACGACAAATTGAAGCCTTCATTAAAATGGGCGTGATCGAAGAGCCTGCATTCGTTCTATTCTGTATGACTGACGGCATATCACTCGCCGGTCATCCCGGCACGCCGGAGGGACTGGATGCGCACACAACGTTTTTGCCAAAGGATCAGAATATCCTGTGGTCTGCGATGAACTACAAAGGAAACCTGTTTTTATTAACCGAGAAGGTCATCAAATCCGGTGGTCATATTTCAATTGGCCTCGGCGATTATCACTATCCAGAACTCGGCAAGCCTACGAATGCTGACCTCATCGAAAAGGTTGTCGAACAGGCTCGCGCCTATGGCCGAGAAGTCGCGACGGTCGATGAGACACGTGCAATACTCAAGATGGATACTGCGTAGGAGTTAAAGACAAAATGCAAATCACCGCACTAGATGCACCATTTGGTGCGGAAATCACCGGGCTCGATCTGAACGTCCCTGTTCCCAAAGAGCAGGCAAAACGTCTCAATCAAGCGCTGCTTCAGAAAATCGTTTTGGTTATCCGCGACCAAAATTTGACACCAAAGGCATACAGCAAAGGGGTGTCCGTCTTTGGCAAACCGATGTTACAGCACCGCCTTGCCTTTCGCCTGCCGGAATGCCCAGAAGTGAGTCGGATTATCAATCGCGAGAAGATGCGACCGGCGGCGAACTGGCACACGGACCACACCAACCATGAAGAACCGCCAAAAGCGACCGTACTTTATGCCCGAAAGCTGCCATCAAACGGCGGCGACACCTGTTTCGCAGATATGTATGCCGGCCTGGCTAACCTATCATCTGAAACACGAGAACGGATATCCACTCTATTCACTACTAATTTTATGGAAGCCGACAACCCAACATATTCGGCAGGAGACAGAGACGCCTTCGGCGGCGGCGCACGCCATCCAATGGTGCGCACCCACCCGGAGACCGGCAAAAAGGCGCTATATTTCCACGTCACTAAGGCGACCGGCATCGACGATCTAGAAACGGAGGCGGTCCGACCCTTCCTCGATGAACTGCTTAAACAAGCAATACGCCCCAAAAACACACTGCGCCACAAGTGGCGCATTGGGGATGTGGTGATCTGTGACAATCGCTGTGCCATGCACTCTGTTGACCCCAACTTTGATCAGTTGGAAGAACGATTGCTGTGGCGGATTATCCTGAAGGGTGATCGGCCAGTTTAGAAAGGGCTAGTAAATTTACTTAGTTCTAAAAATTTTTGCCCGATTCAGTACCAAGCCAATACCCCGCCCCAACAGAGTGTAAGATAGATAATCTCGCTCCAAATAAACACATTATGGCGAGATCAGAATTAAAACCTTAAGGATTGGTTGGGCTAAAGCGTGGAGCATTTAGGCAGCGCCAATTACTCACAATACTGCTCTCAGCAACGGAAATTTTGGCATAAGGCCACGACCTCATAAAGATAAGGTGCGGCCAGACTAATGGCGACGACCCCCGTGATTACCGCAGGTCGCTAACGGCAATTTACAGCCATCGGTGTATTTTTTTACCCACACTAAAATAGCGATACCAGCTCAGGGGGCCAATTAAGATGAAGATATGCAAGGATGGGGCAACACACGACAGCATACTGCCGATTGCCTTTTATGTATTATTAATGGTTGGTTGATTTTAATTTTTCGTTGGGTCGAGACGGATTAGCAGCCCCCTAGTCGCACTGGGATGGACGAAGGTACGACCACCCGCCTCAACAAGTCGCACGCCCTTATCCTTCATGCCCTTCGCCGCCTCGTCGACATCGTTTACCGTCATTGCAATCATGTAAAGCCCTTCGCCATTCCGTGCGAGCCCTTTGCCGACCGCCTTGTCAGGATCAAAGGGTTGGGCTAATTCGATCACGGTCCCATCCTCCATAGTGAAAAATGCCTGGTCAATACCAAGCGCTTCACTCCTAGCCCGACGATCCAGGGTAAAACCCATGGCTTCATAACTCTCGACGGCTTCTTCCAAATTCTCGACGGCTACAACGAGTTCGTAAATCGATTTCATGCTTCAGATCCCCATTGCATTTACAAACATTAGTACTGGCTACCACATGTACAAAAGGCAACCGGTTATTGTTGTTAATTTTGAGCGCTGAGACAGACCATTAATCGAAAAACACCATTGTGCGGGTCTCAATGCTTTCGCGCGGCTTTGCATCGGTAGGAGAATTCGCATCGATGAAGCCTGTGTGTGCTGTCCAGCGGGCGACATCCAGTTTGCTATCGAAGCACTTCAAAAGGTAGATCTCATCGTTACCCATACTCGACGTATAGTACCATTTATGTTTCTCGTTGAACTGAAGGTTATAGGTTTCGCCGCGACGATCTCGATAGATAAGGTCCGTCGCAATAAAGTCGTCATCGAATATCGTCGACGCGCCGATCACACCAAGCGGCATTGACTCGACCGGTCCGTTGATCGGCCGCCATACATTGACGATAGCGACGCGCTTCTTCAGGTACAACGCAGCCTCCTCACCCAGCAAATCGCAAACGCGCTTTGGACCCGAAGCTTCCGTATAGTCGTTATGCACTCGTTGAATAGGCTGTTGCGCCTCAGCATCTCCGCCATTGCGCACGATGTGGTCGAAAGTGATTACCCGATCGGCGCCAGTAGCCGCCTTCACCAGAGCCGCGCATTCTGGATAATACCGAGCCTCAATCACTGCATCATCGTCGAAGCAGGATAGAACGCTCCGGCGGTTCAAAAGTGCGAAACCTTCACCATCGAGCGTCATCTTAGCCGCAACGGGACGCACATCTTGAACCGATAGATGCCGCGTTTCATGTGAACAATTTGTTACCAACTCACCCTGTGCAGGTTCGTAATTGAGCCGGAACGGTTTTTCGCCCTCCGTAGGAACAATGTAATTAAAGTCACCTTCAGTAGGCTTTGGATGTAGTCCACTCAAATGAAGAAACTCACGCTTTATAATCCGGTTCTTCCTTGTCTAGGATCCGTTTCAGCGACTCGAAATGCAGCGGCGCGCTATCCGTGTCGGAGGCCGCAAATTGCTGGCGGGTGTGATCGATCACCTCATTTGGCAGGCGGCGAAGCGGCAATCCAGTCGACCGGGCGAGTACCTGCATTTGACATGCACGTTCTAAGTAGTAAAGCGAATCATATGTCCGCGCGACCGTAGAGCCCGCCACAGTGACACCATGCGCCCCCATGAACAAAACGTTCTTGTTACCCATCTTGGCGGCGATCCGGTCCCCTTCATCAGTATCCAAAGCGATGCCTGCGTAGTCGTCGTCATACGCAGCATGGTCGATGAAACGAATGGCGCCCTGCTCCACCGGCTCCAGTC
>Ga0114933_10003518_pt1 | contig 15215 bp, 15 predicted proteins | sample 4SBtaG_FD_89691 | JGI IMG/M metagenome (GOLD analysis project Ga0114933, IMG submission 89691) | Deep subsurface microbial communities from Kolumbo volcano to uncover new lineages of life (NeLLi) - 4SBTROV12_W25 metaG | ecosystem: Environmental > Aquatic > Marine > Volcanic | place: Kolumbo... | reverse complement strand
TAATTATCTTTCAGATAACAACTATAACCTTACCGTTATAGGATTGCCAAAGACTGTTGACAATGACATCATTCCAATAAAACAATCATTAGGTGCTGATACAGCTGCTCAACAAGGATCTATATTTTTTAAAAACATTGTAAATGAAAACACTTCGAACCCAAATACTTTTATTATTCATGAAGTGATGGGTCGCCATTGCGGATGGCTTACTGCAGCAACCGCAAGAAAGTATCGTTCATATTTATTAGAAAAAGAATTTAACCGTAAGGTCTTATTGGATAGAAAAAAATGGGATATTGATGCTATTTATATTCCTGAGATCAAAATTGACTTGAAAAAAGAAGCATCAAGATTAAAGCAGGCCATGCAAGATAAAGGTAATGTAAACATTTTTCTTAGTGAAGGATCATGTCAAGAAGAAATATTAAGCGATATGAAGAGAAATAATCAACAAATTGAAAAAGATGCTTTTGGTCATGTACGTCTTGATAAGATTAATCCTGGTGAATGGTTTTCTAATCAATTTTCTTCTAAAATAGGAGCTGAAAAAACGTTAGTTCAAAAGAGCGGTTATTTTTCACGATCAGCGGCACCAAACAACTTTGATCTAGATTTGATTAAACAATCTGCCGAATATGCTGTTCAATGTGCTATAAATAATCAATCAGGTGTTGTGGGATTAGATGAAGAAGATAATGATGCATTGAGTATTATTAATTTTGATCGGATAAAAGGCGGTAAACCATTTGATCATAGTTGCACTTGGTTCCAAGAAATGCTACATGACATTGGACAAATTGATTAATGTCAGAAACATTTAATTTAAAAGATTTAGCTCCCCATTTTTTACGTGCTACTGAACAAGCAGCAATTGCAAGCAGTAAGTTTAGAGGTTTAAATGATAAGAATAAAGCGGATGATGCTGCAGTAAATGCAATGAGAAAAGTATTTGATAGTATTCCTGTTCATGCACGAGTTGCAATTGGAGAAGGAGAGATGGATAAAGCACCAATGTTATACATTGGGGAAGAGATGGGAATGGGAGTCCATGATCTATCAATGCCAAAAGTTGATATTGCTGTTGACCCATTAGAATGTACAGCACATTGTGCGGAAAATTTACCAAACTCAATTTGTGTCCTTTCTATCGCGCCTAGGGGAAACTTGCTGCATGCGCCTGAGTGTTATATGGATAAAATTGCAGGTTCAGCTGAATTGAAAGGTCATGTATCATTAGATAAAACTGTTGAAGATAATATCAAGTCAATATCCTCAGTCACTGGAAAAGATTTAAAAGATATAAAAGTGATTATTCTTAATCGGCCAAGAAATAAAAACACAATAAATACGTTAATAGATTTGGGTGTGCAATTAGATTTAATTCAAAATGGAGATATTGTTGGTGCAATGCGTGCAGTCAATGGTGATGCAGATTTATTATTAGGGATTGGATCGGCTCCTGAAGGGGTTATTTCCGCAGTGGCTGTTAAAGGACTAAAAGGTGTATTTCAGGGACGTATGTGGTTTCATGAAAAGAGCTATCAAGAAAAAGTTGAAGAAGTTTTAAAAAATGATGCACATAAAATTTGGGATCAGGATAATTTATGCACATCAAATGATGCTATTTTTGTAGCAACAGGCGTTTGCGATGGTTGGATTCCTGGTGTTCAGTATAATGATAATTCAGTAAGTACATGGAGCAGAATTATCTATGTTGAAACTGGTGAAGTAAAAACCATCGAATCAGTTCACAGTATAAAATAAGAGGAGAATATGGATCATACATCATTAGTAGATATTGCAAATGCTATGGTGCAAAAAGGTAAAGGTATCTTAGCAGCAGATGAAAGTACACCAACATGTAAAAAGAGATTTGATAGTATTAATGTGGAGAGCACGGAAGAAAATCGTAATAAATATCGTAATATGTTATTTACTGCAGATGGTATAGAAAATTTTATTAGTGGAGTTATACTTTTTGATGAAACTCTACGACAAAGCACTATGGAAGGCAGTGAGCCTTTTCCAGATCATTTAACCAAGTTAGGTATTTTACCTGGAATTAAAGTTGATAAAGGTGCAAAACAGTTAGCAAATACTGAAAATGAAAAAATTACAGATGGATTAGATGGCTTAAGAGACCGATTAAAAGAATATTATGAACTTGGTGCACGATTTGCAAAATGGCGTGCAGTAATTACAATTGGTGATAATATGCCAACTGCTTATTGCATATCTGCAAATGCACATGCTCTAGCACGATACGCAGCTTTATGTCAGGAGCAGGGCCTAGTTCCTATTGTAGAGCCAGAAATATTAATGGATGGCGCTCACACAATTGATGAAAGTTATCAGCTTACTACAGAAACGCTTTATAACGTTTTTTATGAATTAGTTTCCCAAGGAGTAGAGCTAGAGGGGATAGTGTTAAAGCCAAACATGGTTTTATCTGGATATGATTGTTCTGATCAAGCTTCTGTAGAACAAGTTGCCGAAATGACAGTGGACTGTTTTTTAAATACCGTACCTGCTGTAGTTCCTGGTATTGCCTTTTTATCAGGAGGCCAAAGTGATGAGTTGGCAACAGCACACTTAAATGCAATGAATCAGATTGATGGCACACCATGGAATCTGACCTTTTCATATGGACGTGCTCTGCAGGCTCCAGCTCTTAAAGCATGGTCAGGGAAAGATGAGAATATTTCAAATGCTCAAGAATCCTTTATGAAAAGAGCAAAGTTCAATAGCCTTGCAACGAAAGGCGAGTATTCTAAGGATATGGAATAATTTTTAATTATCCTTTAAACAAAAAAGCCGGTATAAAAACCGGCTTTTTTGTTTTAGATAAAGAAATTACTCTGCCCAAGAAGCCCGTAAAAGAGCAACAGATGGATCTTCAGTATTGGATACTAATACATATCCATTCTTATATGCCATTCCCTCTGGTTCTCCAACACTAGTACCATCTATCTCATTTGTATAATTATTGATTTCTGTTATAGCTCCTGAATCCCATGTGGGGTTTGATGGGTCCGTAATATCATATACTACGACGGCTCCTGGATCTTGTAGAGTAGCCATTACAAATGTTTTTTCCCCAGCCTCTACGATTACAACTTCTTCAGGCTCAATACCTTTACGCTGATCATCCCAATCCCAACTATCTGGAAGATCATTTGCTAGATCTGCATAATATTGTGATGAAGGTGTTCCATCTGCCGATAGGAGAGTTACTCCGATCGTTCCATCATATTCACCACCAGTGCAAACTATAGTACCATCACTATTTACCCATATTCCATCTGGTTCATGTTCTGGATTGGTAAAAGTAACTTTATTTTCGAGCACATCAGGAGGGGATAAAATGGAGAACCAACCGATTTCATTTGATTCTTGCAGAGTCATATACACAGTTTCACCATCAGGAGCAATTTTTACTCCTTCTGGTTCTGCTAAATTTCCGTTTGATCCCACGTGAGAAATTCTCATATCCTTTACTAAAGTACCTTGGCCTGGGCCGGCACTTATATCATAAACACTTACTCCAGGGAAGCCTAAGGAATCACAACCACCATCAACAGCATCTTCATAGTCAAATTCATTTACTACAACCACATATTCATTATCTACTGCAATATCAACTGCGTCAGGATTATAGCCTAATTCATATGGTCCATGTTTTACAAGGGAAGATGATTCAACAAGATATAATAATCCTCTTTCACAAGCCCCTTTACTAACAACGACAGCAATTAAACTTTCATCAACACTTACATCAATAGATGAACATTCAGCGTCAGGGTCATCTGTAACTTGGACACTTTGTCCACTCATAGATAAATCTGTTGATGAAATTGTTATAAAATCCAGTGTGTTTTGTTTTGAATTCACAATTACACCCTGTGTTTCCGTAATAAATCGTATTAATTCTGGCTGTGATTGGTCTGATGTTCCTGTTGTCTCATTATCAATAAGAGTAATATCAAAGCTATCAACAACCAATGCAGCTACCTCATCATCTTTATCTTCGCAAGCTGGTATTATAAAAAATAGCATTATTAAAAATGATGAAAGTGTTTTCAAATTAGTCATTATGTTTACCTCCTAGAAGTTTAGTTCCAACTGAACAAGTAGTTGATTATCATCAACATGTGACTGATAATTTCTATTCTGCTCAATAGCTTTTTCCTTTGTGTCTCCAGTTTCTTCATCTAGGAAATAATATTCAACTTTCAATTTTGCATAGCTTGTAAAATTATATCCTAGAGCTAACGTTACTAATGATCTTTTCCATGTATGTGGATCCTTTAGTAAAGGATAAAATACATTGCCAAACGGATCAATTCGCATTTGACCATAACGAACTAAAGTAAATAGATTATTGACAGAAAATAAATTTACTGTTCTTCTTGCTTCAAAATAAAAACCATCTCTAGGCAAGAATCCATCTTCAGAATAAATATATTCACCTCTAAATAATGAACCTAAAACCATTAATTCTGCTCGACCGCCATACCAAAAGTGATTCACATTCGCATCTTTGTTTAAGATATCATCTGCTTCAACATTTGCATAATAATCAAAATCGTAATGCAGTCGTTTTTTCCAATCCTCGTCATCAATTAATTTTCCAGTATAGTACCATGCTTGAATTTTAAAGGGTGATAATTTGTAGGTAGCTCGAAGACCTAATTCTGATGTTTGACCATCAACTTTTTCTCCATCATCATATACTAACATCCTAAATGATTTATCTTCTGCAGCATCATCATATTCTAATGGACGTTTCAAAGCAAATGATGCTCCAACTCGCAAATTGCCATACTTTTTTTCCATATCTATATGATATTGTCTACCTTTCCAATAAGCAGTTCCAATGAGAGGATAACCTTCCGTTTCTCTTTTTAAGGCAATACGAGGTCGATTTTTCCCTAACTCAATTCGCGTATTATCCTTCTCATATTTTAAATAGTGCTTATCTGCATACGCACCATCATCATCGAATCGAAGGCTGAAGCGATAGGAAATATTTTTAGAATACAGCAATTTGAAATCTAGGACTGCTTTATCTATTTGGGTGTATGGACTTCTTGTCTCAATCTTTTTTACAAAGTCATCTTCATAAGAAGCTCCTCCACGACCTTCTACATCAACGAACTCAACCTCTACTTCACCAGATATTTCCACATCAACACCAGATGGGATATTAATTGGTGATGAACCAAAAATATTTGTGATATGAAGGGTAATTATAACAGGAATATAAAGGAACGGTTTTGTAGCTTTTATCATAATTGATATTACTACAGCTGATTTATTAAGGATTAAATGTTATTTAAACAGTATGTAAATAAATTGTAAACAAATAATGAATAGTTACTATATGTTGAACTTATTTGTGGAAAGGATTGTTTGATAAGTATGCATTATAATATTTGACATCTCCAGTTACTTCTTTTCCAGCCCAAGGTGGTAATAACACATCTTCCTGTTCATGATCTAATTCAATTTCCGCAAGCCATAAGCCATTATTATCTCCGTGAAATTCATCTACATCCCAAACTTTTCCTTTGTAGGGTACTTTATAACGAGTCTTTTCTATGATTCTGCTTACGCATAAATGATTAATTAAATAATCAGCATCATGAAGAGGTATTTCATATTCATGTTCAGACCTACTTATACCAATTTCATTAGATTTTACTGTAATTGTAGCGATGTCACCTTTAATACGTACGCGAACTACATTTTTATCATTGATAGCAAGATAGCCTTGTCTATATGGAACACCTTCAATACTTGTATCCCAATTCTCAATTATGACTAAAAACTTACGTTCTATTTCTAAATGCATATTTAATATTAAATAAATATATGATTAATGAAGTTAATAGACCTGGATAGAATGGCTCAAGATCTAAAGGATATCCACCTGTGATATTTCCCATAATAAACCACATAATTCCAACCATTACTGGTAGAACCATTAACTGAATAATATTTTTTGGAAGATTACTTTTATTATAAAACGTAACCAAAAATGGTATTAGTATTCCTGGAACTATAATTGAACCTGTTACATACCATAATCGAACAACAGATGGAATTGTTATAGCTAAAAGTAGAGCTAAAAAACTCATTACAAATAAACCTTGTTGAACAAAATGCGTTGACTCTAAAACTTTTTCATTATTTTTAACTATTGGAGATGTTTTTATACGCCACATGATATCTCTTCCAAAAGTAATAGCACTTATAAAACCTAAAGAGTCAACCGTTGACATAATTGTAGATAATATTGCAACTAAAAATAATCCAAAAAATATTGGAGGTAAAATTTGACTTCCCAAAAGCGGAAATGTATATAATGGCGATGATATTTCCATTGCAACTTTAGCATATAAGCCAGTTGTAATCGTTAAAACGTCAAAAATAAACCAAAAGAATATTGATATTAAAACCCCCTTTTTTGCAACTCCAGGCGATTTTACTGCAGAACATCGCTGATAAAAACCGGGATCAACAAATGTCCACATAGCAATAAAAAACCATACTAATATATATTGTGGTTTCATGCCGCCCAATGGATCCAGGAAGCTTTGAGGTAATTTCCCTATCAATTCAATAGGGGGTCCATATTCTTTCCAACAAAAAATTAATATAATTACAAATCCACTATACATTAGAATAAACTGAAAAATATCTGTACGTATGATTGATTTAAATCCCCCTGACCATATATAGCTTAAACTAATTATTAAAGACAAAATCAAAGACCAACTAAATGAAATATCTGTAAAAGTTTGTAATAAAATACTAAGGCTTAATATGTATGGTGCTGGACTAGCAATCACAAGAATTAATAATGCACTTATAATTCCTGCAGTATGTCCATAGTAATTATGAAAATGATCTGGTATAGAAATGAATTTTTCTAAAGAAATTTTTTCAGCAATAAAGAAAGCAAATATCAATCCAAATACATAGTAGGGCATAGCAAGAATGAACCATGTTTGGATTCCATATAGATATGTATTTTCTCCTAGCCCAAGAATGCCGCCGTACCAGGTAGCAACTAAACTTGCGACGAATCCCGGAAGGCTTAATCTTCTACCCATTAGTAAATATTCTTCTGAAGAAGATCTGCTCTTTTTTGTTCTGTTAAAGCCAATATATATTAAGATGAAAACATAGGCTCCAATAATTATTGAATCAAGAAAATGCATATTTATTCAAGGTGCGAACAGAAAACCCATATTTTACCAGAACTATTTATTTCAAAATTATTTCCAAGTGAGCGATTGCTGACTCCTCTTGAAGAAGTTGATAATTCCTCATCTGATAAAGGATATTTTAAATTTTTAGTTGATATATGTTGTATATGCTCTACTGGTAAAATAGATACCAGCTGATTTTTAAATGATGAAAATGTTTTACTACCATCATGACATGTAATGGAAAAGTAGTCTGTTACATAAGTCAAGTTAATTGCATCACAATATGTTGATAAGAGATATAGGTTTCCAATTGAATGGTCTTCTCTTTTTTGTGAAGCCCCTAATACATTAATGGTTTTAACATTATTTTTTATACACCATTCAAATGCTTTTTCAAGATCAGTATTTTCTTGATTCGAATCTTTAATAAATTGGCCAGAAAATGCTTTATTATCAATTTTTACGGAATCCATATCTCCAATGATTACGTTAGGATTTATTCCTTTATCAATTAGTGTATTCGCACTCCCATCCGTACAAATAATTGTTTTGGACTCATGAAGTATTTGTAAGGGCAATGAGTGATTGGGAAATTCTCCATTAGCAAGAATTGTAAAGGGTTTTAATAGTTTAGTGTCTTCCAAAATGCGTTTTAGTTACTATGAAATTACTTCAATTATTATATTGGTAAGTTATAAGAAATTGTTTTGTCGTTGCAGAAATGGATACTTAATATGCTTTATAGAAAATTTTTATCAACCAATCACTTTACAGTTTAATTTTATATACTTTATATGACTTCTATCTTCAAAAATTTTGCAATTAGACAATCAATTAATCATCCTATACGAACCATAATTATTTCATTGATTATTACTTTTATAATGGATTCATTAATAGGGAGATCTACAAAATGATAAGAATTAGTATAATTATTATTATGCTTATTTCATATACAGCTGCTCAGAGTGGTTTTGAAATAGCAACAATGGTTGATAAGAGGGAAGTTCCCAGTGATATCATATCTAAGACAACAATGTTATTAACAAATAGCAAAGACAAAACAAGAACATCCACAATCCTTTCAAAGTCATCGGATAATGGTTCGAAACAAATTTTATGGTTTTTGGCACCTGTAGATGATAAAGGTGTCGCCTTTTTAAAGATAGAGCATGATAATAAATCAGACGAAATGCGTATGTGGCTTCCTGCATTTAAAAAAGTTCGAAGAATATCTTCATCTAAAAAAGGAGATTCATTTATGGGATCTGATCTTAGTTATGAAGATATGACGAGTAGAGATTTAGAAGAGAATAGTTATAAAAGATTAGAAGACGATGTTTTGGATGGAAATAATTGTTTTGTTATAGAAGTATTACCAAATGAAGATATAAAATCAACATATTCTAAACATATTACCTGGATTGATAAAAAATCATTGATTGCAGTTCAGGAAGAATCTTATGATTTAAGTGGTGAGTTACGTAAAAAGAAGCAATTCTTTTTTGATTCTATTTCTGGTTATGATATTATAAATAAAATTTTTGTTGAAGATGTACAAAAAAACCACACAACTACCTTAACCATGGAAGATATAAAAGTGGACTCAGGATTAGACCACAGTCTTTTTCAGGAGAAAAATTTAAAACGCATTCCTCGTGATTAGGTTATTTATAATAGTGCTCATAAAACGTTCATTATTTTTTATGATTTGCCCTTTATTAATGGGTCAATTATCTATTAATGGCACTATTAGACCATCGATCATGTATAATATTTCAGATCAAGAACAAATGTATCTTCCATTTAGGATTGCACAGTTACGAATGGGTAATAATATAGGATCTTTTGATTTTTTAGTTAATTCTGCATTAGAACATAGATGGGGAGGAAAGCAAGATCCAACCTTTCAAGTAAGAGAGGCATATTTAACCTGGTTTCCTTCTTGGGGAGAGGTCAAGCTTGGTAAGCAGATTCATGCCTGGGGTGTTGCTGATGGAAATAATCCTACAGATAATTTAAATCCCTATGATTATTATTATATGTTTTTTCAAGGAGCAGATAGAAAAATAGGTTCTTTATCTGCAGCTGTAATTACTTATTGGGAAAATTGGCAGTTAGAAGGTGTAATTATTCCAAATCATATTTCGAATAGGTTGCCATTTAATGAACCGGAATTCCCATTCCAAATTCCTATAGAACCAGACAAGTATGAAAAAAGAGATAATTCATTCGAATATGGATTTCAACTTAAGACTATAGTTGGAGAAACAGATATAGGGTTGTCATATTTTGATGGATATGATCGTTCATTTAGCCTTCTAGGTCTTGGTGTTGATACATTAAATATTATACAAGTAAGTCCAAAATTTGGTTATCGATCTACCTCTGTAATTGGATTGAATATTGTGACTTTTATTAAAGATTTTACGATTCGTGCGGAGTCAGCATACTTTAACACCCTGAATGATTATAAAGCTAATTGGTATAATTATTTAGATGCCAAAGCAGATTACTTGCAATATGTATTACAGATTGAATATAGGATGGAAAGTTCAAAGAGTATAGGTGTACAGATAATTGGCAATAACGTATTTAAAGCAACAGGAAATACAGTAGATTTATCAACGTTGAGTATGGCCACATTAACTACTGAGAATTTTGTCCCTGGAATGGGAACTCCATTTGCAATGATTTCCAATAAATCCTTATTAATAATTGGCAGTAATAGATTTTTTGATGATGACCTTGAACTGAATTTTAATTTGTTAGTTAATTTAGAAGACACAGGACAATTAGTTGGATTAAATCTTGAATATTTATTGAATGATAATTGGTTTATTGATGTTTCAATAAGTTATTTTATTGGAAATGGTGATCCAATAAATCGTTTTGAACAGTTTGAAGATTTTTCAAATACACAATTTCAGTTATCCTATAGTTTCTAATTTTTTTTCACCATATTTCCAATTAAATAGTTAAAATGAGTTATGAAGAAAGCAATTGTTCTACTAAGTGGAGGCCTTGATTCATCAACTGTTCTAGCAATCGCTATTAACCAAGGTTTCGAGGTTATAGCCTTATCATTTATTTATGGCCAGCGCCACAATTACGAAATAGAATGTGCAAAAGAAATTGCTAATTCATACAATTTAAATAAGCATCAAATTGCAAATATTGATTTAGGATCCATCGGAGGATCTGCTTTGACAGATGATATTGATGTACCTAAAAATCGTGAAGAAGATGAAATGAATTCAGAAATTCCTATTACCTATGTACCTGCTAGAAACACCATATTCTTATCATATGCATTAGCATTAGCAGAGGTGGAAGATACTTTTCATATTTTTATTGGTGTTAATGCGCTTGATTACAGTGGATATCCGGACTGTAGGCCTGAATATATTGATGCTTTTCAAAAAATGGGAAGATTAGCTACGAAATCTGGAGTAGAAGAGTCTGAGAAATTACATATACATACACCATTAATTGATCTAAAGAAATCACAAATAATTACACAAGGGATTGAATTAGGGGTTGATTATTCATTAACTCATAGTTGTTACGATCCTTTAGATAAAGGTAAACCTTGTGGAAGATGCGATGCTTGCTTATTGCGTATTAAAGGATTTGCCGAAGCAGGTACAACTGATCCATTGAATTATCCAAATAGTTAAAAATGTCCTATAAAATAAAAGAAACTTATTTAACGATTCAAGGTGAAGGTGCACATATGGGAAGGGTGGCTATTTTTTGTCGTTTTTCAGGATGTAATTTGTGGAGCGGGCATGAAAAAGACCGTGAAAAAGCAACGTGTAAATTTTGTGACACTGACTTTGTTGGGACAGATGGCTCAGGAGGAGGTACATTTGAAACTCAAACAGAACTATCGCAACATATTTTATCCTTTTGGAATTCATCTGATAATCCCTTTATTGTATTTACGGGAGGAGAACCTTTATTACAATTAGATGAAAAGTTAATTCATCATCTTAAAAGCAATGATGTAGAAATTGCTATTGAAACTAATGGTACAATTGTTCCTCCTAATGGTATTGATTGGATTTGTGTAAGTCCAAAAAAGGGTGCAAAATTATTAATTAATAAAGGGAATGAATTAAAAATTGTATATCCTCAAGAAGATTTAGACCCCAGCAGTTTTTTAGATTTAGATTTTGACGTATTTTCATTACAGCCTATGGATGATTCAAACTATAAAAGAAACCTCAATAAAACATTGCAATACTGTAATGCAAATCCAACTTGGAGATTAAGCCTTCAAATGCATAAATATTTACAAATTCCTTGATTTAAAATGGATATATATAAAAAGTTTTCATTTGACTCAGCACATTTTTTACCCAATCTCCCAGATGATCACAAATGTAAACGTATGCATGGGCATACTTTTAATGTAAAAATTTATATATCTGGCCCCATTGATAAAAAAATTGGATGGATAATGGATTTTGGTGATGTAAAAAATGTTTGTGATCCTATTATTAAGCAGCTTGATCATATTGTATTGAATGATGTTCCTGGCCTTGAAAACCCTACAAGTGAAAATTTAGCTGTATGGATATGGAAAAAAGTTCAACCTAAACTACCGCAATTAAAAAAAATTATTGTAAGTGAGACTTGCACCACAGGTTGCATTTATGATGGTACTTAAAATTATATTACTTATTTATAATTTATTTACATTCAAAGAATAGATTATATATATGAAAAATATACTAATTGTAGATGATGAACCAGATATTCGAGAAATTCTACGATATAATCTTGAAAAAGCTGGTTTTAACATTACTGAAGCAGTAAATGGTGATGATGCATTAGATAAAGTATCGAAAGACCTTGACCTAGCCATTCTTGATATTATGATGCCTGGTAGAGATGGGTATGAAGTATGCAGAAAAATTCGTGAGCAAGGAAATACTGTGCCAATTGTTTTTCTTACAGCAATGGATCGTGAGTTTGATGAAGTAAGAGGATTAGAAGTTGGTGGTGATGATTATGTCAGAAAGCCTTTTAGCCCGCGGATGTTAATAGCAAGAATTAATGCTATTTTAAGAAGGGTTGATCAAATTAGCTCAAAAGGAACTAGCATCAGTTTTGGTGATCTTGAAATAAATACTTTAACCTATATTGCAAAATTAGAGGGTAATGAATTACATCTACCTCGTAAAGAATTTGAATTATTAGCTTTTTTTATGAATCAACCCAATATCATCTTTAGCCGAGAAGAATTACTTTCTAGAATATGGGAAGAAGATGTTTTTGTTGTTGATCGTACCATTGACGTGCATATTAACCGAATTAGATCCAAATTAGGTATATACAAAAACTGGATTGAAACGGTAAAAGGCGTTGGCTACCGCTTCCGTCCAAAACAATAAAACATACTTCATAATTATATGAGACGTATTCAGTATAGATTACTGGCTATAATTATTTTTATTGGAATAATAGGCATGATTGCGCCTATTACTTATACTAATACTCTAGCTTTAAACCAGGCCAAAGATACTATAATCGATAAGCTTAGATCTCATTCTAAGACTTTTATGGTGTATGTTAGTAACAGTGAAAAAGATACGTTTCAGAAAATGGCCGAAGAATATTCTATTGCCTCGAAATTAAGAGTAACACTAATTACTGCAAATGGGACAGTTATTGGTGAATCATCAATGCCAATTGATCAATTATCTCAAATGGATAATCATATTTCAAGACCAGAAATAATTAAAGCTAAGGATAGCAATGAGGGTTTTTCTACTAGATATAGCAATACATTAAATACTGATTTCGTTTACTTTGCTAGTCAGGTTAATCAAAATCAATATGGTTTTAAATATGTTCGATTAGCACAATCATTAAAGTCAGTAGAAAATTTGGCTAGCAAGTATCGAGAATTTTATTACCTCATTATAGTTATTATTCTTTTTGTAATAATTGTTGCATGGTATCTATTAAAAAATTGGTTAACAGATCCAATTTTGGAACTGACAAATGCAGCTAAAGATATTAGCCAAGGAGATCTAAAAAGGAGAGTTGCAATCAATACTGGAGTTATTGAAATAGATGAATTAGCCGATAATATGAATAAAATGACTATTGCACTTGAAAGAGGTTATACAGGGATTAAACGTATGGAAAAAGTACGATCAGAATTTCTTGGAAATGTTACTCATGAATTAAAAACACCAATATCCTCTATATCAGGTTACATAGAAACACTATTAGAAGGCGCATTAAATGATGAAAGTGTTAATGTAGGGTTTCTCGAAAGATCCTTAGAAAATACACATCGTTTAGAAGAATTGGTTACTGATTTAGTAGAAATATCAAGAATAGAAACTGGCGAATTAAAAATGAATTTTGAATATTTTAATATTTTTGATATACTAAAAAATCTCACTAAAGATGCAAAGCAGAGAAATTCGAATAAAAAAATAAAGATTGATCTTGATACTCCAGATAAAAGATTATTTATTTATGGAGATAAAAATCGTTTAGATCAAGTAATAGCTAATTTATTATCTAATGCTTTACGATATACAGATGAAGGTTATATAAAAGTCAAACTTTCTCGTAGAGATAATGAAATTGTTTTTTCAATTATTGATACAGGGATAGGAATAACACCAAAAGCGTTAAAAAGAATCTTTGAAAGATTTTACAGAACTGATAAAGCTAGAGATAGACAAAAAGGGGGGACGGGTCTTGGATTATCAATAGCTAAACATATTATTGAAGCTCATGGATCTAAAATCTATGTAGATACTGTTGAAGGTAAGGGATCCACCTTTTCTTTTGGAGTTACCACGATTAACCCTGAACAATAGTTATAAATTATTCAGAAACTCCTTTTGATTGATAACCAATGGAATCAATTGGATTAATTACAGTAGTTGTAATATTTTTTAAATGACTTCCAATACGTTTTAAATAACGTGCATATAATGCTATAGCAGCAGCTTCTGATCCTGTATCTAAATTTAATTCTCCAGAAATTATATTATTTACAATTCGATCAGATGCAGTTGTAACCTGTTTTTTAAAGCCTTTTAATAATTTATTTGCAAGTTCAATATCCTCAGTTTTTATTGCATCAATCGTTTTGTCAAAACGAGATTTTACTACTTGTTCAATTTCATGTAATTCGGGATGTAGATATTTCGTATTTAATTTTTCAGGATAATAAATAGCTAGATCTAGAATATTTTTTGAATAATCACCAATTCTTTCAATGTCAATTACCATATTCATTAGAACCATTATACTAGAAATGTCATTAATATCATTTTGTAAAGAAAAATGTGTTATAATTTTTCTCCTTACTTCTCGTTGATACTTATTTATTTCTTTATCTCTATTTTTCAGTTCTTTTAGAACAGATAAATTTTCCTGTTTTTTAGATTTTTTAACTGCTTTAACAAACATATTATGAGACAAGTCAAGCATTTCTAAAGATTCTTCCCATGCTTGAGAGAGAAGGTTTTCTTTGCGCCAAATTGTAATAAGATCTGTAAATATTGACATGATTTATCCTCCTAAGAAAATAATAGTTAGCGGAATACCAAAGAAAACAATAATTAAATAAACTATAGGCAGTAATTTGTTTTTTAAAGCTATGTCTGCCATTCTTTCTGCTAATCTTATAGGTATTTCACGAAGAAATGGGTTTAAATAAATTATAATAATTCCAAATATGTTAAAGAAAAGATGACTGAAAGCAGCAACCATTGCTGTGACATTTAGAGTTAAGGATGCTAATAATGCTGTTACAGTAGTTCCTAAGTTTGCACCTAAAGTAAATGGATAAATTTGTCTTAATGTTAATACTCCTGCACCAGCTAATGGCACAATAGTTGAAGTGGAGACCGAAGAACTTTGTACAAAAATAGTTAATAAAATACCAAATACCATAGCTCTCATAGTAGTCGTAAAAATATATTTGTCAAAAAACTGCTCAACTCGACTAAGTAC
>Ga0114933_10003517_pt1 | contig 15216 bp, 9 predicted proteins | sample 4SBtaG_FD_89691 | JGI IMG/M metagenome (GOLD analysis project Ga0114933, IMG submission 89691) | Deep subsurface microbial communities from Kolumbo volcano to uncover new lineages of life (NeLLi) - 4SBTROV12_W25 metaG | ecosystem: Environmental > Aquatic > Marine > Volcanic | place: Kolumbo... | reverse complement strand
TGCCGGTCCTCGGCGACAAGCCGTAGCCTGAGCAGCACGTCGAAGATGGCGGCGCACTCGGCCGTGGAGCCGGCAGCGCTGAGGTAGTACCGCCGCTTGTCGGGCCCGGAGAACTTGCCGGCGGGCGATGGCTCTTAGGTCGCAGTCCCAATGAGACGGATCCGCGACCTCGCCGCACTACCGATGAGACGATCGCCACGCGCTTGACCGCGCCCGCTGATCCCCGACAGACGCCGTCTACAAAGTGACCCCCGACCTGTAGACGCAGGCCGGGGGTCAGGCATCTGCGCCACAGCGATCCTGCCTCAAAACCGGGCTCGCCGCGGCGCGTATAATGGCGATGGCAGGCTGCACCAAGCTGGCGGCCGATGCACGCGTGTTCGTCGTGGCGTCAACGGGGCGGCCGAAACACGAATGGCCATTCGATGACGCAGATCCCACGGTCCGGCATCGGGAAGCTTAGCCGAGCGAGGGTGGCGCGTATGCACTCGACAACTCGCGGGCGACGCAAGGTGTTCTTCACAGTGACGATGCGCGTCGTTCTGCCGTCCTTCTCGATGCGGAATTGAACCGTCACTGTGCCCTTGAGTCGCGGTTCGCTTTGCAGCTCGCGCGTGTAACACTCCACAAGGGCCGAGCCGCTCGCCCTGACGCGCGCAGCGATGTCATTTTTGTCGCAGCCGCTGGTTCCCGTGCCCTGTTCAAGCTCTTGCAACGTCACGGACTGGCCAGCGCCATCCCAGTACTTCGATGACGTGATCTGGTTGGAAGGCCGGTACACGAACTCAGCGCGCTTGGCGCCGTTTGGGTGATAGAATATCCATTTGCCGGTTCGCTTGCCGCCGACATAACGACCCTTTGAGGCAACTTTACCCGACAGGTACCGCGTGACGGATCGACCTTCCTTGAGTCCTCCTTCAAGCGTCCCGACCTCAAGCGGCTTGTCGCGAGTGCCCAACAGCCACGGCTGCGTGGTTGCACAACCCGCCAGCACCGCGAACACAAGTGCGACCGCGGCGACAGACTCCCGGTGGATCACTGTCGCGTTGGAATTCATTGAATGGGTAGTATGCATCAAGCCACCTCTCTATACGCGGTCGCCACAGCGCTGATCGAACCGGGGACCGCGGGGGCTGCGGAGCTCGCCGCGGAGTCGCACAATCTTGTTGCGGGCCCGCAGGCTATTTATAAGACAACTGTCTTATATCGGACCGCAGGACTTGCCATCGCTGCGCCCCAGCCCAGATGCCGGGACCATCGCCCTTGAAGGTCACCCCGCTGACGACCAAATTCATCGGTTTGCTGTTTTCGCCGACAGCGAGGCACGGTGTGGCACCAGGAGCGACAACGGAGACCTTCGCCGCACAGACGCCAACCAGCGAAATCGACGATTTGACGATCAGCGCTTCGTTGTACTCGCCCGCGGCGAGCGCTACGTATCCGCCAGCCTTCGCGACCGCGAGCGCCGCGAGGATCGTTCGCATCGGCTTGTCGGCCGTGCCGTCAAAAGAGTCGTTGCCGCCGGCTGAGCTGACGTAGACGACGGCAGCACCTGCTGGCAGATGTGCAAACGTCGTGGCCGGACACTGAGCGGGGGCCGGCGTGCACCCGGGCAGCTTCGCACCGACCGGGGTGGCGACGTAGTCCACGATGAACTCTGGAGGGCAATGCCTGGTGGGCCACGGCACGCCGAGATGAACACAACGATTGGGGCTCGGCCAAGCAGGAGTCCGTCGGGAAGTCGTAGCCGCGACCGGTCGGGCAGCAGCTGCCGTCCTCACGACGCGAGAGCGGATCGCAGTCCGAAACCAGGCCAGACTCGGTGGGACCAACGCTCACGTCCGCGCCGCCCGCGCAAGCGCCGCACACCGCAGCCACTATCCAAGCGAGGGCCGCAGGTCCGCCACACGCTGCCGGCTTCGCGAGGGGTTCAACCAGGTCGTCAAAACGGTTCTCAAACGCCACGGACGCATTGTAGCCGTTGAAACCATGGATACCACGCCTTCTACGGCCGAGCCCCTGGTGGAGCAGGTCTTCGGCGCAGGTGGGTTCATTGGGCCGGAGCGGGAGGTCATCCTCGGCCACCAGCACCCATGCCACGATCGTCCGCAATTCTGCGCCTGCGTGAAGCGGTGCGATTCGGCGTATCGGAAGCGGCCGCACGACCGCAACGAGGCGGAAGCGGGCCTGCAATGGGACCGGTGCTATGCCAACTGTCAGAACAAGCGCCACCCTGGTACAGGCTCGGAGCTCGCCGAACACGCACGGCACCATCGCACCGAACGGGCGCGCAAACGCAATGAGGTCGCGTGGCTCAACTCGTGGGAGCGCTTCGGCCTGCTGCTCGGTGGTGTCATGAGCTATCGGTTTGCGGCGTACGATGGGGCTTTCGCGCTCCGCAACGGCCGCTCAGTGCCGACGGCGACCGCCGCTGACCGTGGGGTGATCAAACGACCTTGGCGCTCGGGAATGGACGTGTCTGTTTCAACAGGCCCGGGCTTCACTCGATGGCCGTTCGGTAACGCATTGTTCCGGGCCACGTTGTTCAGCGCGACCGTCTACGAGTGTGCTGCGTTTTTCCGGCATAGTATGCTGCGTTTTTCCGGCATAGTATGCTGCGTTTTTTCGGTATTGCCGATTGCGCAAACAAGGTAGTCTGGCCCGGTGAACGCCCGGACCTATACCGCCAGACTGCTCGATACGGCGCTCGCCGAAGCGCTCCGCACCTTCCCGGCTCTGCTGCTCACGGGGCCGCGCGCGAGCGGCAAGACGACCACGGCGGCGCGCCACGCAGCGTCGGCGGTGCGGCTCGACCGGCCCGCTGAAGCCGCGGTCGCGGCCGCCGATCCCGACGCCCTCCTGCGCGAACTCAAAGAGCCGGTACTCATCGACGAGTGGCAGCTTGTCCCGGCCGTGGTCGGCGCCGTCAAGCGCGCGGTCGACGCCGATCCACGCCCCGGCCGCTTCATCCTCACAGGCTCGGCCAAGGCGCAGTCGGACGCCGCGCTTTGGCCAGGCACCGGTCGTCTGCTGCGGATTCCGATGTGGGGGCTCTCCGTGCGGGAGCAACGGGGCCAACTCGACGCGCCGTCGCTGCTTGCACGCGTGGACCGCGACGGGGTCGAATCCGTCGTTGGCGTGAGCGCCTGCGCCGATCTCCGCCAGCTCGTCGACCACGCGCTCCGCAGCGGCTTTCCCTACCCGGCCCTTCACCTCAAGCCCGGCGCGCGTGGCGCGTGGTTGGACGCCTACCTGGAGCAGCTGACCACCCATGACATCGCCACGTCCGATCGCGATCCGGTGCGCCTGGCCCGTTACCTGCAAGCCCTGGCGCTGCACACCGCGACGGTCACCGCCGACACGACCCTGCACCGCGCCGCCGGCATCGATCGCCGCACCGGCCGCGCCTACGACGCGCTGCTCACCGACATCGGCCTGCTCGCCGACCTGCCCGCATGGTGGAGCAACCGGCTCAAGCGCCTCGTGCGGCGGCCCAAGCGCGTCCTCTGCGACGCCGCCCTCGCCGCGGCCGCCGCGCGGCTGGACGCCGACTTGCTGATGCGCGACGCCACGATGCTCGGTCGGATCTTGGAGACGTTCGTCATCGCCCAGCTCCGCGCCGAGGTCGACGCCCGCCACCATCGCATCCGCCTGCACCACCTACGCACGGAACAAGGCCGCCACGAGGTGGACCTGGTGGCCGAACTGCCCGGCCGACGGGTGGTTGCCGTGGAGATCAAGGCGTCGGCTGCTCCCGTGCCAGGCGACGCGCGTCACCTGGCGTGGCTGCGCGACAGTCTCGGCGAACGCTTTGCCGGCGGCGTGGTCCTGCACAGCGGGCCGCGGGCGTTCGTCTTGCAGGAGCGGATCGCGGCGGTGCCGATCGCGGCGTTGTGGGGGGACGATGCGGTAAGCGCCAGATGAAAGGCGACAGGGGACAAGGGCGGGCGGTCGGAGGGTCACGACGGTCTGTAGGCTGTCGCATCCGGCTCCAGCCGCGCCCACCGCAAGCTGGGGGCAGTGGGGCAGTATGCAGTATCCCAAGTTGATCGCCCCCATTGCATTGAAGCCTGCATCTACCATGGGTAGAATCCTCGGGTCGGGGGCGTCATGCAGCTGAACATCAAGAACAAGGACGTCGTGGGGTTGGCGGCCGAAGTTGCCGCGATGACCGGTGAGACAAAAACAGAAGCGATCCGCCGGGCGCTGCTGGAACGACGGTCGAGGCTGCGGCGACGGGACCAACATGCGCGCGGCGATACGGCTGATGTGTTGGCGTGGTTGGAAGCGGAGGTCTGGTCACTTGCGCCACCTGATCGGCTCGGTCGTGGGCTGAGTCGCGCGGAAGAAGACGAGCTCCTCGGATTCGGCGAGGCAGGCGCATGATCCTCGACACTTCGGCGATCGTCGCGATGTTCTTGCGGGAGCCTGAAGCGGAAGAGTTTGCTGCCCGCCTGGTACGGTCGGAACTGACGTTTGTTTCCAGCGTTTCCATGCTCGAGTGTGCGATCGTGCTCGGCCACAAGCTGGACCGCGACATGCGCTCGGCGTTGCGGTTCTTCGTGCAGCGGTTCGATGTGGTCGTGGTTGCATTCGACGAGTCGCATTGGCTGGCAGCGACCGACGCCTGGCTCGCATACGGCAAAGGGCGACACACGGCGCGTCTGAATTTCGGCGACTGCGCTGCCTACGCCACCGCCAAGCTCGCCGGCGCGCCGCTGTTGTACAAAGGCGACGACTTCTCCCACACCGATGTGAAGCGGGCATGAACAGGCTCGTTACGTGACAGTCAGTCGTCCTCGACCCTGGCGCAGCGGCGGCCGTGTGGCTTGGGCTCGGGCGGCTCGGTCATCAGCGTGGCGACCAGGCGACCTCGCTTCTCGCCCACGGCGATGCGGTTGAGCAGGGACGCTTTGCTGCACAGGGCGAGGGCCGGTTCGTCGTCTTCAACCCAAAACAAAGCCGGGAATTGACACGGACCCCGCCAGACCGGAGCTTGTTGGCACCGATTCCGACGCTTCCCTGGAGGGCCCATGCCGCGGCGATGCCCTGTCTGCGCGACCTCGACCGAGCTGCTGCATTGCGCCACGGACGGGTCGCCGACCATCGCCATCTTCGCGTGCTCCTCCGGCCTCATTCAGCCCGGCGCGACGCTCGACGGCCGCTATGTCATCGGCGAGCTGCTCAATGACGGCGCGACCAGCAAGCTCTACGCAGCCCGAACCCGCGGCGGCGAACAGCTGGCCATCAAGGTGCTCAGCATCGGCGACGCAGATCCGCGGGAAGCAACGATCCGATTCGTGCGCGAGGCCGCCATCACCAGCCGCTTGCGGGTGCCGTACACCGTGGGCGTCGTCGACTACGGTCAGTCGCAGCAAGGCGAGCTCTTCGTCGCGCTCGAGAGGCTCAGCGGCGAGTCCCTGGCCGATCGCCTGGCCCGATTCGCAGCGCGCGGGCGGCCCCTGCACTCGAGCGAGATGGTCAAGGTCGCAGCGTGCGTGCTCAAGAGCCTCGCCGAGGCGCACGAGCTCGGTCTCGTTCACCGCGACGTGCAGCCCGCCAACATCGTCTTTCATCGCATCGACGACGACGAGGTGGTCAAGCTGATCGATTTCGGCCTGGTCCGGCTCGCCGGCAGCCAGCTGACGACCCGTGGGCAGTTGATTGGGACCCCCGCGTACATGAGCCCCGAACAAGCACGCGGCAGCACGCTCGATGGACGCAGTGACCTCTATTCGCTGGGCTGCGTGCTCTACGAATGTGTCGCCGGCGCGCCGCCGTTCGATCCCAAGCGCGGCCGTGTGCAGGTGATGATGGCCCACCTCGGCGAGCCGCCGCGCCCGCTTGCCCAGGTGGCGCCCAAGCTCGAACCCGAGATGGCCGGCCTGATCGACATCGCGCTGAACAAGAAGGCCGACCAGCGTTTTCAAACCGCGCACGCCATGGCTACGGCGATCGAGTCCATCCGCCTCAAGTCAGGCCTCAAGCGACGCGGCGTTCCGACCGGTGGGCCGGTGTTGCCTGAGCGGACCGAAACGCCCGATGTCGAGTTCGACCTGCTGCAATTGGAGAAGATGGGTCGCGACCCCGACCCGTCCGTGGATGGACCCGAGGCGGCGAACGTGTCCCCGCTCAACGCCGTGGCCGCCGCGCCCGACCCGAGCACGCCGCCCGTCGCCATCCCCGTACCTTCGGGGGCCACGCGTTTCCGAAAAGCGACCCGTCAGCTCAAGCCCGCGCCCACGCCTGTTGCTGAGCAGGGTGTCGCCGCTCCCACCCCGACCGACGCCGAAGACATCACCGGTGAGGTCGACGCGCGCGCGTTGCGAGCAGCTGCGAAACGCCTGCGAAGGTTGCGCAAGGCCATCGCGGACGAAACCTGACGGCCTGTCATGATGTCGCCAGGCCCGCGTTTTGTCGTGAAACCCGCTTCTCGTCGCGGTTCGAAAATGGCTCGAAAACGCGTTCTACGGGCCGATCAGGCCGCAAGGCACTGATATAGCCTCGAGCACTCAAGACGCGTCCTGGGGCCTCTTTGAGCCATCTACGGCGATTTTGGGCTCCGAAATGGCCCGAATTCCGGCCCGCTGGGCGAGCAGCGGCGGGATCGACAGGAAGAGCAGCGCCCCGATGATGAGCACCGCGCCACCGAGCTGCCACGCACTTGGAAGCGGGTTGTCGAGCCACGCGAACAGGATCACGGACGCAAGGATGCCGGCGAGGATGCTGCTCGACCGGTTCACCGGAACGCAGAACGTGTTGTCGCGCTTGTCGAGCAAGATGAGGCCGCCGCAGATCCCGGTTCCCTGCGACAGGATGCCGATCGCAATCACGTGCGGGACCACGCCGCTGTCGGTGAAGAACGTGGTGAAGCCGGCGCGTAGCTGGAGCATCGCGTCGTTGGCACCGATGAAAGCGAAAACGGCCATCGCGAGGACCACAGCGGGCGTCGCAACCATCTGCTCCTCGACGAAGAAGCGAACGTTGGCGTCGGGGTCGTCCGACTTGGCCTTGGACGACATCAGGCGCAGGCGGACGAAATACGAAAGCAGGTAAACCAACACGTCCGCGGCGGCGACAAGCGTGATGGCGTAACCGCCCTTTTCGGCGAAGGCCACGATGAGCGCACCGAGACTCAATGCGAGCGCGACCCACGCGTACCACTTCGCCCGGCGGCCGCTCGCGAAGTCGACCATCGGCGCGATGATGAGCACGCCGCCCCGCATCAACAGCATCATGAAAACGATGGATGTGCCGGTGAACGTGTAGGCGAGAGTCGTGGTGCCGACGATGGCGGCCGTGCAGAGCCCCGATGCAAGCGTGAACCGTGTCGGGCCCGGCAGCGACCGGCCGAGGACCTCGTGGTGTGTCGCGTGTTTCCACCAGCCCATCGCCGTGAGGAACACCAACATGCCGACGAGCGACGTCCCGACGGACGCTGGCAGGAGCTCAAACCCGCTCACCGCGCGGGCGCCGTTGCCGAGGATGCCCTTGGACACGGCCTTGGTCAGCGCGCTGTACGGGGCGTAGCAAGCGAAGTAGCCGAACGCGAACCACCAAATGCTCGGGGCGCGCGATGGGCTGGCTGTCGGGGCGGCAGGCATGTTTTCCAGGGCTGGAACCAAGCTGGACACGGCGGCGCGGGCCGCAACGATCCGACGTCATGATAGCCTTCCGTGATGGCAGAGAGTGGCGGGCAACCGAGCGATCCGCAGCGACGGACGTTTCTCCAGTCGGGCCTTCTGGTCGCGGGTGGACTCGCCGCCGGTGCGCTCGGAATTGGCGGGTGTAGCGACGACTCGGGCACCTCCCACGGCGCCCCCGCCGAACCGGTCTCGCAGCTGACGGGCACCCAACACGACGAAGCGGCGACCGCTCTGCTCGGAGGCACCGAATCGGCCGCCCGCGCGTACATCGTGCAGCGACTCAACGCGGGCGCGAGCGTCAAGGATCTCTACCTCGCAGCGTTCCTTGCCACGCTGCGCTACGTCCCGCAGGGCGCCGTGACACACGCGGGTTTGTGGACCGGTGCCGCCCAAACGCTGACCGACGACAAGCGCGTCGCCGCTGGCACACTGATGGTCATCCTGGACGCCGTTCGAGCCGACATCCGCTGGTAGCAGGAGAACACCGAGACGGTGAAGGTCGGCTTGCCCGAGCCCGGCGCCAAGGACGCGTCGGAGGAGCTCTTTCACAGCAGCGTCAAAGCCGTCGACTACATCGGAGCGGAACGCGCGGCCGTCGCCCTGTATCGCGGTGGGGGTAACGAAGCGGTCGACGAGCTCTTTCGTAACGCGGCGATGCGCACGTTTCGGGGCTTTGGCCACCTCGCGATCGCCGCTGACCAATTCCTGCGCAGGCTCGACCAGCTTCCCGTCGGGCGCGGTGAACCGATCGTGCGCGCCCTGGCCCGCCGCATGACGCAGCCTGATGGCGACGGCCTGAAGGCGACCGATGTTGACTACCCGGTGAACGCGGCGCGACCGTTTCTGCCGACGACGGGAATCTTCGCCAACGTCGACCAGACGCGTGAGCTTGTCGCCTCGAGGCTTCCGTCGAACGTGAAGTGAGGCGCCTTGCCGCGGCTCGTGAAGGTGTACGCGCCGTTGAGCTTGAGCGGATCCTTGAACCCGGGCATCGGGATCGAGACGCTCGCGGTCTTCTTGGAGCCGCCACCGTCGCCTTACCGGTGAGCGTCGGCAGCAGCTTCGGTCCGGCCTTGGTGCGTGCTTTGGGGAACGCGGTGTCGTCGATGGTCGCGATCGCCTGACCGTTGACCAGCAAGCGGATCTTGCCGTCTTTCGCCACGGTCGCTGCGACATGGTTCCACGCCTTTTCGGGCAGGATGCCGTAGGTCGTCTCGACGGTTCGTTTGCCGGCAGCGGTCGTGATCTCCAGTCCGATCCGGGCGCGGTCCGCCGGGCACTTGGGTTTGCCGGCATCGTCTTTGCTCGTGTCGCCACAACGCGCGGCGAGTGGACCGACTCGCAGCAGCCACGACGACGCACCGACCGTGCCTTGCGCGACCGTCTGCACCGGCACCTTCTTGAAATCGCCGGGGACGATCCGCGCTTCCAACGTCTTCCACGACGCCCAATCCGCGCGCGCCGATGTGCTCTCGATACGGCTCTTTTCGGCGTAGAGGTTGGCGAATTTGCGGTACGGGTCACCGACGATATCGATGCCCTTGATGAACTGCACCGGTGGCGTCCGCGCGGTCAGCGCCATGCCTTCTTTGTCGAGGTGGCCGCCCATCTTGAACTTGGACAGCTCCTTTTTGGGTTTGACGGTGGTGTTCCATAGCGTCACCTCCGCGTTGGCGGCCATGCCGGCGGTAAAGCGCGTGTTGAACAAGTCGAGATCGTGCGTGCTGAAGTACAGCATCAGCTGGTCGTTGGTGATGTCGAGCCCCTTGAGCCCAGGCACCTTCAGCTCTTCACCGAGGCGGAAGCTCTTGATGAGCCCGTCGCGGTCGGACTTCTTCTGCACGAAGGTCTCGACCGTCGTCTTGGCGGCCTTGGACAGGAAGTTGGTGACCTGCACCAACTCCTGCACCGACACGTTCTGCAGATCGGCACGGAACATGACCGGCGACATCGGAATGCACGCGTCGAGGAGGCAAAGGCCCGAAGCCGACGGTGTCGCGTCGTAATAAAACGCGCCGCCGATCGTGAAGACCGAAGGCGGCAGCTTGTCCATCAGCGAGCCGTCCTTGTTGACGCCCACCGGGTTGCCGAACTTGTTGGCCGTCATCTTCGGCCACGGCGTGTTGATCTTCTCCTTGTGCAGCAACATCTGGCCGGAGAAGCCGATCGACGTCGGCGCCCCGCTCAGCACGTTGAGCAGCAGCTTGAAACCCGGCGTCATGATCCCGACGTTGGGGATCCAAAACGGCTCGACCCAGAAGCCCGCGATGGACGCGTCGCCACCTGCCGACTGCGCGACCGCGTCGTAGATGAAATTCATCTCGCCGGTCAGGTCATGTTTGCCGCCCGAGCGATCGACCGTCGTGAACGACGCGATGCCGCCAAACGCGATCTTGGTCTTGGGGTGGGTGTACGCGATCTCGACGTTGACTTCGTCCATGCCCGCCGACGCCAGGGTCGGGATCTTGTACTCGGGCTTGATGATCTTCCACGTCGTCTTGATGGCGGCGGTGACGACGAATTTCTTGATGCTCTCCATGCCGACGGCCACTTCGACCGCGAGGCTTCCCCACTCCTTGGCGAACTTGGGCAGGAACGCCGCGATCGACGCGTTGCCGATGAGGCGCACACCCGGCTCCATCGAGTATTTCGCTTCGAGGCCGTTGGTCAGGTCGCCGTCGACGTCCATCTCCCAGTCGGTGAGCGTGGTGGACGACGCAAGGAACACGACGGGGTGCTTGTCACCGGCGACGTTGCCGCCGATCTCGAGCTTGGTGCCGCCCACATCGAGGCTGAAGTTTTGCAGCCCCGCGCCGAACGACAGGCCGAGCTTCTTGCTGCCACCCTTGCGGCTCATGCCGAATTCGAGCTTCGCAGCCGTGGAAATCTTGGCGGTGTTGAACAGCGCGAGCGTGGCGCCGGTCTGCAACGAGGCCGTGAAATATTTGCGGTCGTCGCCCGACTTGTTGGCCTTGGTGGGCCACGTTGCCTCGATCGCGGCGATGGCGCCCTTGGTCGAGAGCAGCACGTTGTTCTTGCCGACGATGGCGTCGAGTAGCGCGATCTGCGGGAACTCGCAGACGCCCCATTCGCCCGGATCGAAACACGACTCTGCATCGGGCATCACGGTGCCGGTCAGCGAGAAGCCGGTCTTGGAGAACTCCACTTCACCGAGCAGGTCGACCTTGACGGTGGGTGTCTTGATATTCGGCGCCTCCAGCATCGCCGGGAACAGCATCTTGACCGCGGTCGAAGCCTTGACGGACCAGTCGAATTCGCGCTTGCCCTCGTCGTTGATGGCCGTCTCGAACGAAAAGCCGAGACCGACCTGGGTGAGCGAGAGGATCGACGTGCTCTTGGCCTTGCACGGCATGTCCGTGCAGATGAGCGGGAACGCCTTGGCGTTTTCCTTCGTTGCAAGCTCGCCTGCGCCTTCGATCTTGAGCTCGGGCTGCTTGCCTTTGACCAGGTGCAGCGCGCCGGAGAAGTTCTGCGCGGCGATGCCCTTGATCCCGGCGGGAAGCTCGCTGACGTTGCTGAGCGCGGCCCACTGCTGGTCGCAAGCCTCGACATTTTGCTTCTCTTCGTCGCAATCGGGGCTGTAGACGCAGGATTTGCCGTCGACCTGGCAGAACGGGGCGCTCTTCAAGCCGAGATCGAGCCGAATCGCGGTGTGGAACGTGGGCTTGCCTCCCTTCTTGCCGGCGTTCTTGAGGTGCCATGCGGTGCATCCGGCGGCGTCTTTGCGGGCCTCGGCCGCGGTCACCCAGCAGGCCTCGTTGAACCACTCGGTCCCGGCCATCGGTTTGGGCCAGGTCATGACCTTCTTGTCGGGCTTGCCGGGGACCTTGACGGTCTCTTCGTACGTCTTTTCGACGGTCTCCTTGATCAGAAACCCCTTCTTACACTCGGCGAGCTTCTTGGTGCGGTAGTTGTTCTCGTCGGCTTCGGACACCTTCACTTTCTTGCTCAACAGTCCACCGGATTGATCCGCGACCCAACTGGCGGTCTTGGTGTCGGCCCACTTCACGCACTCGCGGGCGCTCCATTTGTCGAGCCGCTCGATCTCCTCTTTGCGCTTCTTGGTGACCTTCTTGGTCGAGTCCGCGGTGCCCTTGATGAACGTGACGTCCCCGGCGGTGAGCGCGCACTGAAGCTTGTCCCATTGCTCGATCTTGCACTCGCCGCCGCCGGTGAGCTTCGGATCCAGCTCGGCTGTGCCGCGAAGCCACACGGGGGGGACACCTGGGAAGCTCCAACGCGTGTCGATCGTCCATTTCGGGATGGTCCAGCCGTCGCCCGGCTGCCAACACGACTCCACCGAGCCGTAGACGACCGACACGATTTTGGGCGCGTCGACCACGCTGAAGAGCTTGCCGGTGTCCGTCGTCACGCTGGCGGTAAAACACACCTCCTCGAGCGCGACGCTGTTCTCCTTGAACGACGGCACGCCTTCGAGGCCGACCTCGCCGAGCAAGGGCATCGCGACCTTGAACGCGAGCGACTGTTTGCTCGCCGCATAGTTGTCGTTGCTGTCGTAACAAACCGAGCGCTCGACGGCGGGCTGAACCTTCTTTCCGGTCAGGCCGCTGACGTCGATGCTGGTGGTCTGCGTCATGCAGATGAGGCCGTTGGCGGCGACGTACTCGCCCTCGAGATCACCGGACTTGATGAGCGGCAGCGGCATCTTGGCGCTGAACGTCGTGTCGGCGCTGCCCAGGTCGGTCGCCAAGCACGTCTGCACCGCGAACGTGTTGTTGGTGTGTGGCAGCTTCTGTTCGGACTGACCCTTGAAGCAGATGCGCCGATCCCTGGCCTGCGTCTTGTCGGCGTAACCGACGTCCTCGATGGCGCCGGTCAGGTCGACGTCGCCGACCGGGTCGATGCTCGCGGTCACCGAGAAGGTGGTCGTCCACTGCTTGTCCTTGGTCGACCAACAGCTCTTGACGCCGAGCTTGGTGTTCTTGTTGTCCAGCCCCGGGAAGGGCTCGTTGGTGGTGCCCGAAAGGCATAGCGGCGCCGCGTCTGATGGCCCTCGCAGCGTGACTGTGAGCGTCGTGACGACGTCGTCTTTTTCGACCTTGCCGTTGGTCAGCTCGCCGAGCAGGAACGTCGCCTTGGTGCCGATCGCGTTGCTCACTTCGTCGGCGACCTGCTTCAGCTTCGGATCCGTCTCCATCCGCCACATGCAGGCCGCGACCGAGACGGGCTTGGGGGCGTCGCCGGGGCCGGTTTTCGGGCCGTCTGCTCCGAGCGAGGCGCCGGTCGCGCTGGCGAGGCAGAGCTTGTCGCCGACTTTGACGCCCTTGGGCGCGATCTCCATCTTGCCGCTCATCGCGAGCTGACCCGCCTTGCCGCGATCGAGGTCCGCTTTGGCCGCGATGGTCCACTTGGCGTCCTTGGTTTCAGCGCGGGTCGCGACGACAACGAGCTTCTTGAGTTTCGCGGTCGTCTTCTTGTCGACGGACTCGGCGGTGTGGTCGCCGATCGTCGTGGTCAACTCGGTCGACCAGGCCCCGGCCTCGCGCCACCGCTTGCCAGCAACAGACGCCTTGACCGCGTCGCGGATGCCTTCGAGCGCCTTGAAGTCGCCCTTTCGCGTCAACGTCAGCGCCTTGTCCTTGCCGTCGGCGATGGTGCCCTTCAGCTCGAAGACATAGACGTTCTGGATGTACGAGATGGCTACATTGGCGGTTTGAATCGTCACGGCCCCGGTCTTGGAGTCGATGCTGAGCTTGGCGTCGGCCGCCTTGGTGCCCGCGAGCTTGGCGGACTTGGCCTTGGCCTTGATGACGTCGCCCTCGACCGTCGCGTCGACGTCGGTGTCGTTGCCGTCGATCGTGACCTTGCCCTTGAGCGTCGTGACAGTGGTCGACTTGCCGTCCTTGACGGTCGTGGTGACCGTGACGGTGGCGTCCTTGATGACCGTCTTGCCGAGATCCTTGCTGACCTTGGCGGTGAAGACCGCGGCTTTGACCTTGCCGTCCTTGTCCCAGGTGATGGTGCCCTTCATCGGCTGCTTACCGAACGCGCCGACGTCGACCTTTGCGGTCGCGTCCCCGGTCGCGGTGCCGTCCGCGTTGGTCTTCTTATTGGTGACTTTGACGTCGGTCACAGCTGCCCCCGGGCCGCCGCCGCCGATGACTTTGCACGCGTCGCCATCGTCGGTCTTGGTGTCGCAGTTGTTATCCACGCCATCGCAGATCTCGGCAGCGCCGGGATGGATCGCTTTGTCGGCGTCGTTGCAGTCGCCGGACTTGGCCGCGGTGAACGCGTTGGCCTTGTCGGCGCCGCAGCGTTGAATCGAGACCTTGGTGCCGTGCCCGTCGCCGTCCTTGTCCTGGAACCAGGTGGTCGGCTTGGCGGTAGCCGCGGGGGTACAAACGCCGCCTTTGCACGCGTCACCCGTGGTGCAGATGTTGCCGTCGTCGCACGGCGCGGTGGAGTTGGTGTAGGTGCACTTCTGGGCCACGCACGCGTCCACGGTGCACGCGTTGCCGTCGTTGCAGTCGCTCGTCTTGGCGCAGTTGCAGACCTTCTGGCCGGTGCACTTGCCGGCCGCGCAGGCGTCTTTCGCGGTGCATGCGTCGCCGTCGTTGCAGGCCACGCCGGACAGCGCCTTGGTCGCGCACCCCTTGGACGGCAAGCAGGAATCCGCTGTGCACGGGTCGTTGTCGTCGCACACGGTCTTGGCGCCGCCGCACGCGCCCGCCGCGCAGCTATCCTTGGTTGTGCACGCGTTGCCGTCGTCGCAGGCGCCGGTCTTGTCGGTCCACGCGCAGCCGCCGGTCTTTGCACACGAGCCGACTTTGCACGGACCACCGTCTTTGCAGGCGTTGCCTTGAGCGATCGTCAGGCCAGCCCATTCGCTGTCCGAAGACGCCCCGGTAACCTTGGCGGTAACCTTGCACTCGAGGAGCTCGCAGCCGGACACGGGCGCAGAGAGCTTGGCGACGCCCGAGAACGGCTTGCCGCCATTGATGCGCCACGAGAACAGCAACGACGCATCCTTGTCGGCGTTGAGCGCCGCGCATGTCGGCACACCGCCTTGCAGCGACACGTTCGCGATGGGTTTGCCCACGATGGGTTTGAGCAAGGTGACCGCTGACGCTGTGACCGCTTTTCCGGGCCCGTGCTGGTCGGTGGGCGTCGCTTCGCACGCGACCTTCGCGCCTACCTGGAGGGCCTTGCTGGCAAGCGTCTTGTCCTTGGCGCCGGCGACCTTTTTGCCATCGACGAACCACGCGTAGGTCACGCTGGTCTTGGTCGGGCACTCGGCGTCCGCGAGGCCGCTGACTTCACAGGTCAAGGTCTGCCCGAGAACGGGTTTGGCGGGTTTGACGGCGGCGCCTGCGATGGTCGGTGGCGCGTCCTTGATGACGTGGGCCAGTGACTTGACGGGTTTACCAACGATCGCGGCGCCCTTGGCGTCTTTTTCACCGTCGCTTGGCGTCGCGGTGCAGGTCAGGGACGCACCGGGCTTGAGCTTGTCGGACTGCAGCGTCGCGCTGTTGCCGATCGCGGCGCCGTCGAGCTGCCACTGGTAGGCGATGGTCGGTTTGTCGTTGGT
>Ga0114933_10003515_pt1 | contig 15218 bp, 9 predicted proteins | sample 4SBtaG_FD_89691 | JGI IMG/M metagenome (GOLD analysis project Ga0114933, IMG submission 89691) | Deep subsurface microbial communities from Kolumbo volcano to uncover new lineages of life (NeLLi) - 4SBTROV12_W25 metaG | ecosystem: Environmental > Aquatic > Marine > Volcanic | place: Kolumbo... | reverse complement strand
GCGGCCGTGGGGGCAACTATCGCCGATGACGAACATCTTCTGTTGGCTATGCTCAAAGAAACGGAAGGCATTGCCTACGAAGTCCTTAATACTCACAACTTAGATTATGACAGTGTTGTTGATTTGGTTCAAGATGATCACAAGGAACAAGTACCGGCTGCTTCATCTAAACGGAAAGAAAAATCAGTCAAGTCCAAAACACCGGCCTTAGACCATTTTTCAAGGGACATTACGCAAGCGGCCAGGCAAGGTAAGATTGACCCGGTTATCGGTCGAAGAGATGAGATTGAACGGGTGGCTCAAATTTTATCCCGTCGCAAAAAGAATAACCCTGTTTTAATTGGTGAGCCGGGTGTCGGGAAAACAGCCATCATTGAAGGACTCGCACAAAAAATTATTAATAAGGACGTTCCACGTCTTCTTCACAATAAACGAATTTTATCCCTCGATTTAGCCGGCTTGGTAGCCGGTACAAAGTATCGCGGTCAGTTTGAAGAGCGCATGAAAACGATCATGGTTGAACTGGAGAAAACGGATAACTTGATCATTTTCATTGATGAACTTCATACCATTGTAGGTGCTGGCGGCGCTTCCGGTTCTTTGGATGCATCGAACATGTTTAAACCAGCCCTGGCCCGTGGAGACATCCATTGTATCGGAGCGACAACACTGGATGAATTTCGGAAGTATGTAGAAAAAGACGGCGCTCTTGAACGTCGTTTCCAAAAAGTGAATGTCGCCCCCCCATCGACGGATGAATCCATTGCGATTCTTAAGGGCATTCAACCCGGGTACGAAAAACACCACCATGTTATTTATGATGATGAAGCCATAGAGGCCTGTGTGCATCTGTCTCACCGTTATATAACCGATAAATTTTTACCGGATAAAGCTATCGATATCATGGATGAAGCTGGGTCAAGGGCGCACATGCTGAATATGAAAGTACCGCAAGAAGTGATTGACCTTGAGCTCGAAATTGAAAAAGTTAGGTCCGAAAAAGATTCTGTTGTGGTTGCTCAAAGATTTGAAGATGCTGCCAACCTCAGAGATACAGAACAAAAATTGGTTCGAAAATTGAAAAATCTCCAGAAAGATTGGCAGATTGATGAAGCCTCCAATCCTATTCGTGTTACTGAAGACAGTATTGCTGATGTGGTTTCGATGGTTACCCGGATTCCGGTTCGCAAGGTGGCCCAGTCTGAAGGGCAGAAATTGCTGAAAATGGCAGATCAAATGTCTGAGAGAATTGTCGGACAGGGCCAAGCCATTGACAGTTTAAGTCGGGCTATTCAGCGTTCCCGAGCTGGCCTCAAAAGTCCTAATCGACCCATCGGTGTTTTCTTGTTTTTAGGTCCTACGGGTGTCGGAAAAACCGAGACAGCCAAAGTTTTAGCCAATTATTTGTTCAGTCATGGGGAAGCACTCATCAAACTGGATATGAGTGAATATGGAGAACGTTTTTCGGTCTCAAGGCTCATTGGTGCCCCTCCCGGATATGTGGGTTATGAAGAGGGAGGAGCATTAACTGAAAAGGTTCGTCGCAATCCTTATTCTGTTATTTTATTTGATGAAATCGAAAAAGCCAATCCTGATGTTTTTCATGTGCTATTGCAATTATTTGATGAAGGTGTGTTGACCGATGGTCTGGGACGGAAAGTTGACTTTCGAAATACCATTATTATTTTAACCTCCAATATAGGAACCAAGGAAATACAGGGGGGCGGACAATTTGGATTTAGCGAGGATACAGCGGACGCTAACTATGGAGTCATGCGTGATCGCATCTTAGATCGGGTGAAGGGTACATTTAATCCTGAATTCTTAAATCGGCTGGATGAAACCATTGTTTACCATCCATTAACCCAGGAACATGTCCTTAATATTATCGACTTACAATTAATGGATCTCCACGAAAATTTAGATAAAATCGGATTAACCCTGTCGGTAACTAAAAAGGCGAAATCACTTATCGTTGAAAAAGGGTTTAACCTTGAATATGGCGTAAGATTTCTGCGACGGGAAATTCAAAATTCATTAGAAGATCCCCTTTCTGAATTATTATTGGGGAAGGCCTTTAAAGGGGCCAAAGGCATTAAAGTAGATGTGAAACAAAAAGAATTTGAATTTCTACCCGTAAAGGAATTATCGAAACGGAAGCCATCTCCGAAAAAAGTATCAAAAAAGGGCGCAAAACCAGCCAAATCCCTCAAATCCTAGTTTATATATGTCATATATAGCGACTAATTGTAATTAGTCTGCCATATTGTTCGACTAATCTCCTTGGCATAGTTATTGAGTTTAAGTGGACAGAATTTATTTTTCACCCACTTATAGGAGTTATCAAATGGGAAAAATTATCGGAATTGACCTTGGAACAACCAACTCATGTGTGGCTGTTCTTGAAGGTGGCGAACCAACTGTAATTTCAAGCACTGAGGGCGGCCGTACAACCCCTTCAATTGTCGCGTTCACCAAAGACGGTGATCGTCTTGTCGGTCAACCGGCAAAACGACAAGCTGTAACTAATCCACAAAACACAGTGTTTTCAATCAAACGCTTCATGGGACGTATGTTCGATGAAGTGGGTACAGAAATCGAAGAAGTCCCTTTCAAAGTTGCAAAAAATGACTCCGGTTCTGTTGTGGTTGAAGCAGGAGGTAAAGCCTATACACCACCAGAAATTGGTGCAATGGTCCTGCAAAAACTGAAGCAGACAGCAGAAGAACATTTAGGAACGACAGTCACAGATGCTGTGATCACTGTTCCAGCTTATTTTAATGATTCTCAGCGGCAGGCTACCAAAGATGCCGGTAAGATCGCTGGGCTAAATGTCCGTCGTATTATTAATGAACCGACGGCCGCATCCCTGGCTTATGGTTTGGATAAGAAAAAAGAAGAAACAATAGCCGTATTTGACTTAGGCGGTGGGACTTTTGATATTTCTATCCTTGAATTGGGGGACGGTGTTTTCGAAGTGAAATCTACCAATGGCGATACCCACCTTGGCGGTGATGACTTCGATCAAAAAGTGATCAACTGGATCGCTGCAGAATTCAAGAAAAGTGACGGCATTGATCTGAAAAAAGATCCGATGGCCTTGCAGCGTTTGCGCGAAGCTGCTGAAACTGCGAAAAGAGAATTATCAAGCTCCAAACAAACAGAAATTAATCTGCCATTTATTACTGCAGACTCCTCGGGACCAAAACATTTAAACCTGACTCTGACACGGGCAAAATTTGAAGAATTGGTATCCGAGCTTATTGAAAGAACAGTTAATCCTTGTCTCAAAGCGATTAAAGATGCTGGTCTGTCCGCTTCTGATATTCATGAAGTAATCTTGGTCGGTGGTTCATCGCGGATCCCAAAGATTCAGGAAAAAGTCAGTGAAATTTTTGGTAAAGAGCCAAACAAAAGTGTGAATCCCGATGAAGTGGTTGCCCTTGGGGCCGCTATCCAAGGCGGTGTACTGGCTGGCGATGTAGATGATATTCTTCTCCTGGATGTCACACCTCTATCCTTGGGAATCGAAACATTGGGTAGTGTTTCCACCAAATTGATTGAAAGAAACACAACCATTCCAACGAAAAAATCACAGGTTTTCTCTACCGCAGCTGATAACCAGACTACTGTGGAAATTCATGTACTTCAAGGGGAACGTGAAATGGCTGTTGATAACAAAACGATTGGCCGTTTCCATTTAGACGGTATGCCACCGGCACCGCGCGGCATTCCCCAAATTGAAGTGACTTTTGACATTGATGCCAACGGTATCCTAAACGTCCATGCCAAAGATAAAGCTACCGGCAAAGAGCAAAGCATCCGCATAGAAGCATCCAGTGGCCTCTCTGACTCCGAAGTGGATAAAATGGTGAATGACGCTAAAAAGCACGAAGGTGAAGATAAAGTCAAACGTGATTTGATTGACGTGCAAAACCAGGCTGAACAATTGGTATATCAAACCGAAAAGAACATTGAAGAGTATAAAGATAAATTAGACAAAGATGAGAAGAAATCAATTGAAGATGCTGTTGCTAAGGTGAAAACGGCCAGAGAGGGATCCAGTGTCGATGATCTCAAAACGGCCGTTGATGAACTTAACACTGTTTGGAATGGCGTCGCTTCAAAGATGTATGAGGCAGCTAAAGAGGAAGGCCCTGCCGCCGAGGCTGGTCCTGAAGCTGGAAGTAAAGCGAAAACCAAAAAGAAGGATGAAGCTGAAATTGAAGATGCTGACTTTGAAGTCGTAGATTAATTCAGTAAAAAACGATCTAAGAAAAAAAGCGTCCCATTTTGGGACGCTTTTTTTGTATATGGAACAGAAGACACGTAATTTCGTAAGGGAGCAGAAGCGATTCATTTATCAATGACCAAACGATTAACCATTTATTTCATTCTTGTCCTGGTGATAGGATTCTCAGGGTTTATCCTCTTTAAGCCGGGCATTTGGCAGAATCGAATTGAATCATATCTCAATAATCAATTAAACGAAAATGGATGGCGAATACAAATAACTGATATTTCCGGTCATTTGTTTTCAACTATACATTCAAATAATATCTCCTTAATTCACGAAAATGGCGCCTCAGTATTTCTTCCTAACATTACGACAAAATTAAAAATTACGCCGCTGTTAAGGGGACGGATTGAGATCGATCAATTATCTGTTTCGAATGTAGCGATTCAACCATATTTTGAATCAAATGATGATTCGGTATCTATGGACTCATTCAATTTTGCACCCGAAAAGGTTCCATTAAATATTCGCAAATTACATGTGGACGGTAATTTGTATGTCCCCTTTAATGATTCAAGCCGTACGGTCCATTTTCTGATTGATGGGCAGGTGAAAGATGGGCATGAGGAAATGGAAATCGATTTAAAGGAATTTGAACTTTTCTGCGCGATACCAAAGATCGATGTGAGAGTCAAAAATATCAGCGGAAAAATGTCTTCTCGTGGGGTGGAAGTAGATATTGGTAAAGCAAATTTTAACGGGTTCAATATCGGTGGAAATATTGTCTATGTCAGAGGTGAAAACTCGACCATTCGTGCCCAATTGGAATTATCGGAATATGAAATTCCCAACCATATATTTTCCAAATTACCCTTGCAGCCCAATCTGTCAAAAATATCAGCGACCTTTCATTTTGAATCGGATCTCACCAGTTTTGTAGGCGATCTATTTTTGCGTAATGAATTGGGGCTGGATATGGGCGGTAGTTTTAATATAACGCGACATGAAGAGTATTTTCGTTTGGAATCCCTCGAATTGGCGGGTAATGATGCGACCCTAAATATGCAGGGATTATATGAAAACAAAGGACGCTTTAATGGGACTATTCAACTTCAAGAACTGGATATAAGCCAGTGGGTACTAAATGGGAATAAAACCAATTTATCCGGATATGTATTGGTTGATGGTGAAATTCTTGAAACACAGATCACAGCACTGGATATTAATGCTGAAGTCAGTGAATCAATACTTTTTGACCGTGAAGCCTCTTCATTCTCAGGCGGCGTTTCCTATAAAGATTTTAATTTGACCGTTACAAATCCCATAACTATGACGATTGGACCTTCAATTGTATCTGTTAATGGATCTGCAAATTTTGAAGAAAAATCTCTTAATCTTGAATTAGTGCTAACAGATGCATCAACCTTTTTAATCAACAATTTCTGGGCAGATTCACTGTCAGGAGGCTTAGCCACTGGTTCGATGGCGCTAAAGGGTTCATTTGATACATTAAGTATTTCTACCGACCTTGTGATCAATGGATTTAAGTATAATAACATTTCACTCTCTTCTTTCGAATTTTTGGGCAATTTAAACAATTTGAATAAATTCAAAGATGGGGCCATTAAAGTCAAGTTCGGCAAGGGTACATGGAACGACTATGGGTTTGAAAGTGGGACAGGCGAGTTTCAATTACTCCAGGATGTTATCGAAATTTCTAGCTTTGAACTCAAAAATGGCAAGGATTATCTACAGTTTAATGGATCACTTCAAAGTGACAGTATATTAACATTGGATCGGTTCCAGATTGCCTATCAAGATCACTATATGATTAATCCCCGCCCGCTGACCATCTCAAATTATGAAGATAGGTTTTCGTTTGAACCGTTTGAAGTCCATGTGAATGACGGGATTATTGAAGGTTTTATCAAAACGAATCCCTTTCAGGGGCGTTTAAAATTTTCGAATGTAACGACGGAATTATTAAAACTGGGTGGTTGGGATTTCGGATATGATCTTACGGCAAATATTTTTGGAGAAGCATCCATTGGGCAGGATTTAAATCCCGATGACGTCAGTTTGGATATTACTTTAAAAAATGGTGAAATCGCCAATCAGCCATTTGATGATTTTTATGTATCAACCTTATACCGGAATGGTATCTTACATTTGGAAGAGTTGACCTTGACCCATGGAGAGAAAACGGGATTTCAGGTTATGGGCACTTTCCCAATTATTGTCGATTCCACAAAGCCAACACCAGTGGATATTCAGTCCAGCTTTAAGAATGTGAATATGACAATCCTGACGCAATTTGTTCCCAAATGGAAAGACCTCGTTTTCGGCCAATATACTGGCAATTTCAGTATGGGAGGGACAACACAGAACACGCAATTTGATCTGGATGGGAAAATTGAAAATGCGCGTTACGACCGAATCAATCTAGGTACCATCAGTGGAGAGGGGCACTATTCAAATAAGAAACTCAAGTTTAGCCAGGTCAGTTCAACTTGGAATGGCAACAAGCTTACAGGTGAGGCCTCATTACCCATCGATTTTGATCTTTCTTCACAGAATGGAAAACAATGGCATCCCGGTGGAGAATTGGACATAACAACGACTGGAAACATTCATTCCGCAGTCTTTTTATCTGAATATTTAGCCGAGACCGATTCGATAATTGGAGATATAAAAATCAATCTAAAAATCGACGGGCCACCTGATAAATTGGTACGCAACGGTAGTATTAGCATTGAGAATGGGAAAATATATACTGTATTAATGGATGAACCGATACACAACATTACTGCCTCAGGAAAATTGACTGAAAACCAGTTAACTGTACAATCATTTAACGGTGCAATGTACGATTCTCAGTCCAAAAATAATTCCAAACAAAATTTAAACATCACCGGTGGGATGGATTTTACTAGGTTTTTCGAGCCACGATTCGATTTACAAGCTACCGGTGAGCAGATATTTTTCCGATCATTGAATAGCGACATCGAAGGATACGGTGATGTGGATATTGTAATTTCTGGAAAAGACACCTTAGATATCACCGGGACAATTGCGGCCAGAAGGGGCGCTATTTATATGGAATTTACCGGGGCAGAGCCTGTGGAATTCGTGGAAGAGAAGGGCAGGACAACAACCAACTATAATATTCGCTTCCCGATTGAAGACACATTTTCCATCAGAAATTCACAGATTGATGCAAAAATATCCGGTGAATTGGCCATGTCAAAACAGTTTGATGGTGAATGGGATTATTCTGGGGAAATTGAATTTGTGGAAGGTGAAATATATTATTATGTAGGAGATGTATTCGAAAATCTCCAAGGAGTCATGACGCTGGATGGACAAGGATTTAACCCCTTTCTTGATGTAACTGCTTCTACAAGCATCGGAGATGCGGAAATTATTCTAGGGGTATTTGGCCCGTTTGATAATCCGGAATGGCGTTTTGATAGCGACAAAGGCTACACAGAAAGTGATATTCTTCAATTACTCACATTCAATACACGCGTGGCCGAAGAAGGCTTCACAACTGAAGGATTTGGTACACAGGCACAGACTATGTTAGGGGCTTACCTCGAACGTGAATTAGAGAGAAATTTTGTACGGAGAAGCGGACTCAAATCCAGTGGCATTATTGAGGAGGTTGATATCTCGGGGGACTTATTAAGACCTGGTGCAAATGAAGATTTTACCGTTAATGCCAAGGTAAGTGAAAATTTCAGTTTTAATTTCAGTTATCGCCGCTCCTTTTCTTTAGAGTCGGCATACAAAAACAAGGTAGGTGTGGAATATAAATTAAATCCTAATTTCTCCGTCATTGGAAATGTGGATGAGACTGGAAAAGTCCACATGAAGTTCCGCGTCCGACGCATATACTAATTAATCCATGCAAAAACTGAAATTATTCCTGGCGACAGCCGTCGCCACAATATCTCTGTCTGCTCAAAGTGCGGAGACGCGTACAGTCAGCAGTATGAATTATATCGGGAATCATTCATTCAGCTACAATAAACTGAAGGATCAAGTTGAATTAAAACCGTCCCCATTATTGTTATTTTCACAGGTAGAATTTGATCGCAGACTATTAAAACTTGATGCTATATCTATCAAAAACTTTTATCACTCAAACGGGTTTTTGGAAGTGGTGGTCAAAGATTCTTTCTCCGTGATCGAAGATGAGGTGGACATTTATTTTATAATTAATGAAGGCAAACAGTATTATTTGAATTCAGTTAATATTACCGGACTGCATTCTTTTAAAGAAAAAGAAATCCTTTCATTATTGGGTTTGAAAACAGGTAGCCCTTATAATCCGGTTCAGATAAATACCAACAGCACATTGGTGGAAGAAGCTTTTCATGAAAAGGGAAAAATCATTTCTCACGTGGATATACAGCAGGATATTCAAGATTCTGTTCATATCACGATTCAAGTTGATGAGGGCCCGAATGTGTACATAAACCATGCTTGGGTGACCGGTACAGAATTAATCGATTCAAGTTATGTCCGCCGTGAATTTGCTTTTAAAAAGGGGAATCTTTTCCGTAAAAGTCTCATGGATAAGACAAAGCGAGCACTCCTCCAGGCTGGATTTTTTTCCTCTGTCAGTTTGATAACGCACCCGGTCGCAGGTATAGACAGTTTAGTCAATATTGAAGTTAGTATGAAAGAGTTTCAAAGTAGAGGTAGACAAGATTTTGATTTTGGATATGAAGATATTGAATACGTTCCCGGTGTGAATTCATTAGTGGGGCTGGGTGGTTCAATCCAATGGTTGGACCGAATGACTTTTGGATCAAAAACCCGTTTCGATGCCCGTGGATCAGTCGTAATGCCAACCGAAGAAGGATTTGTTTATCCACGATTCAGCATTGATGTTAAATTTTCAAACCAGCGCCCATTTTCTCTAAAATTACCGACGCAAGTTAAAGTCTTTTTCCAACAATTTAAAAATTTTGATGGTGAGGAACGACCATATGTCCGTCGCCTTGGAATGCAATATTCAAATATTTTTCGTTGGAACCGGCAGCGGTCGTTTCTCGATATTGGTATTCGCCTAGATCGCTTTGACGAATCAGATGAATTCAAAGATATAATTGAGCAAAGAAAATTTAGTCTTCATCTGCATCAGGACAATAGGGATAATCCCGTCTATCCAAAAAAGGGAAACGTCATTGTAATCAAAATGGATGCTTTTGGCGGTTTGCTGGGGGGAAATCGGGCCTACACCAAGTATGATCTGGATTTCAGGCAATACTTTTCGCCGCTAAAAAATGTGACAGTGGCGGGCAGGATCAATGCGGGATTAATCACAGCCTGGACGGATGATTATGAAGAATACGAATCGGTGCTATTCGAAAAATTCTATCTGGGGGGCAGTAACACCCTGCGAGCGTGGAAACCACTTCACTTCATGACCTATGAAGATGGCAGACCTTTGGGGAAAACAGCCAAACTACTGACCAACTGGGAAGTGCGATTCCCACTGTTTTGGCGATTAGGAGGGGTGATGTTTTATGACGGGGGTTATATTTTAGATTTGATTCAAGCTGCCCAATGGAAAGACCTCCAGTGGGACCGAGGGATCGGGATTACGATTGATTTACCCATTGGTCCTCTACGGATAGACTACGCTGAAAGTGTAGCAAATCCCAATATAAACCAGTTCAATTTTGGATTTTTGTATTCATTTTAAGGGAACTATCAATTCACCGGTTCGTAAGGCACAATTCAAGGTAGTGAAGGAGAGAGAAATCATATAAATTCACCGCCCTTAAATCATAAGAAATTACATGAAATTAAAACATTTATTAATCATACCGACATTGCTGATGTTCGTCAGTTGTGGATTATTTAAATCCGCCGGCGATCTATTTTCCGAAGCTGAAATTAAACGTAATAGCGGCGAAGTGAATGAAGCACTTGAGTTACTTCAAAAAATTGTTATTAAACATACCGATCATGAAATAGCACCAGAAGCCCAATATCTTATTGCTGAGATTTATTACCGTGACATGCGCGACTATTCCAAAGCTATCGAGCAATATGGGTTGGTAAAAACAAATTTTCCTGAGGCAAAACAAGTCCCCTTTTCATTTTTCATGCAAGGATTCATTTATGCAAATATGTTGGCTGATTTCAAACAAGCTGAGGCACATTACAGCGAATTTCTAGAAAAATATCCGGACCATGAATTGCATCAATCCGTAGAATTTGAACTTAAGTACCTTGGTAAAGAAATCAAGGAAATTCCAGAATTCAAACACATCACAAAATAAATCAATATGTCAGAATTCAGTTTATCAGAAATTAATGATCGGATTGCCAAAGAATCGGCATTTATCGATCCATTGCGACAATCGGTGGGCGACGTTATCGTCGGACAGGAAGAGCTGATCACCAAAATATTAATCGGGTTATTGGCCAATGGCCACCTGTTATTAGAAGGTGTTCCCGGCCTAGCCAAAACGTTAACAGTGAATACAATGGCTCAAGCCATTGCAACAGGTTTTCAACGGATTCAGTTTACACCTGATATGCTCCCGGCGGATTTGCTTGGGACATTGATCTTTAACCAGAAAAATGGTGCATTTGAAATACGCAAAGGACCGATATTTTCAAATATTATTCTAGCGGATGAAATCAACCGAGCGCCCTCAAAAGTACAAAGTGCCCTTTTGGAAGCTATGCAGGAGCGACAAGTCACTATAGGCGAAGAAACATTTAAACTGGACCCACCATTTCTTGTTTTGGCCACGCAAAATCCCATCGAGCAGGAAGGGACCTACCCACTACCCGAAGCTCAGGTGGATCGCTTCATGATGAAACTGAAGGTGGATTATCCCAACATTACCGAAGAAAGAAAAATCCTGCGACAAGCTGCCAGAACGGGTGATCTAAAACAGATAAAAGCTGTTGTAAATCCAAAGCAAATTCTGAAGGCCCAAAATACTATTAACGATATTTATGTGGATGAAAAGGTCGAGGACTACGTGCTAAACTTAGTTTTTGCCACACGAAATCCGGATGAATTTGGGTTAGGTGATTTATCCCAATTGATTGAATATGGTGCTAGCCCACGTGCGACCATCAATTTAATTCTCGCATCTAAAGCACGTGCCTTCCTTGAACATCGGGGCTATATCACACCGGAAGATGTGCGCTTTGTTGGCAAGGATGTGTTGCGCCACCGTGTCATCCTTACTTATGAAGCAGAAGCGGAAGAACTCACTTCAGAAGATGTTATTCAGAGACTTTTTGACTCCATAGAGATTCCGTAAGGAAGAGGGAACAGGGAAAATAGAAGATGGAGGAGGAAAGATGGAAAATGGAAAAGAATCCTTCGATCAAATTTCAAACGTTTAAATCTCAGTCTTATTCATACCACATCTCCCAAGCAACATCCTCCATGCTCCTTCACCCGTCATAAATCATGATTCCTAAAGAGATACTTCAAAAAGTCCGTCATATCGAGATTCGTACCAAGGGGTTGGTCAATGACCTCTTCGGTGGGGAATACCATTCGGTATTTAAGGGGCGCGGAATGACTTTCTCTGAAGTGCGTGAATATACCCCCGGTGATGATATTCGACTGATCGACTGGAATGTGACGGCACGCTGTAATGCTCCATTCGTAAAAATATTTGAAGAAGAGCGCGAACTCACTGTGTACCTTATGGTGGATGTGAGCCGTTCCGGGCATTTTGGTACTGTGAATCAATTCAAGTCTGAATTGGCGGCTGAGATTGCGGCTGTTCTCGGGTTTTCGGCCATAAAAAATCAGGATAAGGTTGGACTCATATTATTCTCGGACCATGTAGAAAAATATATCGCACCTAAAAAAGGAAGCTCTCATATTTTACGTGTCATCCGTGAAGTATTATTTCATGAGCCGGAAGGAACGGGTACATCCTTGCAATCTGGTTTAGATTTCCTCATGAACGTGGCCAAACGTAAAGCTGTTGTTTTTTTAATCTCTGACTTTTTAGATGAAGGCTATTGGAAATCCCTCAAACTGGCTAACAAAAAACATGATATGATCGGCATCCGCATCGCCGACCCGGCAGAAAAATCCTTGCCTGATCTTGGATTAATTAAAGTCCATGACCCGGAAACTGGCGAACATTTTTGGGCAGATATGTCTTCCGACAATGATCGCGATGATTTTTCAAAATCTATTAATGAAAAATGGGATACATTTGAAAATGAGTGCGGTCGCTCCCGGTTTGACGTGATCAATGTGGGAACGGACAAAGATTATGTGGAACCGCTTATGACTTATTTCCGCCGTCGGGAAAAAAGATACTGATCTATTGAAAAAAGTTTTATTTATTGCTCTAATCCTGTTGGCCGCCTGCACCCAGGACGGCACCGGTTCTTCGGTTCAAATGACAGTGGAACTGGACACAACCTATACCACTATTGGCAGTCCGGTGACTTATTCTGTAACGGTTCAATCGCCAAAAGATCAAATCATTCAAATCCCTGAGTGGATATTGGATGACCCGTTAGAAGTTCGGTCCTTTTCCACCTATGATGGTGAGAATGGTCGTGTGGGCGACTTCGAATTGGTATTCTGGGACACGGGCCGTGTGGCCATCCCAGGTGTATCAATAAATGTCTTAAATGCAGATAGTTCGCTGGCCTATGAAATGAAGGCCGATTCCATGTTTATGGAAGTAGTATCCGTAACAGAACAAGATCCCAGTTTTAAGCAATCCGGTGGGGGTATTATGCCCATCAAAGATCCTGTGCCGGTTCAATTTCCTTTACCGTGGTGGACCATCATCCTTTCACTTTTACTCATTGTTATATTGATCACCATGGTCATTATTTGGAACAAACGCTTACGCGCAGAAATATCATTCGAAGAAAGACCGGATTATTTGGAAGAACCCGATTCCGTCGCCCTGAAAAAATTGGATGAATTGGATCAGTCAGGATTATTAAATAAGGCTGATATTAAAGAATTTTACGCGCAACTATCCTTGATTCTGAGAGAGTACACCGAAAACAGTCTATACATACGTACGCTGGAAATGACCACCGAAGAAATCTTGGCCAACCGGCCCGTTTTTCCTTATACTGACGACCAAATCGAATCGTATTTAAAAATCTTGTCCAGTTCTGATATGGCCAAATATGCAAAGCATGTTGCATCCATGGATCAATGCGCTCAGGATTTGACCCAATCCCGTGACTTGGTTCAGCAAACCGTTCAATACTGGAAAATCCAGTCAATTTCATAAGAAAATCTTCGGCGATTTATCTATTGTGAATTGTAAATTCCCCGGCTAATTAAGGGAGAAAAATGGCCACTACATCAGATATTAAAAACGGTGCAGTCATCCTGCATAAAAATAAACGCATGCGCGTCATGGAATTCCTCCATGTGAAACCGGGGAAAGGCCCCGCATTTGTCCGCACCAAGCTGAAAGATATTGCTTCCGGAAAGATTATCGATGAAACATTCAACGCCGGGATCAAACTGGAATTTCTTAAGATCGAGGCAAAAACAATGCAATTTTTATATGATGATGGTAATTCCCACATATTCATGGATAATTTTACTTATGACCAGATTAATGTCGTGAATGCATTAGTGGGGAATGCCAAAAACTATCTAAAAGGCGGTATGAATGTTGATATTCTTTTTGATGGTGAAGAAGTGTTGGATATTCGCATGCCGGCTCACGTTCAATTAGAAGTGCAGCATACCGAACCGGGGGTAAAAGGCAATACAGCCACAGGCGCGACCAAACCCGCCACAGTTGAAACCGGATATACAGTTCAAGTCCCATTATTTATCAATGAAGGTGAAATATTGAAAATTGATACGCGATCCGGAGAATATATTGAACGAGTGAAATCTTAATCGTATTTTCAACGGTTATACATAAATATTGAAAGTAAATCATGTGGCAAGATAAACTTAAAGAAATCATTTACATTTTGGAAAACAGCGATGTGAATGAAATTGATCTCAACTTTTGGGGACGTCGTTTCCGCGTCGTGAAATCTGTGGCAGCCGGAGGAAACGCTGCCCCGACGGTTGTTCAAGCAGCATCATCACCTCCAGCATCGGTTCCGGCAGCGGTACCGGTTGGGACTGAAAGTGAACCCACGACAGATTCCGCAAAAGGCGAAGAAATATTATCCCCTATGCCGGGCACATTTTATAATTCACCATCTCCTGAAGCGGATGTATTTGTAAAGGTGGGAGACAAAGTATCGGAAGGGGATACCTTGTGTATTATCGAAGCCATGAAGATTATGAATGAAATTGAGGCTGAAATCAAAGGTACCATTACCAAAATCCTCATAGAGGATGGTCAAGCGGTGGAATACAATCAGCCCTTATTTGTGATTGACCCCTCCTGACGATAAAACGGAATCGGCATGTATAAAAAAATACTGATCGCCAACCGTGGTGAAATTGCACTGCGAATTATTCGCGCCTGCCACGAGCTCGGCTTAAAGTCCGTCGCTGTTTATTCCACCGCCGATAAATATTCCCTGCATGTCAAATTTGCCGATGAGGCAGTATGTATAGGTCCACCCCCCGGAGCTGAATCTTATTTGAATATCCCCCGCATTATCGCTGCCGGTGAAATTACCAACGCAGATGCGATTCATCCCGGATATGGTTTTTTAGCTGAAAATGCAGAATTTTCTAAAATCTGCGAAGACAATGGATTTGCTTTTATCGGTCCAAGCAAGGATATTATTAATGCCATGGGCAACAAAGCCCAAGCGAAGAAGACCATGAAAGCGGCCGGCGTTCCGGTCATTCCCGGGAATGAGGGTATTTTGGAGAGTGCCGACGAGGCCCGTAACCTGGCCAATGAGATGGGATATCCTGTTATGCTAAAAGCATCAGCCGGTGGTGGTGGACGCGGGATGCGATTAGTTAGTGAAGAGAGTGAAGTGGTGCATGCCTTCAATACTGCCTCGGCAGAAT
>Ga0114933_10003509_pt1 | contig 15232 bp, 17 predicted proteins | sample 4SBtaG_FD_89691 | JGI IMG/M metagenome (GOLD analysis project Ga0114933, IMG submission 89691) | Deep subsurface microbial communities from Kolumbo volcano to uncover new lineages of life (NeLLi) - 4SBTROV12_W25 metaG | ecosystem: Environmental > Aquatic > Marine > Volcanic | place: Kolumbo... | reverse complement strand
TGATGCCCATTTTCTTGCGCTCTTCCATGTTTGGTTCAGACGCCCAGGCGAGGAAGGTGACAATATCCTCCGCCTGCTGCTCGATTGTAGCCTTCGTGCCATCCTCATATTCTATGCCATCTTCGCTCAGCGGCGCCGCCATGGCGATCTGATGGCCGGGAAAGCTTTTGTTATAATTCATCCCTTCCATCAAAGCCGTGCCGGCAGGTGCGTCAGCGTAGCCGGTAAGCAAGGCATAAACGTAGTTCGGCCCGCCGACCCGTGCTTCCACCATGAGCGACAAGTCGGGCGGCAAGGCGCCGTTGTTGCCCGCGCGTGCTGCGTTATCGTTAGGGAATGGCTTGACGAAACGATCCCGCGGCAATGCTGGGCGGGTATACATCTCACCTTCGTTATTTGGCCCGTCCTGAACCTCGTATTCCGCCGCAAACGCTTTGACCTGTGCCTCGGTGTAGCCGAGATCGGTGAGGTTGCGAAAATAAATCAGGTTCAGGCTGTGGCAGCCGGAGCAATTCTCCTTGTAAATCTGCAATCCACGCTGCATCGAGACCCGATCATATGTTCCAAAAATCCCTTGGAACGACCAATCTCGTTTCGGAATTTCGACACCGCCAGCTGCCAAGGCCGAGCCAGCAATAGCCATCAAGGCGGCGGCTGCTACGCTTATCATCGCTTTCCGCATTACGACTTCTCCATCTTGGCACCTGTGGCCCCGGCGGGAGCGCCACCTCCGCCACCTGTCACCGGTTCAGCAATACTTGCCGGCAGTGGCAACGGTGTTTCGATCTTGCCCAAAACCGGCATCACGACCAGAAAATGGATGAAGTAATAGAAGGTCCCGATCTGCCCGATGATCAGGGCTGCTCCTTCAGCCGGCTGCGATCCAACCCAACCTAGGGCTATGCAATCGATGAAGAAAATCCAGAAAATGTACTTGTAAATCGGCCGGTACTTGGCGCTCCGCACCCGTGCCGTATCCAGCCAGGGCAGGATGAACAGGATTAGGATCGATCCAAACATCAGCAAAACGCCCATCAGCTTGGCCGGAATGAACAGTACGTCAAAAGTGATCGATCGCAAGATCGCGTAGAATGGCAGGAAGTACCATTCAGGAACGATATGGGCCGGTGTCACCAACGCATTCGCTTCGATGTAGTTGTCCGGCTCACCGAAGAAGTTCGGCGCGAAGAACACGAAGAAAGCGAAGAAAATCAGGAAGAAGCCCATCCCAACCGAGTCCTTGGCGGTGAAGTAGGGATGAAACGGCACGGAATCCTGTGGCCCCTTCATCTCAATGCCGTCAGGGTTGTTCGACTTCGTAACGTGCAGCGCAACCACGTGAGCACCGACCACTCCGAACAGGACAAACGGCAGCAGATAGTGCAGCGAGAAGAAACGGTTCAGCGTCGCATTGTCGACGGCAAACCCACCCCAAAGCAGCGTCACAATCCAGTCGCCGACGAGTGGAATGGCTGAGAACAGGTTGGTGATGACCGTCGCACCCCAGTAGCTCATCTGACCCCAGGGCAGAACATAGCCCATGAAGGCCGTCGCCATCATCAGTAGCAGGATGACCACGCCCAGCATCCAAAGCAATTCGCGTGGCGCCTTGTAAGAGCCGTAATACAGACCGCGGAACATATGAATGTAGACGACAATAAAGAACATCGACCCACCGTTCATATGTATATAACGGATCAGCCAGCCGTAATTAACGTCCCGCATAATCCGTTCGACGCTATCGAACGCATGGTCGACATGCGGCGTATACTGCATCGCAAGCATGATGCCCGTGACCACCATGACTACAAGAACGATCGACGCCAGAGCGCCGAAGTTCCAGAAGTAGTTTAGGTTCCTCGGCATCGGGAACTGGTTATATTCATGGTCCATATAGGTGAAGACCGGAAGGCGCTCATCGACCCACCGAACTACCGGATTCTTCCACTGCGGCGCAGTACTCATCGACGCCCCCTACCCAATCAGAATTGTTTTGTCATCGACGAATTTGTACGGCGGCACCGGCAAATTCGTCGGTGCCGGGCCTTTACGGATCCGGCCCGAAGTGTCGTAGTGTGATCCGTGGCATGGGCAAAACCAACCGCCAAACTCACCTTTTGGATCGGTGCCCTTCTGACCAAGCGGAATGCATCCCAGATGGGTGCACAAACCGACCATCACCAGCCAGGTGTCGTTCTGAACGCGATCACCATCTTTTTGAGGGTCGCGCAAATCTTCTGTATCACCCTTCTTGGCGTCCACAACCTCGTCTGCGGTCCTGCGACGAATGAAAACAGGCTTGCCCTGCCAAACAATCGTGATCGACTGGCCTTCAGCAATCGGATCGAGATTTACTTCGACAGTCGACAGAGCCAGAACTTCTGCCGAGGGGTTCATGGAATCAATTAGCGGCCAGGCGAAACTTGCCGCGCCCACCACACCCATACCGCCGGCAGCGAGTACAAGAAAATCACGTCGCCCGGCGCCTTCGTCACCCGTGTCGGGTGACGTCGCAGTATCTGCCATTATGTAACCCCCCCAGTCGCGCAGTTCCTCGACTGAACGAGGCCCCTGCCGCATCATATCTCAGCCGACTCTTAACGCAAAAACCTTACGAAACGGTTGACCCGTCCCGCTAGCCCATTCGACGCGACAATTCGTCGCGAAAATGCCCAGGGTTTCCGCGGTTGAAGCGGATGCGGAAGCGTGACCAGTCGGCTCGCTACCGTATAATGCGATTCGGACGGCTTGCAAAGTCGGGAACGCGAAATAGAGGAAAATTTACGGGCGATTCATGCGCTTAGCACTCTATCAACCCGATATTCCTCAAAATACTGGCGCGATTTTGCGGCTTGGCGCCGCAACATGCGTTCCCATTGAGATTATCGAGCCCTGTGGCTTCGTGTGGTCTGAGCCTCGCCTTCGGCGAGCAGGCATGGACTATATGGAGCTCGCGTCTGTCACGAGACATTTGTCCTGGACCAGCTTCCGCGAAAGCCGGCCGGAGAGGCTGGTATTGCTAACGACACAAGCCACCGTGCCATTTGACGATTTTGCTTTCAACGCTGACGATATCCTCTTGCTCGGACAGGAAAGCGCGGGGGTACCGCACCATATTCACCAGAATTCAGGTGCACGCATCGTCATTCCCATGGCGCCGACGGCCCGCTCCTTGAATGTCGCACTAGCGGCAGCGATGGTCCTGGGCGAAGCGCTAAGGCAGACTGGCGGGTTCCCAGTTCTAAAGACAAAAAGTGATCAGTGATGGAAATTGAAACTAAAAAACGTGACGCGGAGGATTGGTTCCGGACATTGCGGGACCAAATTTGTGCCGAATTCGAAATGATCGAGGATGCCGGTCATGGCGAGGCTCCTGCGGGCCGGTTTGAACGAAAACAGTGGCAGCGCCCAACGGATGACGGCAGCAACGGCGGCGGCGGCGAAATTTCGGCGATGCGCGGCCGCGTGTTCGAAAAGGTTGGGGTCAATATTTCCACCGTTTCCGGCATCTTCTCCGAACAGTTCCGCAAGGAAATCAAAGGCGCGGCAAGTGATGGGAGGTTCTGGGCCTCAGGCATCTCACTAGTAGCCCATATGTGTTCACCACGTGTCCCGGCAGTGCACATGAACACACGTATGATCGTGACCTCTAAACATTGGTTCGGCGGCGGCGCCGACCTGACGCCAATGAAGCCTGTCCAGGAAGACACTGACGCCTTCCACGCCGGCATGCGCGGCGCATGCGACCGAGCCGACGAGAGCTACTATCCGAAATACAAAAAATGGTGCGACGAATATTTTTATCTCAAACACCGCGACGAACCGCGCGGCATCGGCGGCATCTTCTTCGACGATCTTGACAGCGGCGATTGGGAGGCGGACTTCACCTTCCTCCGCGATGTCGGCACGTCCTTCTTGGACACCTACGCCGCCATAGTAAGGCACCGCATGGACGAAAACTGGACACCGGAAGAGCGGGAACATCAACTGGTAAGGCGCGGCCGCTATGTTGAGTTCAACCTGCTCTGGGACCGCGGGACCCGCTTCGGCATGATGACCGGCGGCAACCCAGAAGCTATTCTGATGTCGCTCCCGCCGGAGGTTCGGTGGCCATAGGCTCGCGAACAATCAAATGATTTTGTGAACCCGCTTCATCATGACCATCAGCGATGGCCGCACCTACGGCATGGAACTCGTCTTCTCGCGTATTCAGGACGGCAGGCCAATCCTCACCACCTTCGACAAAACAGCCAAACTACGTTTAAAACCAGGCACGCTAGTTCAAACGGCCACAACAGGAGTATGTCGTTTGCGCCGGACGTAAAATCGGGCGACTTCTGATTAAAAAATCTTGATTGACACGCGGAGCATACGCGAACGGCGTAATGTTCAGCTTTTCCGATAATTCGTGTTATATTTGTTATTAACAAAATCGAAATACGTTAAAATTGCCGGATCCGAAAGGTAATGGCTATGGCGGATATCGAAAGCGTCAAGTCACAGCTAATAGAAAGACTCAACTTTTTGAGTGCGAAGGTCGACGAGATAGAAGGCGACCTTCGCGAACCTGCGAACCCAGATTTTGCGGATCGAGCGACCGAATCCAAAGCGGACGAAGTCCTTGAGGGGCTCGAAAGCTCCGCCCTTCTGGAAATTTCCCAGATCAATGCGGCTTTGAACCGCATCGAAGAAGGCACCTACGGCGAATGTGCAACCTGTGGCGATCCGGTCGGCGAAAAGAGATTGGAAGCCATCCCACATGCTGCACAATGCATTCTCTGCGCATCGAAAACAGCGTAAGATCCCATCGCCTTAGAAATTATTAGGGGCGGCGCCCGAACTGGGGCGCTGCAATGCGATGGCTCTTGAAATCAAGCGTGTCGGAAGTTTTCACCTTCCTGGCCGTGAAGCGATGGTAAGCGGAATTCCCACGTTTGATGATGTCCTAACACCAGGCGGCCCCGTTCGCACTATTGACCAGAACGGCGCTTACGAAGTCGAGCAAATGTATGTCCAATTCGTAAAGCTCGACGCACCGCGGGCACGTTACCCGCTGCTATTGTGGCATGGCGGCGGCATGACCGGCGTTACCTGGGAGGACACGCCTGACGGCCGTCCCGGATGGCAGATGGCATTTCTGGAATTCGGGCACGATGTATATGTATCCGATGCCGTGGAACGCGGCCGGGCCTCTTTTTCCCCCCTGACGGGTATCTATGGCGGGGATCCGTTCGTCCGCACAAAGCAGGAATGCTGGGAGGGGTTTCGTGTTGGCCCGGTTGGTTCCTGGCACGCCGAAGAAGCCGAGCGTAGCACCTATGATGGGCAGCGGTTTCCCGTCGACGCGTTCGACAGTTTCGTGCGCCAGACGGTGCCGCGCTGGACCGTCAACGACGTAGCCACACAAACCGCCTACGACCAATTGGTACAACGGGTCGGCCCCGCCGTGTTGATGTCGCACAGCCAATCCGGCAACTTCGGCTTTACTGCAGCGCTTCATGCACCTGACAAGGTGAGCGCGGTTATAGGTATCGAACCGTCGGGCACACCCCTACCCGATGTGGTCGACGTGTCCAAGGTTCGCGACATCCCGCATCTGGTGGTCTGGGGTGACTTTATTGAAGAGGGAACACGCTGGCCGGACTACCAAAATCGGATCAAGACCTATCGCGATGCGTTGCAGGCAGCGGGGGGCAGCCTGGATATCATCGACCTTCCGGCGCTGGGCATCCGCGGTAATTCCCACTTCCCCATGATGGACGACAATTCGGACACAGTCGCGGCTCTTGTCCAGGAATGGATCGAGTCGAAAGGGCTAATGCGATGAATGCTGCTGAATATATCAACCCCCGTACCGGCGCCACCTGGACAACAGACAAAGCAATATGGAAAGCGCCGGACGATGGCGGCTACGTCAATCTCACAGCGGGCACTGGCCTCTCACCAGATGACATCGACCGTAGCGAGAATTCACTTTGGCGTTACGGGGCCGCGGTGCGCCTGCCTCGCCCACCGGAAACGACATTGGGGGCGGGCTGGACGCCGTTGCTAAAGACCAATTGGAACGGCAGGCCGGTCCACATGAAGGCGGACCACTTGATGGTCTCCGGGTCTTTCAAGGACCGCGGCACCGCGGTGATGCTAAACTACCTGAAGCAGGCCGGTGTGACTGCAATCCTAGAGGATTCTTCCGGCAATGCCGGCGCCTCCGCGGCAGCCTATGCTGCGGCACTGGATCTTGATTGCCGCATCATGGTTCCCGCCTCAGCGCCCACGGCCAAGAAGGTCCAGATGGCAACCATGGGCGCAGAGGTTGTCGCGATTGCGGGAACCAGGGACGACGTGGCGGACGCGGCGCTCGCTGCATCCGAAACCACATTCTATGCAAGCCACAACCATCAGCCCTTCTTCTTAGAAGGGACCAAGACTGTCGCATTCGAACTTTGGGAACAGCTTGGCTTCCGCGCGCCTGACTGTGTGATCGCGCCACTCGGCCAAGGCAGCAACATCATAGGTAGCCATATTGGCTTTACGGAACTGCTCGCGGCGGGGCAGATTGATCGCCTGCCGCGCATCTGCGCGGTCCAGGCCGCGCACTGCGCGCCTTATCATGCCGCGTTTTTATCCGGTGACGAGACCATTCAGCCTTTTCCGGCTCAGCCAACCATTGCAGATGGGATCGCCTCGGCAACCCCGGTACGGCTACCCGAAGTGCTGGCAGCAGTGCGCGATAGTGGCGGCACCATCATCACGGCATCGGAAGACGAGATCGTACAGGGGTTTTCTCAATTGGCTCGACAGGGCTTCTTTGTCGAACCCACTACCGGCGCGGTGGGGGCTGGCCTGACCAAACTAATTGCCCAAGATGCTATCCGGCCTGAGGAAACTGTCAGCGCAATCTTGACGGGATCAGGTCTGAAGGCGGTCGAGAAGATCGGTTCGGCCCTCAGCCTGGTTTAAACTGGCCGGCTTCGTGTCGCCCATTCGCATTATCGCCATTATCTGTACCGCACAGGTTTTTGCGCAGGTCGGCGCATTTGCCGTGCCCGCTCTACTGCCAACCTTCATAAGCCGGTGGGCACTGAGCGGCACAGAAGCCGGCTGGATCATCGGCGCGTTTTATCTCAGCTACACCTTAACGGTCCCCGTTCTCGTCTCCCTAACCGACCGCACCGATCCAAAGCGTATCTATCTCGGAGCGGTCCTGCTAACCGCAATTGCTGCGCTGGGCTTCGCGACCCTCGCGGATGGTTTCTGGTCGGCATTCGTCTTCCGATTGATCGCCGGTGTCGGTTGGGCCGGCACTTATATGCCTGGCCTGAAGGCTATGAGCGACTTCGTCGAAGGCCCGCAGCAATCGCGCGGGGTCGCATGCCACGCAGCCAGCGTTGGCATTAGTGGCGCAATTTCATTTATCGTCGCCAGCACGATCGCGAGCTGGTTCAACTGGCAATGGGGTATCGGTTTCGGTGGCGCCTGCGCCCTTGTCGCCTTCCTTATCATAGCGTTCTTGCTGCCTAGTCGGGAGCCACACAAACCGTCAGACAAGCAGTCCAAACTTCTCGATTTCCGCCCCGTCCTGCGCAATCGCTCTGCGCTTGCCTACTCACTGGGATATTGCTTTCACACCTGGGAGATGAACGCGTTCAGAGCCTGGGTCGTCACGTTCCTAACCTTCGCCTTGGCGACAAGCAGCGGAACGCCTCAGCTGGCGCCGGCCGCCATCGCCACCGTACTGAGCCTCGCCGGCGTGTGGGCCAGCGTCTCCGGCAACGAATTCGCACGCCGGATCGGCCGGCGACGCTTCATCATCTGCGTGATGCTCGCCTCAATGTTGGTTGCAGGGGTCATCGGTTTCTCGTCAAGCGTCTCTTACGAACTCGCAGCTGGGCTTTGTATCGTTTACGGCATTCTAATCTGGGCTGACTCTTCCTCACTTACCGCGGGTGCAGTCGGCAGCGCAGTGCCGGGCCAACGCGGTGCGACGATGGCTGTGCATTCTACCCTCGGCTATGCCGGTGGTTTTGTCGGACCGTTGGTGATGGGTGCGATCCTCGATTTGTCTGGCGGCGAGAGTGCGGTTGCCTGGGGTATCGCATTCGCCCATATCACTTTGGTGATGGCGCTAGGCCTGCTTGCCATGATCGTCTTAAGACCAAAGGATCTGGCAGGCGACCGCAACGATTGACAAGTTTCGTCAACCGACCCTCTGATACGCACTGACAGAAGGGCAAGAAGAACAGTGAATGAAAATGCACACAGTCTAATCTTGAGTGGTGGTAAAATCGTCACACTGGATCCGCAGGGAACCATCGCCGAAGCGATTGCTATTTCCGGCGACCGCATCCTTGCTGTGGGTGACGGTGCGACGGTCGCGGCAGCGGCCGGGCCAGGCGTAGAGCACATAGATCTCGCCGGACGCACCGCAATTCCCGGCCTGATCGACGGACACGCCCATATGGACCGAGAGGGGCTTAAGCTGCAACTGCCATCACTCGCTGGTGCCACCTGTATAGACGACATTCTCGAGCGACCAAGACGTGATGTGGGCGGTATGCACCCGCATGCAGGCAGATACCGACATCAACATCCTTAAGAACTGTATGGGCGCGATCCTCGACCCGTCGAACCGCGGCGGCCTGACTTCCAAAATGAAAGTCGTCGCGACCAAACCCACCAGCGACTTTCCAGCCCGGCACACGATCCCGGACTACACTGCGGGGCGGGCACGGGAATTGACCGGAAGGTATAAGGAAAACATCTCCTAAAACAAAAAATCGCGCTCCAGAAATTGTTTCGCGCACGGCGTCTCCTCCTGGCCACGGACGACATTTAGCATGATCTGGCGAATGCCCTGGGCGACGGTGCGTTCGGCCCATTGCGCCAGCGCGCGGGAGCTTTCGAATTCGTCGGACCGGCGTGGCGCGTGATATTGCACGGCGACGGTGAGCTTCTCCGGCGAGCCGAACAGGTGCCAGAGATGCGGCAGCAATTTCATATGGTCGTACCAGGCGTAGCGGTCGCGCTCGGCGCGGGTAAGGCCGGGGCGATCCGCGGTCTGCGGACCGTAGACGATGCTGACCGGCTGCACCGTCACCGGGGCGCTGTCCGGTGCGCAGGCGGCGGCCAGCAGGCCGGGGCGGAAGGGCAGGACGCCGACCCCAGCGCTGCTGCTCCCTTCCGGGAACAGGAAGACGGATTCGCCGGCGGCCAGGCGGCCGCGGATCGCAGTCTGCTCGCCGCGCATGTTGGCCGGCTGGCGGCTGACGAAGATGGTGTGAGAGATTTTCGCCAGGAAACCGAACAACGGCCAGACCCGGACCTCCGTCTTGGCGACGAAAGCCGCGTCGTTCAGCAACGCGAGGACGGGGATATCCAGATACGAGACGTGGTTGGCGACATATAACACGCCCGGTTCGGCGCTACGCGGTCCGAGTGGCCACACCGATATGCCGGTGAGGTACAGGCAGGTCCTGAAGAAGGGCCAGGCGAAGAAGCGCCGTGCCCGAGCGCCGAACGGCATCGCCGCCATGTAGAACGGCAGCAGCCCGCCAGTCGTGGCAAGGAACGCCACGGCGGATAGGGCGGCACGCAAATGGCTACGCGTCACGCCGAGGAAACTCCTGACCGTTGCACCACCGGCCGGTCGCGGACGAAATGCCGCGAATAGCGCCCGGACAGGTTCCTGGTTTCGACGACGATACAGACGTCGATCGTATTGAACGCGCGATCGACGACCGCGCCGTCGCCGACGTAACCACCGAGCCGTAGATAGCCTTTCAGCAAGGGCGGCATTTCCGCCAGCGCCTTGTTACTATCGAGCGCGTCCTTGCCGACCGTGTCCATGGCGAGTTAACGGCTGTCCAGGGCGCGCGGCCGCAGGAAGTCCGGCGCCCGGTGAAAGTGATGCAGATAGGCGAGCGGCAGCCTGACCTCTTCAGGATCCGTGCCGTGCAGGCTGCCGCAGCCGAACATGACCTGGACGTCGTACAGCGCGATATATTCGGCGATGCCAGCCCACAGCAGCTGCATGGCGCCGCGCCGGCGATATTTAGCCTCGATGCAGGAGCGGCCGAGTTCCATGATTTCGCCGGGATAGGTCAGCAGGGGGCCGAGATCGAATTCGCCGGTGGAATAGAACCCTGAAGCTGCTTTCGCGATATCGCCGCGCAGCATGCGATAGGTGCCGACCACGCAGGGCCGTCCGGCACTGCCGGCTTCGAGATCGATGACCAGCAGGTGGTCGCACCAGGCGTCGAACGGATCGACGTCGCGGCGATGGCTACCGTCGTGCGGCGTCTGCGTGGCGCCGAGCTCTTCGTGAAAAATCCTGTAGCGAAGCGCCTGCGCGGAATCGATATCTGCTTCGCAATTGGCCAACCGCACCTGCAAACTGTTGAATTGCAACGGTTCCATGTGAATGCTCCTTGCGACGATTCAACCGATTGCGGATGTCTGTCACGTCGTCGTTTCAGAGCGGTGTCGCTTTTGTGAAGCGACCGTGTTGCTTGTGTTTCAAAAATGGGACGAAAATAGATACTGGATTTCAATAAGTTGTATCTGAGAGCGGCGCGCACGGCCGATCTGTCTGATACCGCTGCGCCAGGAAACCGAACGCCGCATGTTTCCCTGCGCGACGAACCAATTTGTCAATGCCGGCTGATTCGCGCCCTGGTCAGTTAGATTCCCGCTTCTCCAGCAGCGCCCGCACGACCTTTTCTGGCATGATCGGCAAGTTGAAGACGCGCGCGCCGATGGCGGCGGCGACGGCATTGGCGGGGCGAGTGTGAGGCTTGGGCGGAGGAGCCCGTCGACCTCTGTCGTGAGGACGCGATCGAATTCCGGTAGCGGTTCTCCGAGTCCTACTTGTATGAATCGAAGCGAAGGAAACCGTCTCGACGGTCAGGGTAAAAAACTCGATCGCGCCGTTGCACGGTATGAAGCTGTAGGAACGCGGGGGGCTCCGTTTCGCGCTCGCCCACCTCGCTCGTCGACTGTTGCGCCGACGTTCACAAAGTCGAACTTGGCTTCGATGTTAGCGAGCAGCTACCGTGACCGGAGATAGATTGTCGAGAAACTGCATCGCGCATTCTCGCCAGGAGAATTTCAGCGCGTAGTCGCGGCATTTTTGCCGGGAAATGCAAAGCGCGGCGATGGCAGCGTTTTGAAGATTCTCATCCATAACGCCGACTTTCGCGCCGTTGAGCACGTCGCGAGGCCCGGGCACCGGATAGGCCGCCACCGGAACGCCGCTGGCCAGCGCTTCGAGTAAGACCAGGCCAAACGTATCTGTGCGGCTTGGAAAGACGAATACGTCGGCCGCCGCATAGTGGCGGGCCAGATCTTCGCCTGTTTTCGCGCCGACAAACCGGACTTCCGGATAGCGGCGTTTGAGATCGCCAAGCAACGGCCCATCACCGACGATATACCGCGTTCCCGGTAGGTCGAGCTTCAGAAAGGCCTCGATATTCTTCTCCACAGCGACGCGCCCGACATAGAGCCAGATCGGACCTCTACCCTCAAGCTTTGCGCCGGAAACCGGACGAAACCGCTCCGTATCGACCCCACGCGACCAGTCCCGAATATTGGCGAAGCCGCGGCCCTCAAGGTCGTCCCGGATGCTGCGTGTCGCGACCATGACGCCTTTTGACGGACGATGGAAGCGGCGAAGCATCGCGTAAGTCAAATCGATGGGAATGCGCGACCGAGCGTGGATGTATTGTGGAAAACGAGTGTGATAAGCCGTCGTGAACGGAAGTTTGCGCTTCAGACAGTAGCGCCGTGCGGCTATTCCGAGCGGTCCTTCCGTCGCGATATGAACCGCCTCCGGATCGAATGCTTGGATCGCGCATTTCATGCTCCAGGATGCGTCGATCGCCAGGCGAATTTCAGGATAGGTCGGACAGGGAATCGTGCGAAAGCGGTCCGGTCCAATGCAGGTGACCGTATGACCTATCGACTGCAATTGACCGATCACCGTTTCCAACGTGCGTACGACGCCGTTTATCTGCCGGTGCCACGCATCGGAGATGATAGCAATTCTCATGCTGCGGCCCGCACCAAGGCACGCTCGCGGTCGACGGCCGCCCAATGCAGGATCTCGAACTGGCCGTTGAAATTCTCAGCGAGCGCCGTGCAGCTTTCCACCCAGTCGCCGCAGTTCATGTACTGTACACCGTCGAATTGGCGAATTTCGGCGCGGTGGATATGGCCGCAGACCACACCGTCCAGACCGCGGCTCTCCGCCTCGGCGGCGAGCGCCGCCTCGAAGGCGCTGACATATTCGACCGCGTTCTTCACCTTGTCCTTCAGATAGGCCGACAGCGACCAGTACGGCATGCCGAGCACCTTGCGGATGTTGTTCAGGTAATTGTTCAGCGACAGCAGCACCGTGTAGGCCCAGTCGCCGAGCAAGGCGATCCATTTGGCGTATTTCACGATGACATCGAAATCGTCGCCATGGGTGACCAGGAATTTCCGGCCGTCGACCGTGTCGTGTATACATTCCCGCTGCACGTCGATGCCACCCAGCTGAATGCCGGTATAGCCGCGCAACATTTCGTCGTGATTGCCAGGCACATAAGTGACCTTCGTGCCCGACTTGGCCCTTTCCAGGATATTTCCAACGACATCGTTATGCCGCTCCGGCCAATACCAGGCGCGCTTCAGCCGCCAGCCATCGACGATGTCACCAACCAGGTAAAGTTCGTCGCATTCGTTATGTTTGAGGAAGTCGAGTAGGAACTCGGCCTTGCACCCTTTGGTTCCGAGGTGGGTATCCGAAATCCAGATTGCACGGTATTGCGTAACGCCTCTGAATCCATGCATCGCGAAACTCTTTGTGTGTTTGCGCTTTACACACAAAGTAATTACAAGTTAATAGAAATAAAAACAACCCGTATTCCCAATAATAACTTAATAGTAAAATATATTTAACAAATTAGTAACAAGTTTAACTATATTTATTACTGATTTTTTAATTTTGTTACATCTATGTTTCACATGATATCATCACGATCCTGAAATGAATATTCATAACCTTCGTTTATTGGTTATCTTCAATCCAACGGCCGGACCGAGTCGCAGCCGCCGGTTCCAGTTGACCCTGGCCGCCCTGCGTCGGCTGGGCTGCAAAATCGACATCAGTGAAACGCGGCGCCGTGGCGATGCGGAGGAGATCGCGCGGGCTACGGATCCGGCCGCGACCGACATCGTCGTGGCGGCTGGCGGCGACGGGACGATCAACGAGGTCATAAACGGGCTGGTCGATGGAGGGATTCCGCTGGCGCTGATTCCATTGGGCACCGCCAACGTCCTCGCTTCGGAGATCGGCCTGTCGCGCGATCCTAAAAAGGTCGCGCAGACAATTGTTGAGGGCGTCCGCAGGCCGGTCTGCCTCGGCCGTGCGAATGGACGCTGGTTTTCGATGATGGCCGGGCTCGGTTTTGACGCCCATGTCGTCGAGGCGGTATCACCACCCCTAAAACGGCTCGTCGGCAAGGGTGCATATGTTTTCGAGTCCCTAATGGAAATGATCCGTTACCGGCCTCTGCAGTACGAGATGACGCTGGACGGCAAATCCTACAGTGCTGCCTCGGTCATTATCGCCAACGGCCATTACTATGCCGGCCGTTATGTTGCCGCGCCGGACGCCGATCTGCGCGACAACATCCTGCACGCCTGCCTGCTGCGGCGCACCGGCCGGTGGCAATGTATCCGTTACTCAATCGCTCTGTTGCTCGGCCGGCTGCACCGACTGCGCGATGTCGAAATTATACCCGCGAAGCAGATTCATCTGCACGCACCTGCGGGCGAACCAGTCCAATGCGACGGCGATATTCTTGGTACGCTGCCGCTCGATATCCGTGTCGAGGCGCATCGCCTCGAGATGATCCTTCCCCTGACAGCACAAGGAGGGCGGTGACGGTCGAATCGTCCGCGGTTTCCTCGGACGCCGCCTGACCGACACGGCTTGTCATATCCGCGTTACATAGCTTTGCGATTGAAGGCTTTCTCCATGCGGTGGATCCGCACCAGATAACGAGGTCCGATTGCGAATCCTCATCGCTACCGATGCATGGTACCCCCAGCCGAACGGCGTCGTCCGCGTCGTCGGCACCGTTCTCGACCGGCTAAACCGCCGGGGACACGAAATTGAGGTTATCGCACCGAACAAGTTTAGAACCTTTCCCTGCCCCACCTATAGCGAACTGCCGCTCGCCATCATGCCGGGGCCAAAAACCCGGAAGATCATCAGAGGGTTTTCGCCCGATGCAATTCATATCGCCACCGAGGGGCCGATCGGGCGCGCCGCGCGGCGCTATTGCATCGACAACGGCCTGCCCTTTACCACCGCCTTCCATTCGAAGTTCCCAGAATATGTGAATGCGCGGACGGGCCTGCCGGTGTCCTGGCTGTATCAAGGCATGCGCCGGTTTCACGCGCCGTCCAGCGCCGTCATGGCCCCGGCGCCGGCGGTGCACAGAGAACTCCGTTCGCGCGGCTTCGACAATCTGCAGCTCTGGTCGCACGGGGTCGACACCGGCATCTTCAAACCAGGCCCCAAAAACTATATCGATCATCTTGGACTGGAGCGGCCGGTCTTCATGTATATCGGCCGCGTCACGATCGACAAGAATCTACCGGGCTTTCTCGACCTCGACCTCCCCGGCAGCAAGGTGGTCGTAGGCATCGGACCGGCGCGCGAAACGCTAATAAAACGCTATCCGGACGCGACCTTCCTAATCGCACAGGACGACGAGGAATTGGCGCGCCTGTTCAACGTTGGCGACGCCTTCGTATTCCCAAGCCTGACCGACACATTTGGTCTTGTCATGCTCGAAGCGCTGGCCTGCGGCGTGCCGGTTGCCGCCTTTCCGGTGACCGGGCCGCTTGACGTCATCAGCGGATCGCAATCTGGATGCTTGAACGAGGATCTGCGGGCTGCCGCACTGGCCGCGCTGAAGATCGATCCTGGTTTGTGCGTAGCCCATGCAGCAACTTTCTCATGGGAACGGGTTACAGACCAGTTTCTGAGCTTCCTGGCGCCGATATCCTCAAATACCGATATGCTTGAAACTCCTAGCCACCCAGATCGCAAACCACTCAACAAACATCGTGGTATCCTTGCGTGTACCGGAAAAGAACCTGCTGCCCGGCGATAAAAATTGCATTTGGCCTGCATTGGTCCGGAAGCACCAGTAGGCCAGTATTTCTGGGTCTTCCAGCGCCG
>Ga0114933_10003508_pt1 | contig 15232 bp, 14 predicted proteins | sample 4SBtaG_FD_89691 | JGI IMG/M metagenome (GOLD analysis project Ga0114933, IMG submission 89691) | Deep subsurface microbial communities from Kolumbo volcano to uncover new lineages of life (NeLLi) - 4SBTROV12_W25 metaG | ecosystem: Environmental > Aquatic > Marine > Volcanic | place: Kolumbo... | reverse complement strand
GGAAATAAATTATATTTTGGAGAAGATGAAAGCCTTGTTGCAGAAGTTATAGATAATACTACTTCAAGAGGTAGAACTTTGAGATTTCTTTTTGATGGTCCATACGATGAATTTAGGAATAAGCTTCAAGAACTTGGTGAGACTCCTTTGCCCAAATATATTAATAGACCTGTTGAACCTAAGGATAAGGAAAGATTCCAGACTATATATGCAAAAAACGAAGGTGCTGTTGCTGCACCAACTGCAGGATTACATTTCTCAAAACATTTGCTTAAAAAATTAGAGATAAAGGGTGTTCTCCTCCCTGAAATAACATTACATATTGGACTTGGTACTTTTAGCCCAGTAGATGTAGAAGATCTATCAAAGCATAAGATGGACTCAGAGGAATTAAAAATTAATGAGGACTCAGTTAGAATAATAAATAATGCACTTAAGAATAATAAAAAGATTTGTGCTGTTGGCACAACAGTAATGAGGGGTCTTGAGAGTTCTGTTTCATCTTTTGGAACTTTAAATCCTTATAATGGTTGGACTCATAAATTTATATATCCACCATTTGATTTTTCAATTGCTAACTCAATGATTACTAACTTTCATACACCAAAATCCACACTCTTAATGATGGTGTCTGCATTCGGAGGTAAGGATTTTATATTGAAAGCTTATAAAGAGGCAATGAAGAAAAAATATAATTTTTCTTCTTATGGTGATGCAATGATGATCATCTAGAGTTAAATTTTGAAGATTACTTATAAAATAAAAAAACCTATTGCTCAAGAATTAAAGATTTTTGATAAACAATTTTATAGTTCTATTTCTTCAAAAGTTAAATTACTAGACTTAATCTTAATTTATATTCTTAACAGAAAAGGAAAACAAATTAGACCAACCTTAGTTTTACTTTTTGCAAAAATGTTTTCTAAAGGAGATCTTACTCAAAAGTCATATAGGGCGGCTAACTTAGTTGAATTGATCCACTCTGCTTCTTTGATTCACGACGACATAGTTGATGATAGTCACATTAGACGTAACTTCCTTACTTTAAATGCTCTTTGGAAAAATAAAATTTCAGTTTTGGTAGGAGATTTTTTTCTATCAAAAGCTTTACTTCTTTCGACTGAAAACAAGGACTATGATTTACTAAACGAAGTCTCATTAGCAGTTAAAGAAATTTCTGAGGGAGAACTATTTCAAATACAAAAATCAAGGAGTTTCTCTTTATCTGAGAAAGAATATCTTGATTTAATTTCAAAAAAGACTGCGTCTCTTTTTGCTTGTTGTTGTAAGGTGGGTTCAATATCTTCAGGTATGAAGGACTTAGATAAAATAAATACATTTGGTAATTATCTTGGAATTATATTCCAGATAAAAGATGACTTATTTGATTATTCGACTATGAAAATTGGAAAACCAACAAAATTAGATTTGAAAACTCAAAAAATCACTTTACCATTAATTCACTCTATTGAAAGATCAAGTTTAAAAGATAAAAGAAAAATAAAGTCAATTCTAAAGAAGAAAAAATATTTATTAAGTGATAAAAAATTAGTAAATGAATTCATTACTAAGTACAATGGTTTTGAATATGCTCAAAAAAGAATGAATGATTTCAAAAAAAATGCTATAAAACTTTTGAAAGATTTCCCACAGAATGATTCAAATAATTCTATAAAAATTCTATTAGACTATATAATAGAACGAAAGTATTAATTTGTTATATTACGATAAATTATAGGTTTTGATAAGTAAAGACACTATTGATAAGGTTTTTGAGTTTTCAAGAGTAGAAGAGGTAATATCTGATTTTATTGCTTTAAAAAAATCTGGTGCAAATTATAAGGGTTTAAGTCCTTTTACTAATGAGAAAACTCCAAGCTTTGTCGTGTCCCCTTCAAAACAAATCTGGAAAGACTTTAGCTCAGGGAAAGGAGGCAATGTAATTGCTTTTCTTATGGAGCATGAACAATTTAATTACCCAGAGTCTATAAGATATCTTGCTAATAAGTATAATATTGAAATAATTGAAACAGAGGAGACTGCAGAAAATGTTGAAGAAAGAAATGAAAGAGAATCATTATTTATAATTAATAATTTTGCATCATCATATTTCCAAGATACTCTATCTGAGAAAGAGGAAATAAATGAATACTTATTAGAAAGAGGGCTTTCAGAATCTACCATTAAAAATTTTAACATTGGATATAGCATTGATTCGCAAAATAAATTCTACAGAAAAGCTAATGAGAATGGATATTCAGATGAGTATTTAGAAGAAACAGGTTTGGTAATATCAAATGATGATAAAAAAATTGACAGATTTCGAGGAAGAATAATTTTTCCTATAAAAAGTATCTCAGGAAGAGTGCTTGGTTTTGGAGGTAGGATAATTGACTCAAATAAAAAAATAGCAAAATATATAAATTCACCTGAAAGTAAAATTTATAACAAGAGTAAAGCTTTATATGGAATTTATGAGTCAAAACAATTTATTGTCAAAGATGATATGTGTCTTCTTGTAGAAGGGTATATGGATGTAATACAAATGCATGAACATGGTATTAAAAATGTACTTGCATCCTCTGGTACTTCACTAACAAAGGAGCAAATAATACTAATCAAGAGATTGACGTCTAATATAGTTGTTCTCTTTGATGGGGATCAGGCAGGACTAGCAGCTTCCCTGAGAAGTATTGATATGATTCTAGAAGAGGGCCTAAATGTAAAAATTTGTTCTTTTCCAGATGGAGATGATCCAGACAGTTTTGTTATGAAAAACAAGAAGGATAAAATGTTAGAATTTATAAATGATGAGTCAAAAGATTTTGTTGACTTTAAACTATCAATAAATAAAGACTATCAAGATGATGAGGATAAGAAGGTTTCTTTAATTAAAAATATATTAAAATCTATATCACTAATTCCAGATTCTCTTAAACAGGAAATTTATTTAAAAAAATTGTCATCTATTCTAGAAATTGATGAGTCTTCATTATTTAGATCTTTCTCAAATATTGGAGTAGCTAAAACATTAAATAGATCTTCAAATAAATTCTATAAATCTAAAATAACTAAAGTAAAGACTTCAGATCAAAAGAATACTTCAACATATATATATCAATTAGAAAGACAGATAATTAGTATTCTACTTAAATATGGAGCTGAAGAAATTATGTTTGAAGATATCATACTAAGTAAGGATGAAAATGGTAAATTAATTGAGACCAAGAAAGATATTAGATCAAAGGTATTTGAAAAAATTTATTTGGATTTACAGCAAGATGAAATAGAATTTACTCATTCTCCTTTTAAGAGTATATATAATAAATTAATTGATGGCTTTCATAATCAGGAATCTCTATCTATCGATAATTTTATAAATGATCTAGATTCTAACTCAAGTAAAATTGTTTCTGATATTCTAATTAATGATGATAAATATCAATTACATGACTGGGAGAGAAAAAATATATATGTTAAAAAAATTGGAAGTGAGTTAAGTCAACTTGTGAATGAGACAATCTTAAATATGAGAAGATATCTTATTGATAAAAAGATAAATGAACTACAAGAATTTCAAAAAGATGGAAGTAAACTAGATGTATTGGAGGAGGTAATGAGCTATTATAAGCTGAAAAAAATGTTATCAGCAAAACTCAATAGGGTTGTTTGATATGCTTGCTAGCGAGAAGATAAAGATCAGTCTTTGAATTAACTTCTAGCTTTTTCATTACCCTAGTTATGTATGTGTTTACTGTTTTTTGATTTATGTTTAATTTCTCAGAAATTTCAATGTTTCTCTTACCTCTAAAAAATAATTTTAAAACTTGAAGTTCTCTTTTAGATAGGCTGTTTAATTTTTCAGTGTTGTAGTCAAAATTAAATCTGTTTTTCAGTCTTGTGAATTTATTTAATTCATTATTGCCATATTTTGAAAAAGCTATTTCCTGAATTACTTCTCTAATAGATTTCTTTTTCAAATTTTTTGTAATAAAACCAGAAGCTCCGAGCTTAAGTAGATTGACTGATTTACTCTTATTTGCTTCTGATGTAAATATAATTATTGGAATTTCAATTTTTTTTCTCTTTAATCTTTTTATAGTGTCATCTATGTTGACTTTTTTAAAATTAATCTCAGAAATAATTAAATCAATATTAAAATGTTCCAATAAGTGATTAAGGTCTTCATTATTTTCACTATGACATGAAACTTCAAAAATTAATGAGTTTTTAAAAATAGACTTTAGTCCGATGTAAACAATCGGATTTGGATCTGCAACTAAGATTTTTAACTTTTTCAATTTATTAAATATAATCTTTTGGAATTTTACATACTGGAATAGGTAGCATTTTATGTCTATTGGACGAATTAAATGATTTATATATATTCATAACTTCTTTTTCTCTTTTTGATAGATTTGATTCAGATTTTGATTCATCTAACATTGCCTTTTCAAGCTCATCATAAGTTGCTCCTATTTGCTCTTCATCACTTCTATTATCATTCCATAAACCATCAGTTGGTCTAGCCTTAATTATTTCATCAATAATATTATGATATTTAGCAAGACTATAGACTTCTGACTTCAATAAATCTGCAATTGGACTAATATCAACTCCTCCATCTCCATATTTAGTATAAAATCCAACACCAAAATCTTCAACCTTGTTTCCTGTACCAGCCACTATAAAGTTATGAAGGGCTGAGAAGTAATAAAGTGTTACCATTCTTAATCTGGATCTGGTATTAGCTAGACTTAGATCATGTTTATCGGATCCATTTTTAGGTACAGAATCTACGAATATATTGTAGGTATTATCCAGGTTTATCAAAATCGAACTTACATTAGGATATTTTGACTTTAACCATTCAATATGTTTTTTTGATCTAGTAACTTGATCATTTCCTTGTTTAATAGGCATTTCAATACAGATCAAATTCCTCCCAGTTTCAGCACATAATGTTGAAGTTAATGCTGAATCAACTCCACCTGAAACTCCAACTACCAAACCATCCATTTTGCTATTTTCCAAATATGTATTAATCCAGTTTACTATATGTGTTGAGACTTTTTCAGGGTGTTTCATAGATAATATTTAATCATATATTTGTGCAAATCTAGTACATATTAAAATTAAATGAAAGAAACAGAAATAACAATTAAAGTTAAGTTAGATTCTAACAATATTCCTGAAGAAATATATTGGTCTGCCCCTGATGGTGGGATGAAAGATGAGAAGTCTAAAGCTATACTTCTCTCTTTCTGGGATAGTGCTAAAAAAGAAACTTTAAAGATGGATTTATGGACTAAAGAAATGCCAATTGATGAAATGAAATCTTTTATGTTACAGACTTTTGTATCCATGAAAAATTCAATTTCTAAAGCTACTGGAGATGAAAATCTTGTTAATTTAGTAGATGACTTTTGTGTTGAATTTGAAAAAAGAGTTTCTGAAAAAAATTAGATTTGATATTCTTTTATGGAGTCCTCTATAAAATTGAAAATATCATCAATTCCTGATTTGTCTTTTGACGATGTCACATATGATTTTGGAAGTTCATCCCAATAAGCAGAAAGTTGCTTTTTTAAATTATTAATTTGACTTTCAGTCTGGCTAGATTTTAATTTATCTGATTTTGTAAAAATTATTACAAAAGGGCATAAATTATCATTTAAGAATTTCATGAATTCAATATCAATTTTTTGTAAGTCATGTCTAATATCAATAAGTAAGAAAGTATATAAAAGCTGTTTTCTTAATTTAAAATAACTCCTATGGGTTTTTTTAATCTCTTCTTTAATTTTTTTTGAAAGAGTTGCATATCCATATCCCGGTAGATCTACTAAGTAGAAGCTCTCATTTATTTTGAAATGATTTATTAAAATGGTTTTTCCAGGTGTTGATGATGTCTTTGCAATTTTTTTATTATTTAAAAGAGAATTTATAAGTGATGATTTACCAACATTGGATCTCCCAACTAGAGCATATTCTGGAAGTTTACTTTCGGGGCACTGGTCAATTGACTTGCTGCTTTTCTCAAAAACTGAATTAATTACTTTCATAATCAAATTGATTACAAGTTATTTTCCGAAAGCCATTTCTCCATTAATTTATTGAAATGAACAGGATGTTCCATCATTGGAGCATGTCCACATTTATCAATCCATAGTAGATCTGAATTAGGAAGAAGAGAATTAAAGTCCTCAGCTACGTTAGGTGGTGTAACAATATCTTGCTTACCCCAAATAATTAGAGTTTTGGTCATCATCTTAGGGAGATCATCTGCCATATTATGTCTTATTGCACTTTTAGCTAGAGATAAAGTTCTTATTAATTTTTCTCTGTCATTTACACTTTCAAATACCTCATCAACTATTTCTTTGGTAGCAATCTTAGGATCATAGAAGACTTCTTCTGTTTTACCCTTAATATATTCATAATTACCTCTCTTAGGGTAACCATCACCAATCATTGACTTCTCATATAGTCCTGAGCTACCAGTAATAATAAGTCCACTAACTATTTCGGGATAATCTCTAGTAAATAGAAGACCAACATGTCCGCCAAGAGAATTTCCTAATAGTACTACATCTTTAAGCTTCTTAAAGTCAATAAAATCATAAACAAATTTTGAAAATTTAGCAACATTTGTTTTGAGAATTGGAGTTGAGTCAACTGGAAGCTCCGGTATTATAACTTTATAATTTTTTAATGGAAAGTATTCAAAAACACCTTGAAAATTACTAAGACCTCCCATAAGTCCGTGAAGAATAATTATTGGTCTCCCTTCACCTTTTTCAATGTATGCAAATCCTCCTTCTTTAATTAAACTTTCTTCCATAATTTTTATGTAAAGCACAAATATATGCATAAAGAATAACCTATTTTTTTTACATGTTAATTCATTGTTAGTCAGTCTATTAAAATGAGAAAAAATAATTTATTAACAAAGTGGTAAAAAGTGGTAAAAAGTGGTAAATATATTTTATATTTGAGTAAAGCAACCATTTAATGCAACACTTTATAGGAACATATGAATGTAAGGCAGATGAAAAAGGAAGAATTATGCTTCCAGTTTCCTTAAAAAAACAATTATCTGATAAGTTGAAAAATGGATTTGTTATAAAAAGAGCCGTTTTTAATTCTTGCCTAGAATTATATCCATTAAAAGAGTGGGACGAATTAATGCTTAGAATAAATAAATTAAACAGGTTCAACAAAAAAAATATTGATTTTATAAGGAGGTTTACAGCTGGAGTTAGACAAATTGATATTGACATTTCGGGAAGAATATTAATTCCTAAAGACTTAATAAACCATGCTAAAATTTCTAAAGATATAGTTGTTTCCTCGGCTGTAAATATCCTAGAGATTTGGGATAAGGGGCTTTATGAAGAAGCTATAGATGATGCAAAAGGTGACTTTGGAAATCTTGCAGAAGATGTGATGGGTGATAAAACAGATAATAATGTATCATAATCCAGTCTTACTTAATGAATCAATATCTGGCTTAAATATTAATCCAAGTGGAATTTATGTAGATGTAACTTATGGAGGCGGAGGTCATTCACAAGAAATATTAAAAAATCTTAATTCCAAAGGTAAATTAATTGCCTTTGATCAAGATCAAGATGCTATTGAAAACAAATCAAATGATAGGAGACTAAATCTTGTTAAGTCAAACTTTAAGTATCTAAATAACTTCTTAAACTACTTTAAAATAAATGAAATTGATGGACTCTTGGCAGATTTTGGAATATCATCTCATCAAATAGATAATAAGGACAGAGGGTTTTCAACAAGGTTTAATTCTGAACTTGATATGAGAATGAACAGTACTCAAAAAATTGATGCTAAGGCCATTGTCAATGATTATGATAAAGATCAACTGGAGTATATTTTTAAAAATTTTGGTGAATTAAGGAACTACAAAAAGGTAGCCGAAAAAATAATTTCTGAAAGAGCAAAGACGCCTATAGAGACAACAGGAGACCTAAAAAAAATCCTATCTCCTTTAGTGAAAGTAAAAGATGAGAATAAGTTTTTAGCACAAGTTTTTCAGTCTATAAGAATAGAGGTTAATGATGAGCTTGAAGTAATAAGAACTTTATTAAGTGAGTCATCAAAATATATTAAAAAAGGCGGTAGACTAGTTTGTATTTCTTATCATTCATTAGAGGATAGGATTGTAAAAAAATTTATTCAGAATGGTGGATTTAATGATGAAGTCACCACTGATTTATATGGAAATAAGAATACCATTTTTAAAAAAGTAGGAAAAATGATTACACCATCAAATCAAGAAATTAAAATAAATAATAGATCAAGAAGTGCTAAACTTAGAATTGCTGAAAAAATATGAAAAACTTTCTATCATTTTTAAATATTGATTTTTTAGCTGGTAAAGATTCATCTAAAAACTGGAGAATGTTACTATTCATATCATTCTTATTAATGGCATCTATATACAGTAGTCATAGTGCAGATCAAAAAATATTCTTAATAACAAAACTTAACAAAGAGGTTAATACTTTAAATAGTATTTCAGTATCAACTAAGGTTGATTTAATGAACATAAAGATGCAGTCTAAAGTAACATCGAAATTGAAAGATAACGGTTTTAAGATCTCTAACTATCCACCTGTAAAAATTATAATCACTGACTAAAATGAAGAAATCAAACAATAGAATTCTAAATAGAATGAACATAATGTTCTTTTTACTTCTATTATGTTCATTTTTTTTGATTGGTAAAATATTTTATTTGCAGAATTTTGAAATTGATGATAACATAAGGAACTCAATTGAGGCAGTTAAAAATATTGAGGTTGAATCACCTAGAGGTAATATTTACTCAGATAATGGAGATCTATTAGTTTCGACAGTAGTAAAGTATGAATTGAGATGGGATTCAAAAATTCCTTCAGAGTCAGATTATAAAAAAAATATTATTCCTCTTGTAGAAAGATTGTCTAATTTTTTTGAACAAGATCAAAATCACTTTAAAAAATATCTTGATAATGCAAGAGATAAAAATAATAGATATCTATTAATTGGAAAAAATCTATCTATAACTGAAGTAGAAAAGATTAAATCTTTTCCAATTTTTAATAAAGGCCTTTATAAAGGAGGTTTAATAATTAATGAAAGTCACACAAGACAGAGTCATCTTGGTAAGATTGCAGAGAGGACTATAGGATATGAAAAAGTTGATCAAGATGGAAAATATTTAAGGGTTGGTCTAGAGGGTGCATATACGGAATATCTATCTGGTAAAAGTGGTTTAAGACTAATGCAAAAAATAGCAGATGGACAATGGAAACCTATGACTCCAAATTTTGAAAGAGAACCTATTCAGGGATATGATGTACATACAACTATAGATACTCAAATTCAAGATATTGTTCATCACGAATTATTATCTCAATTAGAAAGATTTGAAGCTGACCATGGAACTATGATTATTATGGAAACTAACTCTGGAAAGATTAAGGGTATATCAAACCTAGCAAGAACAGAAAAAGGAAAATATTTTGAAAAAATTAATTATGGTATATGGGAGACTCAAGAGCCTGGATCAACATTTAAGCTAATGACACTAATTGCAGCTCTAGAGGATGGTGTTGTAAGTCCTAATGATTCAGTTGATACTGGTAATGGAATATTGAAATTTTATAATAAATACGAAGTAAAAGATTCTAATAGAAGGGGGTATGGAAAAATTCCGATATCTAAGGCATTTGAAGTCTCCTCAAATACAGGGATGGTTAAGCTCATATATGATAATTACAAGGATAATCCTGAAAGATTAGTCAATAGATTGATAAATATGAAAGTTAACCAAAAAATTAATATTGATATAAAAGGTGAAGGAGAGCCTAGGATACCTCATCCACAAGATGACAACTGGAATGGAATCTCATTACCATGGATGGCATTTGGTTACGGAGTAATGATGACACCTTTACAAACTCTGACTTTTTATAATGCTGTAGCTAACGATGGGGAAATGGTTAAACCGAGTTTTATAAGTAGTATTGGCGCTTTAGGAGAAAAACCTGTTTATAAAATTGATAGAGAGGTAATAATGTCATCAATTTGTTCAGAGGAGACCTTAAGTTCGGTTAAAATGATGTTGAGGAATGTAGTTGAAAAACCTTGGGGAACTGCAAATAATATTTATGATGAAAATATTAAAATTGCTGGGAAAACAGGAACAAGTCAAATAGACTACACTTCAGAGGAAACTCAATACGTTTCTAGTTTCGTGGGATATTTTCCTTCAGATAAACCAAAATATTCGGCAATTGTAGTAATCAATAAGCCCAAAAAATCAAAGGGGTATTATGGTAATTCAGTAGCTGCTCCTGTCTTTAAAAATGTGGCAAAAAAAATTATAACAGGTATTCCAAATGAAATTCAGATAAGTAAAAAAGATACAGATATATTGTTTTGAAAAAATTAAAAGAAATATTATTTAAAGTAAATATTGATTCAGTATATGGTGATACTGAGATAAATGTTTCTAAAATTACTTTTGATTCTAGAGAGGTAGAAAATAATGCACTTTTTGTTGCAATATCAGGACATAATTATGATGGCCATGATTATATTAGTCAATCTGTTAAAAGTGGAGCTTCAGTAGTTGTATGTGAGAATCTGCCTGACAATTTTATAGAAAGCAATATTGTCTTTATATGTGTTAAATGTTCTAAAACTGCACTTTCGATTATTGCTTCAAATTTCTTTGATAATCCATCTTCAAAAATTGATTTAATAGGAGTAACAGGGACGAATGGGAAGACAACAATTTCCTCATTGTTAAATAATTTATTTAATGAATTACAAGTTAAATCTGGTTTAATATCAACAATTAATATAAGGTATGAAGAGTATATTGAAAATTCCAATAATACTACCCCTGATCCAATAACAATAAATTTTCATTTATCTGAAATGATAAAAAGAAAAATTAAGGTTTGTTTTATTGAAGTTTCCTCTCATGGAATTTTTCAAAAAAGAGTTCAAGGGATAAAATTTAAAGGTATGGTCTTTACTAATCTTACACATGATCATATTGACTACCATAAAACATTTAAAGACTATAGAGACACCAAAAAAATTGTTTTTGATTCTCTTAGCAAAGATTCATTTGCACTAATTAATAAAGATGACAGGAATGCTGAATATATGATTCAAAATACTAAAGCTAACATTTATACTTATTCATTAAAATCAAAGTCAAATTTTTCTTGTAGAATTATTGAACAACAATTGGACGGAATGCTATTAAGTATTGATAATAGCGAGATATGGGCTAAGCTGATTGGTAAGTTCAATGCCTCTAATATTCTAGCTATTTATTCTGTTGGAAGGATATATAATTTAGATAAAATTAATTTATTAACTGGTATTAGTAATCTGGAGAGTGTAGTTGGGAGGCTCCAGTCTTTTCTTTCAATTAATAAAGTAACAGTTATAATTGATTATGCTCATACTCCTGATGCAATTGAAAATGTTATATCAACTATAAATAATATTAAAAAATCAAATCAAAATTTAATTACTGTAATTGGTTGTGGAGGTGATAGAGATAAAGATAAAAGGGCTATAATGGGAAAGATATCTACTGATCTTAGCTCAAGAGTAATTTTTACATCAGATAATCCTAGATCTGAGGATCCAAAATCAATCATTGATGATATGGTTCAAGGGGTTTCAAATTTTAACAATGATAAAGTTTTAATTGAAGTTGAAAGAAAAAAAGCAATAAAACAAGCTAAAAAAAATAGTGTAAAAGGTGATATAGTCTTAATCGCAGGAAAAGGTCATGAAGACTATCAAGAGTTAAATAATAATAAGAGAATCTATTTTGATGATTACAAAATAGCTAAAGAAATTTTTAATAAATAAACATGTTATACTATCTATTTGAAATATTAGAAAGTCAATTTAATCTTCCAGGAGCTAGTCTGTTTAGTTATTTATCATTTAGGGCTGCAGTCACTGTTATAATGTCACTGGTAATATCAATAGTTTTTGGGAAAAAAATAATCAATTTTTTAAAAATTAAACAAGTTGGTGAGAATGTAAGAGAGCTTGGTTTAGATGGAGAGGACAAGAAAGAAGGGACACCAACAATGGGTGGAATAATTATCATAATTGGCACTTTGGTGCCTGTAATTTTGATGTCAAATCTTGAAAATATTTATATCCAAATTTTAATTATATCAACTATAATTCTTGGATTAATTGGATTAATTGATGATTATATCAAAGTATTTAAAAAAGATAAAAAAGGACTTAAAGGAAAGTTTAAAATAGCAGGTCAGTCACTATTAGGAATTTTTGTTGGAATAGTCTTATTAACCAATAATAATATAACTATAGTTGAATTTGATAATAACTTAAATTCTGATAAAATAGAATTTTCTAAAATTGAGGAAGTCAAATCTTATAAGACAACAATACCTTTTTTCAAAAATAATGAGTTAGACTACAAAGAAATATCTAAAGCTATTTTCGGTAAAGGATCGAATTACTTATGGCTTATAATAATCCCAATTATAATTTTTATTATAGCTGCAGTTTCAAATTCTAATAATTTAACAGATGGCTTAGATGGTTTATCTGCAGGACTCTCTGCTATAATTGTCTTTACTCTTGGAGTCTTTGCGTGGACGTCAGGAAATATAATCTTTTCAGATTATTTGAATATAATGTATATACCAAGAGTTGGTGAAATAACAATTTTCATTGCTGCATTATTAGGTTCATTAGTTGGTTTTCTTTGGTACAATACATATCCAGCATCAGTTTTTATGGGAGATACAGGAAGTCTAACTGTTGGTGGCTTAATTGCGGTAATTTCAATACTCATTAGAAAAGAATTATTAATTCCAATTCTATGTGGAGTATTTCTCTTAGAAGCACTCTCTGTAATCATTCAAGTTAGTTATTTCAAATTAACTAAAAAAAAGACAGGAGTTGGAAAGCGTGTTTTCTTAATGTCGCCCATCCATCATCATTTTCAAAAAGCCGGTTATCATGAAAGTAAAATAGTTTCAAGACTATGGATTATAGGAATTTTTTTAGCAGTTATAACGATACTAACACTTAAAATTAGATAGATGAAGAGTATTACAATACTTGGTGCGGGTGAAAGTGGATTTGGAGCTGCTATGCTAGCTCGTCAGAAGGGTCTAGACGTCTTTGTTTCTGATTTAAATAAAATAAATGAGGACAGAAAATTAGAAATGATTAAGAATTCTATAGTGTTTGAAGAAGAAAATCACTCTTTTGACAAAATTAAGTTATCAGATTATGTAATTAAAAGTCCAGGCATATCTAATACGTCTGAAATAATTTTAAAAATTAATTCATCTGGTATACCTATAATATCTGAAATTGAATTTGCAAGTAGTTATTCAAATTCATTTAAGATATGTATTACTGGAACTAATGGAAAAACCACTACCACAAAGCTTATCTACCACATACTAAAAAGAGCAGGGTTAGATGTAGGTCTTGCAGGTAATATTGGAGATAGCTTTTCTAAAATGCTTTTATCTGGTGATAAGGATATCTATGTACTTGAGATTAGCAGTTTCCAACTTGATGATATCAAAAAATTTAGACCTAATATTTCTGTTATTACAAATATTATAGAAGATCATTTGGATAGATATGAGAATGACTTTGGTAAGTATGTTGATGCAAAAATGAAAATTGCAAAAAACCAAAAGTCATCTGACTATTTAATATATAACTCAGATGACAAAATTTTATTAGAAGCACTAAAAGTAAACAAATTAAAAGTAAATAAAATTCCAATAGGAATAAACACTAACAAACAAAATCAAATAACAATAGATAAAAATATTCTTTCTAACAAAAAAAAAACTATTATGATAAATACCGACGAATTTGCGCTTAAAGGAAGGCATAACCTTCTTAATGCAATGGCTGCAATTACAGTCTCCGATTTACTAAAAATAGACAATGATATAATTAGACAAAGCTTCTTGACTTTTTCTGGTCTTCCTCATCGACTTGAGAAATTTTTGAAAATACAAGGAGTCAATTATATAAACGATTCAAAAGCTACAAATGTTAATGCAGCATATTATGCGCTTGATTCAATGCAATCTCCTACAATTTGGATTGCTGGTGGAGTAGATAAAGGAAATGATTATTCAGATTTACTTCCAATTGTTAGGGAGAAGGTTAAAGCAATTATTTGTCTTGGAATTGATAATACTAAAATTATGGAAACTTTTAAGCCTGTAATTGAAATTATAGTTGAAACTGAGTCAATTACTGAAGCAGTAAAAGTTGCAAATAAAATTGCAGTTAAAAAAGATAATGTTCTTTTATCCCCAGCATGTGCAAGTTATGATTTATTTGAAAATTATGAGGACAGAGGTAATCAATTTAAAGATGCAGTAAGAAATTTATAGATGAGTACAAAGAGTTTAATATTTGGGGATAAAGTTTTGTTAGTAATAATTCTATTGCTATCACTTTTTTCTTTTTTCCCAGTTTTTTCTTCTAGCTCATATCTTTCATATGTTATAGATGGGTCTTCTCCAATTTTCTATCTAGTTAAACATTTTATTGTAATATTATTTGGTCTTTTACTGATGATGTCTATAAAGTTAGTGCCTTATAAACTTTTTAGAGGAATGTCAATAATTCTCTTACCAATAGGATTATTATTATTAATTTATACATTAAGCCAAGGAACGACAATTGGTGGTTCTGTAGCAAGTAGATGGATTGACATCCCATTTGTAGGAATAAGTTTTCAAACTTCCTCTTTAGCAGCTATTATATTAATTACTTATACAGCTCGATATTTATCAAAAATTAATTTATCAAAGACAAAGTTTAAAGAGACTATTATCCCTCTTTGGCTTCCAATCTTTGCATATATTTTCCTAATACTTCCATCCAATCTATCCTCTGCAGTTTTAATATTTAGTTCACTGATTTTAATACTGTTTATTTCAGGATTTCCAATAACTCATTTATTAAAAATGTTTTTTATATTGGGGTTTCTTTCAACAATTTTCTTCTTTCTAGCAAAGACATATCCAGATCAATTCCCAAATAGAATAGATACTTGGATTAGTAGAGTTGAAAACTTCAATTCAAATGACGATTTAGATGCAAGCTATCAAATTCAAAGAGCTAAAATAGCTATAAATAATGGAGGTTTAATTGGAGT